>PPYF01469932.1_pt1 | contig 17894 bp, 9 predicted proteins | sample 1559871 | NCBI WGS metagenome assembly PPYF01 (sample SAMN08240021, study PRJNA423297) | Human gut metagenome, whole genome shotgun sequencing project.
GCGGCCTGCGGGGCCGTGGCGCCCTGGCGAACCGTCCAAGCGCGGACCTCGACCTCACCGGCGGTGAAGAAGCTCTGCAGGCCGAGCAGCCTGTATGCGGCCTGGGCCAGAACCTCGAGGCCGGAGCGCTCAAGCCCCAGATCAGCCAGGAACTCGGCGGCTTCCTCGGGATCGAGCTCGGAGAGCTCCGCCTCGACCTTGGCGCAGATGGGGATGGGCTTCACGCCGTCGATGGGATCGAGGTCCTCGGTGAGCATGTCCTCGTCGACATTGGCAACGTAGAGCATCGGCTTCATGGTCAGCAGGAACAGGCCCTTGGCGGCGGCGCGCTCCTCATCGGTCATCTCCATCGTGATGGCACGGTTGCCCTCGTTCAGCCACTCAACCAGACGCTTTGCCACCGCGAGCTTGGGGGCGAGCTCGGCGTCGCGCTTGGCCTCCTTCTCGAGCTTGGGAAGCTGCTTTTCGAGCGTCTGGATATCGGCCAGGATGAGCTCGGTCATGATGGTCTCGGCATCGCTCGCCGGGTCGACGAACTCGCCCGTGTGATTGGCCTCGCGCATGACATCCGGGTCCTTGAAGTAACGGACCACCTGGCAGATGGCATCGCACTCGCGGATGTTGGCCAGGAACTGGTTACCCAGACCTGCGCCCTCGGCGGCGGCGCCCTTCACCAAACCGGCGATGTCGACGAACTCCTTTACTCAAAGCTCAGCGCCGCAAGCGCTGCGTATACGTAAACCTTGCCATTATAGACCGATAAACGAAAACGGGATTCCATTCATATCTACAGACTATTAGAGCGCCATTACTTCTGGCATATCTTTATTCTCAAGCAGTTTGAGCTGATAGGTCATTTCCAAATCCAGCCAAAAACATGGCGTGGTACCCAAAGCCCGACCGAGCAGCCATGCCATCTCGGGCGTTATCGCCCTCCGCCCATGGACGATGTCAGATATCGCCGATTGCGGTCTGCCGATGAAGATTTCCATAACCCCGATGGATCTCATTGCGCCTAGCAGGGAAGGATGACCGCAGTACTCAAGGATCAAAGGAGAAGCTGCCGTAACGGGAGCAATTAAGGGCACACGGCCAAGTGAGAATAACCCCAACGATCAAACGCGAAGTGTATGCAAGTCCTCGACGTACGCACGAGAGAAACCGCTCGAGATGGATTCCGACAACTCATCAAGAGTCGCTGCCTTCAACGCTGGCACCGTCAAGTCGAAAAGGTCCCGTCGACAATTCACTGAGCTATAGCGGAGTCTTTCCCTCATGTCGAGGAGCCGTCGCCGCGGGTGGGAAGTTGCCGTAATGCGTCCATTGTGACCGTCGCCTTCTAACGAATCCATATCGTGGTTGATTTTAATTCTAGGCGGCGACCGTCCCCTCATCGATCTCGCTTACACCAACATTTCCGACGTGGCCAATGACGCCGCCGGCTAACGATCGGACCGCGACAAAGGGCCAGGGCGACGAGTTGCCCTGGCCCTTTGTCGTGCCTTCTCGTATTTGAATACGGATGGTATCGACTTGTACATCCTTGTTACGCGGGACGGTTCGGATTACTTCACCAAACCGTTCTCATCCATGCGGTGAAGGAAGGCCGCCATATCGCAGCGGGCCACTTCGTGATAGGGGCGGAACGTGCGAGAACCATCTTCTTCAACCCAACCGGTAGATACGCCGGAGGCGGCCAGCCACAGGACGGCCTTGCGGTGCGGCGTGTCGGCGACAACGTCGGCAAAGGAGGCGGCGGCAGCCTCGTCGAGCTCGGGTCCGCCCGCCAGGCGGTAGAGGAAGGCGGCCATGTCGCAGCGCTTCACGACCTCGTACGGGCGGAAGCTATACGTGCCATCACCGTTGTCCCAGCCCTTGGAAATGCCCTTATATGCCAGCCAGAGGATGGCACGGCGATGCGGCGTGTTCTGGTCGACATCGGAGAACGTGGGCGCGCTGCCCTCATCAAAGTCGGGTTCGCCTGCAAGGCGGTAGAGGAATGCTGCCATGTCGCAGCGCTTCACCGTCTCGAAGGGGCGGAAGTCGAAGGTGCCGTCGCCGTTGTCCCAGCCCTTCGAGATGCCTTTGGCGGCAAGCCAGGCAATGTGGTCTTTGTGCGGGGTGGATGCGTCTACATCGCTGAACGAGGGTGTTTCAGGAGAAGGTTTATCGGGCGTTTTACCCGATGTGTCCATGAAGTACCACATGTTGTCTTTGTGGACGAGGACCGTATCGCCTGAGTCCTGCGTCCCCATATCGTAGATGCTGTCAAAAATCACAGGGATGGTCGGTGCCTGCGTCTTGGAGTCGATGGCTCCGTAGTTTCCCTCGCCATCCCCGACAAAGATGAGCTGTCCGTGGAGGTAGGCGTTGCCGGCAACAGCATATTCGTATTTGCCCGCTCGCACGACTTCTAGCTTCGCGTTGTAGAGCGTCTTGGGGAGATGGTGCTTCGTACTGTGCTCGTTGGTTAGAAGGGGAAATGTGGTGTTGCCCTTGACGAGATAGGGTGAGTCGAGATCAAGACGGCCGTTAAGCTCCTTGACGACATTGAGCTTGGAGTCGAGATAGCGACTTGGCCCGTTGAACAGACCGAGGCCAGGGAATTGGTAGAGCCGGAGCTCTGCGTCCTCCAGCAAATATGCAGGGCCCTGATCGGTCCATGTCTTCGCTGATTCGATGAGCCAATGGTCGTTCGGGTCGAAAGTCTGAAGCGTGCGTCCGGAAGAGTCCAAGATGGCGGTTACCATCGCGAGAGAGTAATCACCAATGGAGACGCTGGTCTTTTTAATGATGAACTGGTTGAGCGCGGAATAGGTGATGTTGTAATCCTTGACGGTTTCGAGTAGCTTTGCCTGCCCGTCAGGGCGATCAATATAAAATGTGCGCGTGCCGTTACGATCGGTCCAGCACAGCGACGCGTCGGTGTAGGCAAGCCTGGTCACGCTTGCATAGCCCTTGCCGGAAAACTGCTCGGTGCCATCGAGTGAGAAGTAGCGGTACGCCCCCGTGCCGTCCGCCGCCCATATAAGCGGGAACTCTCCGTCGTTGGTCTGAACGTAGATGGAGCGGAACGACCCGTTGATCACCTTCTCATCACCGGTGGGCTGCGTGATCATGACTTTGGTGATGTAGTTACCGCTCCGCTGCTGGCGCACCGTGTAGAACTGGTCTTTATACACGAGCTCGTTATCGAAATCGATGCCGGGAAAGTCTTCGGCATGAAGCTCCATGCGGTTGCCTGCAACCGTGATGTAGGTGTGCTTGTTGAGATTCGTATCGATGTCGACCTGCGATCCGCTTTCCGAATTGTAAACGCCTTCGACCGCCGTGGCCCCTTCGAAGCCCTGAAGGGTGTGAAGCACGTCTCCCGAATTGAGGTCGACGAGCTTCAATTCGATGCCGCCCTGGCGGGCCCATGCCCCGATGGCGAGCTCGTCGTTGTAGAGGATCGCCGCTCCATCGCAGTCTTCAAGAACTTTCTCACCCTTGGCGTTCGCCACAACGACCTTGTCGTTGGTCGTGTCGATCGCACGCATGCCGCCGTGGGAGCGTCCGAATTCTCCAGTAATAGAGGCGCGGCAGTCGCTTAGAGGCTCGAACGGCTTGTAGCGGAAATCCTTGCTTGCCGTTACATCTCCGTATTGATCGGCTTGGTATCCCGTCTTGAAAAGAACGGTTCCGTCGGATGCAACGAGGTCGAGTTCGTAGACGGTTGCATTTTCGGATTTTCGTACGGTCTTCGCCATCTGGGCGTTACCGTTGACAACGCCGTAGACGTCTTCGTAGACGAGCCCCTTGGAAAGGACGGTGTCTCCCCATGAACCTGCCTGCGCTGCAAACGGCAGCGCGCAGAGGGCGAGCGCTGCTGCTGCAGCGGCAAGCGCCGCTTTGCATTTCCTTCGCACAGTTAACTCCTTCCTTGAGCCCCTGGTACGGGGACCTGCTGGGTGCATATATCGTAACGGATTATGCGGACATATGTGCCCGTCTCGCCTCAGTTTACAGGCGGTCGTCCTGGCGGCCTGGACGCTACTCGTCGATTCTTGGAAGCTCCTGTTGATTGCCCAGCAAGCAAGACTGCCATGCGGCAAGATGATTCATGCTACGGGCGCGCAGCGTCTCGTAGCGCTGCCTGGTCTGCTCGTCTGCGTCGTAGCGCTCGAATAGGTCTGCGGCCTGGGTGTAGGCGGCAACGTTGTATGGTTGGGCTTGAAGCGTGCTTAGCACCATCAGCTCTGCATCTTTAGCGCGGTCGACGATGTAGAGGCAGCGGGCAAATGCCATCAAGCCCGGCGTCGAAACGGTGATGGGGGCGCTTCTTTGCAGCTCGATAGCGACTTCACATTGCTCTGGCGTGGTGCAGCATCGGTAGAGTTCGGTGCGCAGCGTTTGATCGCGTCTGGCGAATGGGTCTGCGGCGACCTGTTGCGCGATGGCTTGCTGGTCTAGGGCATGGATATCTGAAAGGACTTGGTTTTGACGAACGTCGAGTGCAAACGCGCTTGCACCGCTCACGAGTAGGGCGATGCCAAGGGCCATGCCTGCGGCACCGCTTGCGCGAGCGGCTGCATCGATGGGGGAGGCAGCGTCGGGCTCAGTCGTAACGGGCTGCCGATTGGACAGCAGCGCGAGGACGAGCAGCATAATGATGGATCCGAATGCCAGGTCGAAGTCGACGACCGCATGGAGAAGCAGCAGCGCTGCGGCACCGTGTGTGCCCGGAATCTGGTCTTCTTCCGTCCTCGTCGTGCCCTTCCAGATCGTCAGCATGCAGAGTGCGGCGAATGCGATACCGATCAATCCATAGGAAAGAGCGAAACCCAGGTAGCTGTTGTGGATAACATTCGCGGTGTACTGAGCCGATTGCAAGAAGGGGTGCAGGACGCGCCATTGCTGCGGTCCGATACCGATAAGCGGTTCGGAAGCTAGGGCGCGCGTTCCATCGATGGCTTGTATGAGTCGCTCCGCTCCCGTCTGCAGGGCCGAATCGAGGCGATCGGAGGCGCCGATGCAAAGGGCTAACGCGATCAGCGCGGCGGCGCCAAGGCCTGCGATGGCGATTCGAACGGTCGTCGCTTTCGTCTGCAAGACGTTGCCCCGCTTCTTTCGAGTCGGTTTGAACTTTTTGAGCGCCCATGCGCACCCAACGATTGCGGCGGCGGCAAACGTTCCCATCGATTGCGTCAGCAGGGTGCAGACAAACGGCAACGCAGTCAGTGCTTTGGCTGCACGGGTGCGAGCTTGCGACCATATGAGGCAGCTTATAACGGCGAAGTAGGTTCCTGCCGTGTTGGCGTATTGGAATGTGAACTGCAGGCGTCCGTCTACAACGGCGCCGGGATAGGGGAACACGCCGACGAACATGAGAAGTGCGACGATTGAGAAGAGAACGCCTTCGTACGCGATCAGCTGGATGGCGGAATGCTTCTCGTCTTGAGAAAGCTGCAGCCAATACGCGGCAGTCGCTATCGCGAGAGCAGGTCTGCTTATCGCCGATAGCGTTTCGCAGCTGGCGATCCCGTCGAGGAAGGGCCGTGCCGCGCACCAGATGAGCAAGCAGATGGCAATCGCGACAGTTGCGATAAGCGGGGCGTGGGGCTTTCGAGTGCGGTCGTGAATCGCCCTCGCGCAGCTCAGAGCCGCGAGGGCGATGCTCGCTATACCCATGGCGGCAGGGTAGTAACCGCCTTGGAGCACCAGCAGCATCGCAAGGAGTGCCGCTGGGGCGACCGACCACATGTTCACGCTCTCTTCGATCATGCGTTTCGTCATGGTCGCGTCCTTTCTGGTGGGCAATCGCTAGAATGCTGAGCATCGGTTACGACGGAAGCAATCGAATGCGCCGTGGGCATCAGTCCGAATGTTGCGCAACAAATTGCGTTTTTATACTCATAGCATAGTACGTAAGGGCTTTAGAAAAGGAGGTTTTAATGAGGTATTCTATGCGATGGCGCGTACACGCTACATTACTTGCGCTATTTGCGATGGCAGTGATTATGGGTGCGCCGGTTCAAGCGGTAGCAGATGATGCATGCAGCTTCGCCGAGCTATCTGCGGGGGGCTACGTTGCTGGTGCTACGGTCGGCGAAACCGATGGCTCTGTATCGCTTGATGATCGATCGGTTCTTGCTCCTGCTGGTGGTCCCGAGCTGAAAGCTGGTGAGAGTACCGTCACGACCGAGGATGGATCCGTTCTCAAGTGGAAGGTCGATTCGAGTACAACTGCCAAAATTACTGGCTACGTTACACTTACTGCCGATCTGGTGGTCCCATCAGAGATCGAAGGACGCAGCGTGATCGCGCTCGGCGACATGGTTGTTGGCGGGTCTCCTATTCCCAACAGCACGTTTGCTGATAATACGGTTCTGGAGAGTGTGCATCTGCCGGATTCGCTCAAAATCCTCTCCGGTCTTGACTTTTCCGGATGCGCTAATTTGAAATCCGTGCGCATCCCCTCCGGCGTGCTTTATATCGGTATGGGTTGCTTTGCAGATTGCGCGAAACTATCCGATATAGCGCTACCGAGCGCCTTGCGGTCTATAGAGACAACGACATTTATGGGGTGTGCCTCTCTTACATCGGTTGATATCCCGGCTCAGGTTAACTCGATTGGCTCAGGTGCTTTCGGTGGATGCTCCTCGTTGGCGTCTGTTAGCTTTGCTAAGGGTTTGACACAAATCGGCGGTGGCGCGTTCGAGGGCACGGCGATAGAGGAGGTCGAACTTCCTAACACGCTCAGGACCATTCAAGCCACAGCATTCAGGGGATGTAATAATCTTGCCATTGCCCGGGTTCCAGCCTCGGTTCGAACGATCGGGGATGCGGCGTTTGATTCTCAGGTGCTGATTCTCACGGATGTAACGGGGGCTGATGCCGTCTGCACGTGGGCGCGGAGTAACGGAAACACCTATATACGCGGCACGCTGGGTGATTATCATGCGGAGCGCATCGAGCGGCAAACGTTTTCCGGCGAGCCGATCGAGCCTGAAATCGTGCTTGAAAACTATAAGGGCGATGTGTTTCCCGCAGCATATGTTTCCGTGGATTATTCCAACAATCTCCATGCTGGTCGTGCGAGCTTCAAAGCGTCGTCTCCCCTGTTCGACGACACCGTTTCAGGGACGTTTTATATCGATGAGAGGGATATCGCAGATTACGAGGTCACATGCGATTCCATTCCCGATCAGGTGCGTTTGGATCGACCGGTGACCCCATCGGTTAACCTTGCCCTCAACGGCCGCGTTTTGCGTCAAGGTACTGATTACACCTTGGTGTATTCGAACAATAACGAGGTTGGTCGAGCGGAGGTCTCGATTCGTGGCAAGGGAGATTTTGATGGCTCTCGCACGGAGTACTTCAACATCGCTCAGAAGAAGGTTACGATCTCATTTGTAACCAACGGAGGGACCTTGGTCGACGACATCACCATTGATTACGGTGATAGCTCCTCGCTTTTCTATCACGTTAACGATTCAAACGTAGCAAGGAAATACAGCGAGCTCAGCGGCTGGTATACGGACCCGTCATTCAAGAACCTGTGGAATCTGATTTATGATAAGCCGCAGCAGGATATGGTGCTGTATGCAAAATGGGTTCCCGTCGGTGGCTTGTATCCATATGGATTCACCGATGTGTATGACTTCACGCCCCATGTGCAAGATATCTGGTGGCTGGCGTATTCCGGTATTTCCGAGGGATGGAGCGAGGGCTACGATCGCAGGTCATTTCGTCCCTATGCCATCGTCGCCCGTGCCGATATGGCTGCGTTCCTGTACCGCCTTGCCGGCGAACCCGCCTTCAACGAGGCTTCTGCTCCGCGCTTCTCCGATGTCAATTCGTCTACACCGCATCGAAAAGCGATTCTATGGCTTGCATCTCAGGGCATCTCGAAGGGCTGGGATAACGGTGACGGTACGTTCAGCTTCCGTCCGTACACGAACGTCGCGCGTGCCGATATGGCTGCGTTCCTCTATCGACTCGCCGGCAGTCCCGAGTTCGATGAATCTTCGGTAACCGCCTTCCGTGACGTCGATGCGTCAACTCCTCATCGCGAGGCGATCCTGTGGCTCGCGTCCTCTGGTGTTTCAAAGGGCTGGGACGAGGGCGGTGGAACCTACAGTTTCCGTCCTTACCTCGAAGTGGCCCGCTGCGATATGGCTGCGTTCCTCCATCGCATGGATGAGAACGGCCTGGTCGATAAGGAGTGATTCGCATCATGTCGGCGATGCTATTCGAAATGAACTATGGAAGGAGTGCAAGATGAGAAAGATGCATGCGCGCCGTTTCATGTCCACGGCCGTGTTGGCGGTTATGTGCGCGAGCTTGGTGGCGCCGGTAGCGGCACAAGCGCAGGAGGAGCTGGTAACCCAGGGTGACACCGCATCGCTGGTCCAGGAGCTCGATGGGCTTGCGTCCGTTCCCCAGCAGGAATGGTTGCCCGCAGAAGAAGTGGAGGCGCAGGCGCTTAAGCAGCTCGAGGACTCGTATGCAGAGGTTGGTCGGGACGCATCGGCGAATGAGATGGCCTCGAATGCCTTGGAAAGCGCACGTATAGGCGAGGTTTACCCGCTTCAGGATGGCGTGAAGAAGTGGATCAGCATCGACCGTAATACCTTGCTGCCCAAGTTCACTTTTACGATTCGGCGCTCTACGGTCGTACGTCTTGCTGCGCGTATCACGCCGTATCGCAGCTCCTGTTCGTTCATGATCCAGAACGAACAGGAGGAGGGCTTCATCCTCGGCCTTGCGAAATACGGCACGGATATGGATGCGTTTCCCATTTCGCTTCCTGCAGGTACGTATACCGTCACTGCGCTCGTGAGCACAGATTATTCCGGAAGCCTCGGGTTCGCCTACGAGACCGTTCCGGGAATGGACAAGTACGCCGACCAGTACGTGTATGAGTACGAGAGCAATGGTGAGGCGGCGAAGGCGACTCCGCTCGATGCTCATTCTGCGGCGCTGGGTTTCTTGTACAACCCGATGATGGCGGGAACCGTGCAGGAGGTTGCCGATCTGGATTACTACTCGTTTCAGATCACCAAGGCGAGTCCGGTGCGCATCCAGATCGCAGGTGTTCCCGGCATCATGTTCGCGCTCGAGGACAGCGCGGGCAACATTTTGAACTACAACCTTGATGCGAGCGAGCAGGCCCTGGTGGGTCAAACGCCGTATTATGGAGGCTCGCTCGAAGATTCAACCGCCGCGTTCTTTGATTGCGGCATGCTGCCCGCGGGAACGTATTACATCGTAGTAGTAAGCGAGTTGCCGCGCGTGGCGGGGTCTCCCTACATCGTTGGCTATGAGGTCATGCCGAGCACCTTCATGGACGTGAACAACGACACTCCGCATATGAGCCATATCAACTGGCTTGCCACCACGGGTGTTACCAAGGGTTGGCGCGAGGTCAACGGCTATACCTTCCGTCCGTTCGTCAACGTTGCTCGCGCCGATATGGCTGCGTTTCTGTACCGCCTCGTGGGCTCACCTGACTACACGCCTTCCACCGCCGAGCGCGCGAAGTTCCGCGATGTCGATTCCAGCACCCCGCATGCCAAGGAGATCTGGTGGCTTGCTTCCACCGGCATCAGCGCTGGCTGGGACATGGGTAACGGCGTGTACGAGTTCCGACCTTACGCCGAGGTGACGCGCTGTGACATGGCTGCGTTCCTGTATCGCCTTGCCGGCTCGCCTTCGTTCGAGCCCAATGCCTCCGAGTGTGCGGCGTTCCGCGATGTGGACTCGACGACGCCCCATGCGAGGGAAGTCCTCTGGCTCGCCGCGTCCGGTGTCTCCAAGGGTTGGGACGAAGCTGACGGATCCAAGACGTTCCGTCCGTATAACATCGTCGTCCGCTGCGACATGTCGGCTTTCCTGCATCGAATGTCCGACTACGGCTTGTTGCCCATGGAGTAGCCGGGCCAGCCTCGCGCTCCTCAAGGCATATGGCTGAGGATGTGCAAGCAAGGCTGAGATGAGGGTGCCCGCCGGTGGGATGAACTGCCTCCCATTTCTTGGACTGGAAAATAAAGTCCTCGAGATGGGAGGTTTTTCCATGACGATCTACGACAGGTCGGTGAGGGAGCGGGCCTGCGGGCTCTTCGAACGCGGGCTAGGGCACGAGGCCGCCGCCGCGAGGCTGGGGATACCGCTGAAGGCTGTGAGACAATGGCACCTCACGTACCGCGCCGTCGGGAGGGATGCGCTGCTGGACATGGGGAGCCACAGGACGTACGACTACGACACCAAGGTCGCCGCGGCGAGCGCCGTCGTCGACGGCGGGATGTCGATGCCCGAGGCGATGGGGCGCTTCGGGGTCGCGAGCATCTCGCCACTCAAGAGCTGGTGCCGCCTGTACCGCGAGGGCGGCGCCGACGCGCTGAGGCCGAAGCCCGGGGGCAGGCCGAGGGGCTCGGGCGCGAAGGCCGCGCCGGCGACGCGCGAGGAGGAGCTCGAGCGCGAGGTCCGCAGGCTCGAGGCCCAGGCGGCGTACCTAAAAAAATCGATAGCCCTGAAGGCGGGGCTCGGCTTGCCGCCCGGGGCCGGGCGGCGGCCGTGGCCGCGCTTTCGGGGCGCTTCCCCCTGGCCGACCTCCTGGAGGCGGCCGCCCTGCCCAGGTCGACCTACTACTACGCGCTCGCGCACCCCAGGGCCGCGACCAGGCCGGGGCTGCGCGGGAGGGTCGCCGAGATCTTCGGCAGGCTCCCCAACGGGGTCGGCCACCGCCAGATCGCCATGGAGCTGAGGGCCGTCGACGGCGAGCGCATGGCGGACAAGACGGTGCTCAAGATGATGCGCGAGATGGGTCCCAGGTGCGGGATCCGCCGCGAGACCGACTGCCACAGGTACAACTCCTGCAGGGGCGTCGTCGGCGAGACCTTCGAGAACGTGCTCGGCCGCGACTTCGCGGCGGACGGCCCCTGGCGGAAGATGGGCGCCGACGTCACCGAGTTCAGGTGCTCGTTCGGGAAGGCGCACCTCGCGCCGGCCTACGACTTCGGGAGCAGGGAGATCGTGGCGTGGTCGATCTCGAAGAGGCCGGACATGGAGCAGCAGAGGGAGATGCTCGACGGGCTCGCGGAGGCCATGCCGGAGGGCGCGGAGCCCGTCATGCAGATGGACATGGGCTGGCGGTGCCGGCACGCCGAGTTCGTCGCGGCACTCAAGGGAATGGGCGTCGTCCAGAGCATGTCCAGGAAGGGAAACTGCCTGGACAACGCATGCACGGAGGGGATGTTCGGCCACCTGAAGGACGAGTTCCTCCACGGGCGCGACCGGGACACGTTCGAGGCGCTCAAGGCGGACCTGGAGGACTACATCCACCACTGGAACCACGTGAGACGCCAGGTCAAGCTGAAGGGCCTGACCCCGGTGGAGTTCCGGGAGCAGGCCCTTCGGGAGGCCGCCTAGCGGTTATGATTTATCGCGTCCAAGTTTCGGGGCGCAGTTCAGAGGGCACCCTGTTCGTTTTGATGCGTCTTTCCCGAACACCTGTATATGGCGCATCGGGTATCATCAGTTGTCGGGGGCCGTACCCGCTGTGTCCTGGCTGAGGTCCTGTGTCTATGGAATGTCCTTTGGCTGTTGGGGGAAGCACGTGGGTCCGTGTGCGCGCAGACTTGGGACGGCGGCTCGCCTACGTTTCGGTGACTGGCTCATATTGGGAGAAGCCAAGCTGCGTGGGTCTGAAGCCGTACGGAGACCTACTGAACTAGCATACTTTTCTTGCGCCTTCATTCGTTAGAATGAAGGCGCATTCTAATGCGCTACATAGCTAGGAGTTTTAGTACCGTGCATCATGTTACTGCGATCGTCTATACAGTCTTTGTGCTACTCATCTCCCTCTTATCCTTGTTCCCGCCTTCGCCTGCGTTTGCCGCGAATGAGCAGAGACTGACTACGCATGTGCTGGATCTCCACTATGCTGCCTCGGCGTTCACCGATGTTGAATCTCGTGAGCAAACAAGCCGTCAAGCTACTTTGGCACCCGAACGGGGCACGTTTCAAACCGCAGACGGATCAATCATCACTTGGACCGCTGATGGCGATATCTGCACCGTCACGGGATTCGTCTCACTCACACCGACGCTTACGCTACCCAGCTCAATCAATGGTCGCACGGTTCGCTATATCGGCAGCACCGATCAGGATGGGCATTTTATCTCCGATGAGCCTGGATTCACTTTTCTTGGATGCACGACGCTCGAAACGGTCTTTATCCCCGATTCGGTCAATTACATCGCAGCTGGCGCATTCAAGGGCTGCTCAAATCTACGGGAAGTCACGTTGCCGCAGCAACCTACCGTCATCGAGGACGAGATGTTCTCAGGTTGCACCCAACTCAAAACCATCCATCAACAACGAGGTGTCAATACGGTTGGAAAATCGGCATTCGAAGGATGCGTGTCGTTGACGTGCCCGCCGTTATTCAACATCTATGGCACCGTCATTGCCGATCGCGCATTTTTTGGCTGCACGTCTCTGGATACGCAGTACGGGTTTCCCTTTACGTCGATTGGAAAAGAAGCCTTTCGGCACACAGCCCTCACAAACATCCAGATTGATTACGCCGTTACCATCGACGACTACGCCTTCAAGGACATACCCACCCTTAAATCGATCAGGATGATAAAGGGGCTTGAGAGCGCCGGGGTAGATGCAATAGACCCCAACGTCCTCCTCATTTCTGCAAGTTACAATAGTGAACTCTATGCATTTACCGAGCGCAACGGCAACGGCTACATCTTCGGCTCTATGAACGAATGGAACACCGACCCGAGGGGATTTGATTGGCAAACGTTCGACTACAACCCCCATGGGCTTTCCTTCAGGGTTGTCAACAAAAAATACCCCGAATGCGTCTTTCCATCTGAGCACCTCACGATCGAATATAGGAACAACGTCCTCCCCGGAGAGGCGACGTGCATCATCACCAGCGAACATATTGCTGGAAGCATATGGAAAAACTTTCGAATCATACACCGCAACATGGACGACCCCGATATTCAGATAAGTTCGATCCCCACCCAGATATTCCAAGGAAGCCCCATTACGCCGAAACCGATCGTTACATACGGAAGCCGCACACTTACCGAAGGTGTCGATTACGAGCTTGAATACCAAAGAAACGACCGTATCGGCAGAGCGACCGTAACGGTATCAGGCATAGGGTGCTTCGACGGTACCGTCATCCGTTCGTTCGCAATCGTAGGACCCCCGGTAACCATATCGTTCGACACAAACGGCGGATCACCCATCGAGACGATCACCATCGACTGGAAAGACGATGAGGCCCTCATCGAACATGTGGAAGCCACGCCTCCCACGAGAAAATACAGTGTTTTTGCCGGCTGGTACACGAACAAAGAGCTCACACGACCCTGGGACCTCTATCGGGATCATCCCGACCGCGATATGACGCTCTATGCAAAATGGGAACCACTTCCAGGGTGCCACCCATACGGGTTCAACGATGTGTTCTACGAAACGTCCCATGCCGAGCACATCTGGTGGATGGCGTACTCAGGCATTTCCGAAGGTTGGACAGAAGCCAATGGCTCGAATTCTTACCGCCCCTATCAAGAGGTCGCTCGATGCGATATGGCCGCGTTCCTCTATCGGGTTGCAGGAAAACCCGAGTTTACGCCATCTGCTCAAGACTGGCGGCGCTTTGCAGATGTGACCGAACAGACACCGCATGCGCGAGAAATACTATGGCTCGCGAAATCGGGCATATCTACCGGATTCCCCGATGGAAGGTACAAGCCGTATGCGACTGTTGCGCGATGCGATATGGCCGCGTTTCTGCACCGCATGGCGGGAAGCCTGCCTCCCGCTACGGCAGGACCTCAATTTATCGACGTAAGCACCGACACGCCGCATGCCGAGCATATCGCCTGGCTGAGTGGAGAGGGGGTGAGCACGGGATTTCCCGATGGCACGTTTAGACCATACGAAACTGTGGTGCGATGCGACATGTCCGCATTCCTCCACCGCATGCGAGAACGGCTGTAGCAATGCCGGCGGCGAAAACATAAAGCTAGGAGAGGTGTCCATCCTCGCTTCCCGCCGTTCCCCGCAAGGCTTGCTAGTTGTTGTGTGCCGATAGGTTGTTTATGCCGGCTATACGCAGTATGAGTGGCAGAGCCCGGTACATCTCTATCAGTCGTCTTCAGCACGCCATTCCGTCCCGGTGGCAACATCTTGTAGCCGTTCGCATATATCACATTTGGCTAGCATCCCGCGATGGAGAGGACTGTTGTTTTAGTGACGTCTTGATGACTCCGTTCGATCATAGGCCGATTTACGCATTTTGCATGCAATGCGTTTTGAGGGAACATGGGTAGTAGGACTATATCGGCTGTATCGGTTGGGCTTATCAAATCATACGTAGAAAGCGGTTGCTTTTAGAAGAGAGGATGGTTTCTCTATAAAGCACGCCATGAAATCAGCGAGCTATACGCTTCTGGCCATTGAGCCTGTTTTGGTTTTTTTATGTTGGTTGTGAGTTTCGCCCCCCCTGCAATGCGTTTGCAGGAGATGCAACGGGTTTGATCGCCCAGGGCGAATGTGGTGAATGCACCTGGACGTTATCTGAAAACGGAGCCTTGGTTATTGCTGCGAAAGAGGGTACTCGAGGACAGCTTCCAGACATGTCAAATAATGTTAACAACGGTTATGGCAGAGCTCCCTAGGATTCCTATAGAAGCAAAATTACGTCCGCTCGATCTGAAGGATCGGTTGTTGCATCACGGGGTTTTCGAACGAATGATATTGGGGGGATCTTTGGGGGTTCCCGCAATCTCGTTGATGTCAATCTGTCAGGTTTATCGCTCGGGGAAGCAACCGGCCTTGATGGTGCGTTTTATGGCTGCGATAGTTTGGAACATGTGGACTTATCGCCTCTCGATGTATCCCGCGTCGACAGCGCATACGAACTATTTCATGGCTGCAAGATGCTGAAGTCGTTTGTCCTCGGACAAGATTGGGCTGCGGATGGTAGTTTGTTGTTTGGTTCCGATGACTATAGCTATTGGATGTATGAGTCCGATGGCATAGCGTATTCGCAACGGGATATCCCATGTCATCCGAATTCTTCGTTCAATCGGGTGCTTCCGGGATTCGAATGCGGGCCAGTGGCTTTGACGGGTGCTCGATGCTGAGAACCATCAATCTAGCGCCCATTCAACCGCTGCACATCAACTCACTTAGCAGATTGTTTGCGAACTGTACGTCATTAACACATGTTGATCTGTCTCGATTTGATGGCGCTGAGTTGTTGAGCCTGAATGACCTGTTCAACGGATGTGCGAACCTCACAGAGGTCCGGATGCCAAACATTGAGCATGCTGGCGATTCAAAGAGAAAAATTGAGTTGAACGGCCTGTTTGCAGAATGTGAGTCGCTTAGAAAAACATCCTTTGATTGGCTTTATATTCCAGATGGTTCCTCCGCTTCGCTTGGTGGGCTCTTAAGCGGTTGCTCTCGTCTAAAGTATGCCGATGTTTCCGCGTTGGCTGATGATCATGTGGCGGGAGAACATGAACGTGGTGTCTCCGAAGGATGCGATGCGCTGCACGAAGCCGTTATCGGGTCTCGCATGAGCATGTCCGAAGGATGGAAGCGGTCGGTTTTGCCAGAAGGACATTGGGAAGATGTTGCCAGCGGTGCAGCATACGAGGCAAACAACGTACCCTCCTATCAATCAGGTCGATATTACCGGGTATTTATTGTCGAAATGCGTGATGTCGATGCATCTACACCACATCACGAGCATATCGATTGGCTGGTAAAAAATGGCATCTCTACTGGTTGGGATAATGGTGAAGGTACGTATAAGCTTCCGCCCTTAGGCCATCGCGGCCCGTGCCGATATGACTGCGTTTCTGTACCGTTTTGTTGATGTTCACCATGAAGCGGTCCGAATGGTCGCTGCTTCTTGAGCGCCGTGATCATTGAGAATTGGGCAGAAAGAGCACGAGGGCCGCCCTCGGACCAGGGGCGCAGCCCTCGACGCATAGTGTTCCCGGGCGGAGACTTTGCCGAACCCGTCCGGGAAGGATGGAGGAGATGGCCGTGCCCTGGACATGATGAATGATATACGGTCGCTGGACGCCGGAGGCGTGCCGCGGGCGGAGATCGGACGGCCTCGTGGCGGGGTGCCGGAGGAGGCGCAGGCACAGCTCCCACGCCGGCGAGGTGTCGCCCGCCCCACCCGACCTGCCCCTGCGGCCCGACGGCACCACGCCTTCCGCACCGCGCGGCCGAACGAGCTCTGGGTCACCGACCTCACCGAGTTCCGCCTTCCGGGCGACGCGGGGGGCCTACCTGAACGCAGTGGTCGACTGCCACGACGGGCGGCCGGCAGGGTGGGCCGGCGGCACGTCCCCGGACTCCGCGCTGGCGAACGAGTCGCTCGAGCGCGCCTGCGCCGGGCTCTCCCCGGGCGAGAGACCGGTCATCCACTCCGGCCGCGGCTGGCACTACCGCTGGCCGGGCTGGGTCTCCATATGCGAGCGCGCCGGCCTCGTCCGCAGCATGTCGCGGAAGGGCATGAGCTGCGACAACGCCCGCGCCGAGGGGCTCTTCGGCCTGCTCAAGCAGGAGTTCTTCTACGCAAGCGACTGGTCCGGAGTGACCGCCGAGGGGTCCATGGACGCGCTCGACGCGTGGCTGGCGCGGTTCAGGGCCGGCAGGATCTCGGAGGCGCTGGGGTGGATGACCCCGAACGAGTACCGGCTGTCACGCGGCTATGCGCTGTAAGATGTACAAGAAATCGTCCGCAGTCCCTTTGACCGACCCGAAAAGAAGATTCCCATAGACAATTCCCAGCACACCATAGGCAATCGCCAGGACACCGTAGGCAATTTCCCCAGCGGCGTAGTCAATTCTCGCAAGGCGCGGCCAAACCTCGAATTGATGCAACACGCCCTCCATCGCAAAGAGCGAGGGAGGGCGCTTCAACTTGAAAACACGCGGTCCACGCGGGCGGCAACTCCGCAATCAGGGCATTCAACGCCAGATGACGCTCGCCCTGCTCCGCAATTTAGGAGGGCAGCTCTTTAGTCTGCGAGTTTTTCGATCTGGTCGAGGGCACGGCCGAGCTTCTGCTTGACCTCGGCCTTGGCCTCGGCGTACTCCGCCTTGGCCTCTGCGGCGAGCTTAGCCTTGCGCTCGGCCTCCGGATCGGGAACAACGAGCTCGGATCCATCGCGCTCGACCATCTTGAGGGCATGGTCGGAGCAGACCTCAGCGCACAGGCCGCACCCGATGCAATACGTCGGCTCGATGGCGAGCTTGCCGCCGTTGAGCAGGTCGCAGGCGAAGGTCGGGCACGCCTCGACGCACGCGCCACACATCGTGCACCTGTCGTGGTCGAATTCGGGGAACTGCACACGGACGTTCTCCGCAAGCTCAGGATGCTGCTGCAAGGTGGAGAGCATGAGCTGGCGCCCCTGCGTGAGGATGCGGCGACGCTTTTGCGTGGTCACACCGCAGGCGCTGTTCAGCGTCTTCTCCAGCGCGCTCACGCGGCTCGAGTGTTCGCGGATGCGCTGCGTCACGCTGGCGACGGCAGCCGTGGCAGGTGTGAGCTTGGACACCGTGAGGCCCGTCTGGCGCACGATCTTGTCCATGAACTCCTTGCGCTCGTACTCGCGGCGCTTGTTGCACTTGAGGTCGCGCGGCTCGACCTCAAGGCCCATACCGCGGCCGGCCCACTCCTCGGCCTCGCCGATGGCCTCGCCGAGCATCTCCTCACCGCAGGTGTTGCGGCAGTTGGCGCAGATATCCAGCGGCAAATAGACGCTCACGTTGGGGAAGTCGGTCAGGATGGAGAACCAGGTCTCGCGCGTCACGTCGCCGACGCAGGCCACGAGCACCTCGTTCTCACG
>PPYF01220071.1_pt1 | contig 17892 bp, 19 predicted proteins | sample 1559871 | NCBI WGS metagenome assembly PPYF01 (sample SAMN08240021, study PRJNA423297) | Human gut metagenome, whole genome shotgun sequencing project.
CAGATGTTATATCCATATCATCAAGTTCAATCGTGACATTAATGTAATCATCCGGCTTTTATTTCAGTTGGGACAAAAGCACAACCGTCTCCACATGTTCCGTCGCAGGGAACATATCAACCGGTACGGCAGTAACGGCGCTGTATCCGTGTTTGGTCAGATATTTAAGGTCACGGGCAAGCGTGGTCGGATCACAGGATACGTAAACAACGCGTTTGGGATTCAATGTCACAACCGATGACAGGAACTTCTCATCACTGCCGCTTCGTGGTGGATCCATAAATACAACATCTGCACTTTCTCCCTCATCTGCCATCTGACGCATAAATACACCAGCATCATTCTGATAAAAACGCACATTTTTAATTCCATTACGTTTCGCATTCACAATTGCATCTTTTACTGCATCCGGATTCAGTTCCACACTGATAACTTCCTTCGCTTTATCACTGGCAATTAAGCCAATTGTTCCGATTCCACAGTATGCATCGATCACTCTTTCTTTACCTGTAAGACCAGCAAGTTCGATTGCCTTTGTATAAAGTTTCTCTGTCTGGACTGTATTTACCTGATAGAAAGATTTGGATGAAATACGGAATATATGTCCACAAAGCTCGTCTTCAATATACCCTTTACCGTACAGTACTGTTTCTTTTTCTCCGAGGATCATGCTCGTTTTCTGATTATTTACGTTCAGAATGATCGTCGTGATCTCCGGATGAAGTTTCCGAAGTGCCTTAACAAAGTTATTCTTGGATGGCAGGATTGGTGATCCCAGTACAAGCACTACCATCACCTGTCCACTGTGATGTCCGGTTCGCACCAGTACATGGCGGAACAAACCATAGCCAGTATCCTCATTATACGTTTTGATCTTAAAAGATTTCAAAAGATCACGAATATCACGGATGATCGCATCTGCACGTTTATCTTCAATCAGACATTCATCTACCGGTACAATAAAATGTGTTCCCTGCTGATAAATTCCGGAAATCACAGTACCATCCTTCCGATGTCCGAATACTGCATGTACTTTATTTCTATAATGGAACGGATTTTCCATTCCAATGATCTTCTCTGTATTGCAGTATGGCTTCAGAAGTTTATTTACCTGCTTCTGCTTCTGTTTCAACTGCTTCTCATATGGCATATCCAGAAGCTGACATCCACCACATTTTCCATGTACCGGACAAAGTGATTTCTCTGATTTTACAACAATTTTTTTCTCTGCCTTTTTTTTCCCGAAAGTGTTATATTTCTTAACTTCTGTTTTATCTGTTTTATATTTTTCCTCGTTCCTAAACTTCGGTTTCTGAACAAATTTTTTTCCTGTTTTTTTCTCTGCCATTTATACTCCCTCTCCATCAAATTCCGGTATAAAACTTTCTTTTGCTGTTTCACCTTCCTGCATAAATCCATTCTTCAGTCCAAGTAAAATCGCATAATCAATCAATCGTTCATACTCTCTGTCCGTTACTTTTCTTGATAACTGCGGATCATCCTTCATCGCTGGCATCGGCGTATACTGATTCATCATACTGATATAGATCCTGTCACCATAAGTCTCATAGAGATATTTTAACACATTCTTTGCATCTTTTACATGGCCCGGTAATAACAACTGCCGGACGATTACTCCTTTTTTCATCATACCACAACTGTCAAATTCTGCTTCCCCAACCTGTCGGACCATTTCACTCAGAGCTTCTTTTGCAATTTCCGGATAGTCCTGCGCATGAGAATATTTTTTTGCCAAAACTGCATCCATGTATTTGAAATCTGGGAGATAAATATCTACCAACCCGTCCAGCATTTTTAGAGTCTTCGCTTTTTCATAACCGCTGCTGTTATACACAACCGGAATATGTAATCCCTGTTCTTTCGCCATTTCCAAAGCAACAGCAACTTGTGGTAAAAAATGTCCTGCCGTTACCAGATTAATATTATTTGCCCCCTGCTCCTGCAATTGAAAAAAAAGTTCTACCAGGTGTTCTAGTGTAATCTTCTTTCCCCTCTGGCCCCTGGATATTCTTCTGTTCTGACAGAAATTGCATCCCAGCGAACATCCGGAAAAAAATACAGCTCCTGATCCCTCTTTCCCAGAAATGCAGGGCTCCTCCCACATATGGAGAGCAGCCCTTGCAACCATGATCTCTGTATCTGTACCACAGAATCCCTTCTGACCGGCCATACGATCTGCACCACAGTTACGTGGGCAGAGTCGGCACTCTTTCATCCATGGTCTGATTTTATCTGTTACATCCATGCGGTTTTATCTCCTATAGTCCATAGTTTCCTCACATCGAAAATTCTTAAGTGTATCACATATCCTGAACTGTAAGGATACCATAAATTCCGTTCCTTTTCCACTTTCACTTCTGACTTAAATAAAAAATTCAGGTCCCGCCGAATTCCATTTGCCATCCGTTGACAAATATATCTTCTTATTTTATAATTATTTACATAATTGTACCGCGGATCTCCGTCCTGAGTATTTATATGCTTGGGATTTTTTTATGCAGCAAATTGCTCTGCAAAATTGCCGTCTTACCGTACTAAATTTGATCAAGGAGGTAATCTATTTGAGACAGATTTCAGGAAATAAATTACTGGTAAAAGCCTTAAAAGAAGAAGGTGTCACTACTTTATTTGGCTATCCAGGTGCCTGTACCATTGATATCAGTGATGAATTATACAGACAGAGCGGGATCGATATCATCCTGCCAAGACACGAACAAGCTCTGGTGCATGAAGCTGATGCTTATGCAAGAACGACCGGTAAAGTCGGTGTCTGTCTTGTAACCAGCGGTCCCGGAGCTACCAACCTTGTTACCGGACTGGCTACTGCAAACTATGACAGTGTTCCCCTTGTATGTTTCACCGGACAGGTTGCAAGACATCTGATCGGAAATGATGCATTCCAGGAAGTAGATATCGTTGGTATCACACGAAGCATTACCAAATATGGTGTTACCGTCCGTAATCGTGAAGATCTCGGTCGCATTATCAAAGAAGCTTTTTATATTGCAAGAACCGGTCGTCCGGGTCCTGTCCTCATCGATCTTCCAAAAGATGTTATGGCAGAACTTGGCAGCGCCGAATATCCAAAAACTGTGAACATCCGTGGTTACAAACCAAATACCAGCGTACATATGGGTCAGCTCAAAAAAGCCCTGAAGATGCTTCAAAAGGCAAAAAAGCCTCTGTTCCTGGCAGGTGGCGGTGTCAATATTGCAAATGCAAATGAAGTTTTTACTTCTGTAGTTGAAAAAACTCAGGTTCCTGTCGTAACTACAGTCATGGGCCGTGGCGCTATCTCTACGAAGCATCCTCTTTTTATCGGAAACCTCGGAATGCACGGTGCATATGCAGCAAATATGGCAGTTACCAACTGTGATCTGCTTTTCTCTATCGGTACACGTTTTAACGACCGTATCACAGGTAAACTTCATGAATTTGCTCCAAATGCACAGATTGTCCATATCGACATTGATACGGCTTCCATTTCCAGAAATATTCATGTAGATGTTCCGATTGTTGCCGATGCAAAAGAAGCCATCACTAAAATGGCCGAATATGTAACAGAATGCAATACGAAAAAATGGCGTACAGAAATTGACATATGGAAAAATGAACATCCACTTTCCATGAAAAATCGTCCTCTGATGGGACCTCTTGATATTTTCAATGAAATCAATAAACAATTCGACAAGGCAATCATCGTTACAGATGTCGGACAGCATCAGATGCTTACCTCCCAGTTCGTTGATATTACTGAAAACCGCAAGCTTATCATGTCCGGTGGACTTGGAACCATGGGCTATGGCCTTCCGGGTGCGATCGGTGCTCAGATTGGTAATCCGGGTGTTCCGGTTATTTCAATCTCCGGCGACGGTGGTATGCAGATGAATATTCAGGAGCTGGCAACGGCAGTACTCGAAGAACTGCCGATCATCAATTGTATCTTTAATAATACTTATCTTGGAATGGTTCGTCAGTGGCAGAAACTTTTCTACGGAAAACGCTACTCCATGACCAATTTAAGATCCGGTGCACTGTCCCGTCGTACTAACGGGGAAGAATATCCGAAATATACTCCGGACTTTATTAAGCTTGCCGAAAGTTACGGTGCCAAAGGAATCCGTGTAACGAAACGTGAGGAAATCGCAGCAGCTTTTGAAGAAGCTCGCAAAAGTACCAAAGTACCTACCGTAATTGAATTTATCATTGATCCAGAAGAAATGGTGTATCCAATGGTCAAGCCAGGTGGTACACTCGCTGATCTGATCATGGATTGTTAGGAGGAATCAAAAATGGATAAAGGTATGAAAACTAGATGGATCTCTCTTTACGTTGAAAACCAGGTCGGTGTTCTATCCAAGATTTCCGGTCTTTTTTCCGGAAAGTCTTATAATCTGGACAGTCTTACAGTAGGTACCACCGAGGATCCGACCGTATCAAGAATGACCATCGCAACTGTCAGTGATGACGAAACTTTTGAGCAGATAAAAAAGCAGCTCAACCGTATGGTAGAAGTCATTAAAGTTATTGATTTTACAGACGTTTTTGTTCGTATGAAAGAGATTCTTTATATCAAAGTCAAGAAATGTACTGCTGCCGATAAAGTAGAACTTTTTCAGATTGCAGAAACCTTCAAAGCCAGAGTCATTGATTATGGCAAAGACAGTCTGCTCCTTGAATTTGTTCAGACAGCAACCAAGAATGATGCAGTTATCAAACTGATCAAAGAAGAATTCAAAAATATAGAAGTGGTCCGTGGTGGAAGCGTGGGCATCGAATCCATCAGCATGATGGAACGCTGATGCCCTCTTTCCAACCATTTATTCAGTCGATCAGATCATTCTGAAATCTCGAAAGATGTTCATACGGAAGAATCAGACGGCCGCGGTACAATCCGCAGCCGTCATTAATCAGACTGTTATTAACCGCAGAAAACATATTCACATCCAGTTTGGACAATTCCAGTCCGAGAAGCTTCATTCCTCTCTCATAAGCTTCATCAAAATAAATGCATTCTCCTTTTGGAATTGCATCTCTTCTGGCTCTTTCACTTTCCTGTTTTTTCTCATATCCAAGATGATTGGCCGATCCAATCTCTGCAATATCATCCATGGTTTTTGTACGAAGCTGAACTTCCATATAAGATCTGGAACTGTTATCATAAAACGTAATATGTAAAGACTGATATCCATCGGAATCTGTTCCATGGATATAGTCTCTGTAATAAGGTTTGACATCCTCGTTCAGAAGCGGTGAGCCGCTTTTTCTGACTCCATGTGCCGATTCTGCTGTAAATCCTCTTTCCTCAAGAAAACCTGGAAGAACATTTGCAATCTGATACAGATATTTTAATTCTTCTTGCTCACGGTCTGCTTCACTCTTCAGATGGCATCTCGGCATCGAAATCACAATACGATACGCAATAAAATCTCGAAAACAACTTAATCTGTTTTTTAAATCCGCCAGTGGTGGATATTCTCCATGCTCTGTATAATAATCATAAATATATTCCACTACATACCCGTTAAATTTCTCTTCTGCACGTATCAGGGATTTGATTCGTCCTTTAAATGTAAATGCAAGAAAAGGATATTCCCTGGACATATATTTATAAAATTCCCTGATCTGCTGAGACTGTGCAGTAAGGAAATCATTATGTTCCAACAATTCTCTGATAAGGATCAGGAAATTACAGTGAATCATATCAACCTCATTATGTGTCTTTTTGGCCTCTGCTCTCAGATCATGAATATAATTGTGCAGGATACGAAGAATCGTATCACCTGAATAAAGGTAATCATTTAATGTAATCATAAACCATCACTCCTTTCTCAACATTGTATCAGAAACTCCTATATTATCAAGCATTATGTCACTAATATTCTTTTATTGACATCTCGTATGCCCCACAGTTAAAATAAAGGATAATCTCTCAGATATAAGAAAGGATTATTAACCCATGGATGGTCTGCAATTCGAACACCGCTGTGCAGAATTATTGAGATATCGAGGTTTCCATAAAGTTGCTGTCACTAAAGGCAGCGGTGATCAGGGTGTTGATATCCTCGCACAGAAAAATGGAATAAAATATGGAATCCAGTGTAAATATTATTCTTATCCTGTCGGCAATAAAGCAATTCAGGAAGCATATGCAGGTGCAGACTTCTATGACTGTGATGTCGCAATGGTCATGACTAATAGTACCTTCACGCGGCAGGCCAGAGAACTGGCTGACAAACTTGGCGTAGAGCTCTGGGAACACTGCTCTCCAAACGGAAGTTCATCTGTGATATCCAGACTCATGCGTATATTTAATCTTTTTTTCCTAACAATCGGACTCTGTATGTGTGCATCCGCCCGGCTTTTGAATTTCCCTGAAGGAACGATCCGTACCTATATGAATCTATTGATGCTGATCCTTGCTTCATTATCCGCCCTGCTTGGATGGAATCATTTTCTGCCATGTATCCTCTCTGGAATGCTTTACTTTGGAATTTTTCTCTGGACGATTCTCCCTCTGGTTCTGACTTCTGATTCCAATTGGTATGGAATACTGATGCTTCTGCCTGCTTTTATTACGATTGGACATGCGCTGTATGCAAGATTCCGCAATCAGGAACCTATCCCGTAGCAGAGTTCCTGCATCAGTTCATGTACGGTTGTCATCTTTTGAATACGGTCTACATTCTCCCCGCAAAACACAAGGCCATTTTCCACATCGCCTCTGACTGCATCGATCAGTGCTTTTGTAATGCAATATGGCACTGATCGTGGCTCACATTTTTCCAGGCAGTTATAGCATTTTGTAATTGGCTTTCTTGCAATTTCAAGTTCCTTGATAAAGTCATTGCGAAGAGCTCTTCCCGGCATACCTACCGGACTCTGGATAATTTGAATATCTTTCTTTTTCGCGTTTATATATGCATTTTTATAGGCATCTGATGCATCACATTCTTCTGTTGCCACAAATCTACTGGCAATCTGTACCCCATCTGCACCCAGTTCTGTCATATGATCAATATCTGCCCTGTCAAAGATTCCACCAGCAACGATTACCGGAATCTTTGTTCCATATTTTTCTTCATAAGGTGCTTTACATGCAATGATTTCCCTGATTTCATGATCATAATCAAGAGTCTCCAGATTCTCCAGCTGATCCCGGGAAAATCCCAGATGTCCGCCTGCTTTTGGGCCCTCGATCACAATAAAATCTGCTGTCCGGTTATAACGATGTGCCCACATTTTCAAAATAAGCTGTGTCGCTCTTCTGGAAGAAACGATCGGTGCTATCTTTGTCTTATTGTTTCCCACCAGTTTTGGGAGATCCATTGGAAGTCCTGCTCCACTGATGATCACATCTGCACCTGCCCGGACCGCTTCCTGTACATGTTCTTTATAGTGTTTCAGTGCGACCATGATATTTACTCCAACCAGTCCTTTTCCCTCAGCTATTTCTTTTGCCCTGTGAATATGCTTTCTTATTGCAATACGATTGCATCCTGCCTGATCTTTTTCAAAGCCTTCTTCATCATATCCTATCTGAGCCGTCGAAATAATACCAATACCTCCCTCTGCCGCCACTGCTCCGGCAAGATTGCTTCGACTGACACCAACTCCCATACCTCCCTGTATGATTGGTTTCTCTACCGTCAATTCTCCTATTTTCAGTGGCTTTAACGTTTTTCTATCTGTATACATTTGTATTTCCTCCTGTTATCCCGCATTTATTTTGATTATCAAACTATTTGATAGTATAAACCGTTTAATTATTCCTGTCAACGTATTCTTGATTCTTTTTCTTTATCATGTAGTTTTCATTACTACATTCTCTGTAAAAAAGAAAAGGGAAAGATCTCATCAGTCTTTCCCATTTGTCCCAAAAACTTTCTTCATATGTACATTCATAATATAAAAATACATAACAAGCAACAAACCGCCTGCCAGTACCCATGCTGCCGGACCTGCAAGACAAACTCCAGGATAACTTCGCATTTTACCAGCAATCACAGCCACTATTCCACGTCCGATCAACTCTGCAACACCTGCCATCATCGGAAGCAATCCATAGCCCAGGCCCTGAATTCCATTTCGATAGATATTAACCACAGTAAGAGGAATAAAAAAGATCCCAATACATTTCAGATAAATATCTACAGAACTCATGATCACCTTCACATCCTCAGAAACAAACAGATAGGTCATGAATTTTCCGACAGTCATAATAAACGTTGCAGCTACAATGGAATATACCACACCAACGATCGTACATGCTTTGAAACCTTCCCGGATTCGTTTCACAGAGCCAGCTCCCATATTCTGTGCTCCATATGTTGCCATCGTCGTTCCCATTGCAACATAGGCCTGGGTGACCACCTGTTCAATCTTACCTGCTGCCGTATACGCTGCCACCAGTGTAGATCCCAGAATATTCAATGAAGACTGTACCATCATAGTTCCAATTGCTGTGATTGAATACTGCAGTGCCATCGGAATCCCAATCCGAAGCTCATTGCTATAAATCGTACCGCCCACCTGAAGGTCATCCCTTTTGATATGAAGTACCGGTACTTTTGCAATGATATACAACAGACAGAGTACACCGGATGTTCCCTGTGCGATCACCGTTGCCACTGCCGCACCTTTGGCTCCCATCTGAAATCCAATGATAAATACCAGATCAAGTACAATATTCAAAAGTGCACTGATGATCAGAAAGTATAAAGGAAGTTTGCTGTTACCAAGCGCTCTCAGAATACTGGACAAAAGATTATAAAGCATCTGTGCAAGAATTCCTCCACTGACGATCATAATATATGCATATGCATCTGCAAAAATGTCAGGTGGCGTATTCATAAGGATCAGAAGTGACTTCATAAATACCATAAACAAAATCGTCAGTATTGTTCCTATCACAAACGAGAGAACACCTGCTCCGACAACCGTCTTACGCATTCCCTCCATATCACCTGCTCCAAACTTCTGAGCCGTAAGAACTGTAAACCCGGCGGTCATTCCAACTACAAATCCATAGATCAGAAACATGATCGTTCCGGTACTTCCAACCGCTGCCAGCGCCTTATTTCCCACAAACTTACCAACGATCACGGCATCTGCCATATTGTAAAACTGCTGAAACACATTTCCAAGAAAAATTGGAAATGTAAAACTCAGTATAATTTTCATAGGATTCCCAACAGTCATATCATTCTGTGCGGACTTCATTTTCATTCACTCTCACTCCGTTTAGCAGATTTGTCTTCTTTATCAGTTTTTTATATACTCGTTCTACAAACCATGGCTCTGTAGACTTTTCAAGTGCCTCTTCCGGTGTAAACCATGCCACACCACTATTTTCATCCTCTTTTATAGAAAGATGTTCCTCAGGATCAGCCTCCAGAAGGTAAGTAATATTCAGATGCAAATGACTGGATACATATTTGCCCTTTTTGATATGGCCATCCACAGTCAGTGATTCCAGAGAAAAGATCTCTTCTGACACAGGATACACATTGGCAATGCCGGCTTCTTCACGCACCTCCCGAATGGCAACAGCCAAAAGATCTGTCTCTCCATCCGCATGTCCGCCAAGCCATGACCAGGAATTATATATATTATGATATATCATAAGTACCTTACTTCTGTCTTTATTTACTACCCAGGCGGATGCTGTCATATGTGCCACCATATTTTCCCTAAAAAATGCATTTTTATTATTCCTGATCCAGTCAAGAATCAACACCTTATCCGCTTCTTCCTGTTCATTAAAAGGTCTGTATTTTTTTATCCGCTCTGTCAGTTCTTCACAAGTCATTATATCTATCTCCCTGATTCTATATATGCCACCTCGCTACTGTTCTTCCGGCCATACGAAATGTGCATTTCCGGCTTCAAGACCATCGATCAGAATATTCTGTCCGGTGCAGAAACGATTGGTAACTGTCATAAAATATGCCCAGTCTGCCGCTTCCTCAACTGTCATCCAACGCTTCAGGGGGGTCTGTTCCATAATCTCATTCCACAGAACTTTATCCTCCATAACCGGTTTATTCAGTTCTGTCAGAACACCTCCAAAATCAAGACTGTTGCATGTTGCACCATATTTTGCGATACGGAGAGCAATGTTTTTTGTGTAAGAAAGGACCCCGCCTTTGCTTGCTACATATTCCGGAAATTCTGACCCGTTGTGTCCACTGGCCGATCCTATCATAAGTACTGCGCGAATCCCCGGGTGTATTCCGTATTTCTCAGTAATATCGATGGTTCCCTTTAAATTCACATCAATATCATTGTTATTCTGTACGCCTGCATTATTAATCACTATATCAAAAGGCCCTAACTCCGGATAATGCGTTTTATCACGGATGTCCATGCAGATATGTCTGTAAGCAGTATGCTGAATAGCTGACTTATTACAGTCAATTCCCGTAACATAATGTCCTTCTCTTAGGAATTTATCTGCAATCCCTTTCCCTATTCCGGAACTTGTCCCTGTAATCAGTACTTTCATACCCTAACCCTCCTGTATTTTCTGTCATCGAAATGCATAAAGCACCATACATCATTCTTATTTCAACAGTTGAAAATATTTTTCCAAATCAGTTTATCAGAATCTATCGGAAATTAAAAGTCGATTTATCATAATACATGTTTTTCAAAATAAAATTGCACAAAAAAACAGAATCCTCAAAATTTTCTTACTTCAGAGGATCCTGTTTTCTGGCTGATCACATAAATGGAATCATCGTTGCTTTCATCATTCAGTTTTTCATTATCTTCTTTTCCAAAGAATTTTAAACCTTTTACGTCACTGGCTACATCTTCTGCTGTTACTTCTTCAAAACCACTTGCCATCTCTTCGTACGCCTGATCCGGATTTTTAGTATGAAAAACGTGGACATAAAGTTGGCAAAGACCTTTATGAAGCTAAAAACACCACAAGAGCTCTATCCGTCGAACTTAAAATGGTCGCCAGATCGGCGACCATTTCTGTGTTTAAGGTTTAAATCAGATTCCATATGCACTGAGCATCTCAGCGATATCCGGCATCGGATCCTCTGGCATTGAACAGGTACCTCTCTTCACCTGAGCACCGTCTGTGATGATCATTGAGCTTAAGAACTTCCGTCCGATAGCCTCCAGCTGCTCATCTGAAGTATCTTCCGGTACAAGAATCGTAAGATTGCTGTTCCCCAGATTTGCCCAGTCATCTTCCATCACATCTGGATCAATTCCTTCCAAACAGATTGTTTCGATTGACGGCAGCATTGCAAATGCTCCCAGACTTATATGCTCAACTCCACCACGGATATGGATCTCTTTCAAAGACTCCATTCCTGCAAATGCACTCATATCAATATTTTTGGCATTCACACAGAGCCTTTCCATAGGAGTTACTCCAAAAGTCTGAATTCCAATCCGGTCTACCTGGTTCTTGCACCATACGGTCTCCAGGTTCTTACAGAAGTTAAACAGATAGTTATCCATGTGCAGTACTCCGTTTACAAACACCACTTTTTTCAGACCCTGGCATTCCGAGAACAGACCCTTATTTGTAGTTTCCAGAGGTGCATAGCAGATCACTGTTTCCAGATCATGACAGTTCGTAAATGCACTGTCCTCAATTGATTTCAGTGTCTCCGGCAGGATCACGCAGCGCATCGGCACCCAGTCTCCTTCTTTCTGGTTTGTCTCCATATCTGAATGTACATAATCTCTGGTATTTTCAAATGCATTATAAGAAATATTTTCTACCGGCACTCCGCCAATCGTACGCGGAATGATAACATCCACAGCTGTTCCAACATATGCTGTGATCGTTCTGCTCTCTTCATCAAATTCAAAATTGTCTTCTGGCAGAGGTTCATATGGCATCTTCACCAGCATAGATTCCTCGCCAACTCTGCATATTCTGTCATACCAAGGATAATTCAGTGCTGCACTCCATTCAGCCACCTGTTCATCCGTCGCATCTGCACTGAGCCTGATATTACTCAGTTCAATCCCTTCAAGAGCCTCTCCATTGACTGGTATATTTGCAGGTATCACAAACTCACTCAGCGAAGTTCCGGCAAAAGCTCTTGAACCAATCTCAGTTACGCCCTCACCCATATTCAGTGAGGCGAGTGCTGATCCTTCAAAAAGTCTTGCCGGGATACTTCCTGCTGCCACAGTTGCTTCGGTAAGATTTGCGCAATCCGCAAACGCTCCCTCCGGAAGCAGCCCAACATCACATAAAATATTAACACTTGTCAGTCCGCTGCAGCCCGCAAAAGCATTTTCTCCAATCTCCGTCACAGAAGCAGGGATTGTGATCTCCTTAAGCTGCGCACAGTTGCGGAAGGCTTCCGCTCCAATACTGGTGACAGAATCAAACAGGTCCACATGCTCCACAATACTGTCTGCAAAAGCTTCTTTTCCAACGTAAACGAATTCATCACTATGAGGCACCGCAAAGTAGGTTATCGTCTGATCGCCCTTCAATGCACCATCGGCGATTCCTACTACTCTTTTATCCTCCTCGCCTATTGTATAAGTATCATAGCTGCGCACCTTCGCGGCTTCTTCCTCGTATCCAGTTAAGTATAACTTACTCGGGTCATCCGGAAGCTCTTCAACAGAAAAGTATGCATGTTCAACCTCTGTATTCTGGTTTCGCCATACCCGGCACTCCAGTCCCCTTGCATCAACGAGCGCCTGTACATCCAGCATCTGCTGCTTGGTACATTTTTCGTTAAGATCTATGTCTCTCAGGTATTCACACTTATCAAAGGCGGTATCCGAAATTTCCGGCAGCTCCAATCCCTCCATATAAACATAAGTAATAGGAGAATTTCTAAAGCAATTATCCCCTATCTTCTCTAAACTTGATGGAAGAAATACCCTCTGTAATCTCGAAGCTGCTGAAAATGCTCCAGGGCCGAGTTCCTTTACGCCTTCAGGAATGATCAGGTCTGTTTCTACCGAAAAATAGCTGAACGCTTCTTCTCCGATATATTCCAGACTATCCGGAAGATCCAGCCTGAATCCCCGATAAGATGAAAAACCTTTCTTATCAATAGTTTTCAGAGTAGACGGAAATTCCACATATTTTAATGTATCAGTGATACTAAAAGCATCTTCTCCAACATATTCCAGTCCCTCTGGAAGAGTTACATACCCTAAAAGAGGATCTTCCCATAAAGCTCTTTTACCAATTGCTTTTACCGGCACACCATCAATGCTCTCCGGGATCGTCAGTCTGGTATTCATTCCATTATAACCTGTGATGCTTCCCGTTTCTGCATCAAACGTCAGATTCTCTGTATCCAGATAGTCTTCAGCTGAATAAAGTACAGCCGGCTTTCCACTTGGCTGAATGTTCAAATTTTTATTATTTTCTTCAAAAACCTTCTTGTACTCTTCTATCTGGTCATCCGGCACATAAATTACCACATCATCTGAAAGCATTACAAAAGCCTCTGGACCTATCAATGGGCATGCACCCTCAAACACGATTTTCTTCAGAGCATAGCAGCCGCTGACTGCATAGCTGTCTATAATACAGACCGATGCCGGTATGGTGAGTTCTGTCAGCGCATCATTACTGGAAATAGCATTCCACCCGATATTGATCAAATTTGAAGATAAAGTTATCTCCGACAGATTATTATCATAACTCAGCGCACCAACATCAAGTATCGTCACGCTATCCGGCACTACTACAGAAGTAAGCGTCTCTGAGCCAGCCAGTAATTGAGTTCCCAGTCTTTTAACCGGTACGCCCTCATCCATAGTGTCCGGCACCACTACATCCGTCTCTGTACCTGTGTACTCCTTCAATACAAAACGCTGGGCATCAAATTTCCAGACATCATCTGCTTTTACCGGTACAGCAGCTCCCGTCAGCATCAATATTGCGGTTAATCCTAATAGTATTTTACCTTTCATCCTGTTACCTCCTTTCACTTCTTGTATGGATTAATAGTTCTCCTAATACCAGAATATATAAAAAAGGAGGGGGTGTCACTATCAAAAAAGCCAGTAAAAACTGGTTTTACTGGCTTTGACTTAATTAAGCTTCCACTCAGTTCTCGTATAGAAAAGTTTAATTTTTTCAAATGTAAGACACCATATTTTAGCTGTTACCTTCCGTCTTTCACATTCATATTTTTAATCATTTATTTATTTGGAATTATACTTCTGCTTTCTTCCAGTACGGTCTGTTCCCACTTCCGCATAGCCGCTACTTCCCTGTCTGTATGAAGCCAATGCTGCCCATTTTCCACAAAATTTAGTCGACAATTATTTTCTTCCGAAATTTTTTTTACAATCTTATATGGGATCATTTCATCCTGAGTTCCATATAAAATATTTGTTTCTTTGCAGATAGACTTCACTGGATGTTCTCGCACCCAGCACAAATACTTACAGGACAAAACCACTCCCGTTTCTGTTTTGATTTCCTGCCTCTCTTTTAACTGCTCTTCTGTCACCTGTGCTTGTAACATCATATTAGAAATCATATCTTCCATATCCTTTCCGCTTATATTCATTCTTGATACAGATTGGTCCCATCGTCATAATTGGGATATTTCTTCCATCATCCGCTTTAATACTCGTTCTCATAAACATGTTCTGACCGATCAGCTTGTCCTCTTTGCCATTTTCATTAAGAAGCATCACAAAATCCAGTTCTGGAACAAATGCCGGATCATTTCGGAGCTGATGCAATACATAATGCTCAAGGCATCCTGGACGATACACATTCCAAAAACTTTCTCTTACCAGATTTTCTACTTTCTGATATTCTTCCTTTTTCTCTAAACGAATCATAATATTACTTTTTTCCATTTCTTTTATGTCCTCTCTTAAAAATAAAAACCGATAATCCTGATTTTTCAATATCAGAATTAACGGCTCTGCGTCTTAAGCGTCTGACTCTTATTTTACTGCTTCATTTCTTCTACAATTTTGCCCATCATCTGTTCAAACTGACTTTTTGCTTTATCTGCTACTCCATCATACATGCTATAATAGAAAAACATATTTGCATAAAATTTAACTGCATTCTCCTCTGGATTCTTTATTTTCATATTTTTGAACAGATCCTTCACGTATTCTACCGGTCCGGATACCAGATATTGCTGATATAAATTCTGCATCTCTTCACTGCGAAATTGCTCTATTGTCAGCATCTTCCGAAACGATGATGCAAAATCATCCTCTGTCTAGTATTCAAACATAGATTTGCTGTAACCTACAAAATCTTCTACTGATACTTTCTGATATTCTTCCGGCACTTTCTCAATACTTTCTTCCGGTACTTCATTCTGCCTGGCCTGTTCACTGTCCTGCTGCTTCATACGCTGCACAATACAGTCAAAAATATCTCTTTTGCTTTTGTAATGACGATACAATGCCCCTTTTGTCATATCAAGTTCTCCTGCTATCTGACTAACGGAAACAGCCTCGTAACCATCTCTGGCGAACAAATGCAGTGCCACAATTAATATTTCCTCTTTCCTATTACCCATACACATTTCCTCCAAAGCAAATAAACGACCGTTTACATCTTAGTAATAGTAAACGCTCGTTTATTTGTCAAGACTTTTCTTTTTGCTTATATTATCTCTTTTTATAAATCAGCAGCTCTGGATTTTCACCATCCTTCTCATATGTACATACCAGAATAAAATCCATACTTGCCAAAATACCGAAACACCTGTCTCCTCCAAATTCAGACCCCAGTTGATTACCCAGGTAGGTTTTCTGATCATCCAGGAATTTCACTTTTTGTCCATTAGGCAGAGTATATTCCAGATTCACATATTTCCCCACAAGTGCATTTAGCTTGTCTACCCTTGGAAGTCCGTCTATGTGCAGATCATTTATTTCGTTTATCAATTTCTTTTTAAACTCTTCAAACTGCCCATTGTCGCTAAGCTCATCATACCTTTTCCAGTAATCCAATTTTGGAAGCATTTCCTTCAAATAAGAACGTGCCTGTTCTTCTGTAAAGTTTTCATTTACCATATTCTTTACACACACATCAATCAGTTCATCCATATCATTATATGTGTACGTTCCATCTGCATAGCACCATTTACAATATTCCTCATTTAATGTGCCATCCTTATCACGTCCCAATATGGAATCGTCATCAATTGGCATCCCGCAGCACTGGCAGATCAGTTTTCTCGGTTCTCCCAAAAGAGTATTAATGGAGACATCAAATTCTTTTGATAAGAGCTTTAATGTATCAGTATTTGGAACGGTATCACCATTTTCCCAACGTGATACCGCCTGCCTTGTTACCATAATTTTATCTGCCAGTTCGTCTTGTGACATTCCTCTTTCAGTACGAAGTTTCAAAATAATATTTTTTGTTTTCATAGTAGTTACCTCCACAACCATATCATATAACCAAATCCATGTTCTGAAAAGCAACTTGCTGTTGCCATGCTCTAAACCTGACACACATTTTGCAGTAGATATGTTTCCGCATAAAATAACCGAGCTTTTTCAGGAGTCTGGCATCAAATCCAAACCTCCGAAAAAAGCCCAGAAATAGGCCGCTTTCTCTCACTTATTTATCTTTCCTTGACAGCAGGCACACAGTCTCCACATGGCACGATACGTCCAGATTGATGTCAGTTTTTGAGAACCGATCCAAACTAATATGGACTGTAACAAAATATCTCCGTTTGTTTGCGGAAACATATCAACATATTCTGTAAGCTCTATAAACATTTTTATATCTTCCATTTGAGGCACTTCCAATTTCAAAATATCCGAATAATCTATCCCATAGTGTAATCTATATTCTTTTTCAAAATCTATCCCTAAATAATAAATTCCACCATTCCAATTGTCATAATCTTCATAATATGCCTTTAAAATTCCTGTTCCTGGTAACTCATCTTCGAACCATGTAGTAAAACTCAACCAAAATTTTTTTATATTATCTACTTTTACAATCGATAAATTTGTATCGTCCATTTTTGTTCCTTCTTCCTTAACCAGAATATATATATTTTATCATATCGCTTTCTATTTTGCCATCTACAAAAGAGTAAGAGAAAAGCCGATTAGAAATTACAACTTCCAATCGGCATCTGTGTCTTTTTTATATTTTCCAGTAAATCAGATAAAAGAACTTCCATCATCCAAGACTTATCCCTTTATACTAACGAATCGATTTTATCCAATGAAAACTCTTGATCTCTTCTACATATAATACGCAACTTACAAGGTGATTTTATTTTATGGGAGCTTAATTTATAAGACCAAATTATCATATCAAGCAGCTCCTGCTGAGGAATAGATGCACCTGAACCTCCGTCAAAGCGAGTTAACCCAGCTCCTAAAATTGGTATACATACATCTTGCTGTCCATAATGCTTATCTATTTCTTCCCATAATACCGATAAGCACTCCAAATATTCATCACGCGTAAAAAATCTGCCCAACCCATTTTTATCCAGTTTAGCAAATGCCAGCAACAGTTCATCCCCATTCGGTACTATTCTCCCTGATTCATACCGTTCTTTACCCTGATATTTCGATTTAGACTTAAGTGGCTTTAGATGTGAGTTTGACAACAGTAATTGAATATTTAGATTAGGATTTGCAGTTAAATATTGTCCACATATTGAAGTTGGTTTTATATCAGCAGGAGCAGTACCAACATGAGTTGAAAAACATTCATCAAAATTAATTATTTTTTTACATTTCTTCATTTTAAGCAAATCGCCATATTCCACTGTAATTTTATAATTGTTCCCTTTTATACTAACTTTATTTCGCAAAAGTAAATGCCTCCTTCTTCCATGAGATTACAGCAAACGTAGTAGTAATGTCTATCAAAAGGCTTTTACATATTAGATAAAAGCA
>PPYF01065683.1_pt1 | contig 17891 bp, 18 predicted proteins | sample 1559871 | NCBI WGS metagenome assembly PPYF01 (sample SAMN08240021, study PRJNA423297) | Human gut metagenome, whole genome shotgun sequencing project.
GGTGAGTGTGAGCTCTTCAATGTCACGGCGGATGGTCCGTTCGCAGACGCCGAGTTCCGCCGCCAGATTCTGAACGGTATCGCTCCGCCGCTGGCACAGCAGATTGATGATCTGCTGCTGCCGGTCGTTGATCCTCACACTCTCACCCCCTTTCACCTCCATGGCCGAATCATACAGGTTAAAGCGGACAGCTCATGTCCGGATTAAAAAACTTTTTTGAAAAAATGAGTCCGGCCTTGGTGGACATAGAATAGCATCTCTGCTGAGTGAGCATCGGACATGGCGTGTCCGTCGCGCTACATTCGGAATTAAAAAAACCGGGGCGCATCCAAATGACAATTAAAGTCATTCAGATGCGCCCCGGCGCACGTTTCTGAGTCAACTCTCATCTGGTGCTTTTAGGCTACCATGCAAGAGGTGCATTAGAAACGGAAAGATATCGGTTCAGTTTTTTTCCATGTCATGCCTGGATAATATTTGATTGTCTAATTCCCAGAATTTACTTAAAATATCCCACTTATCATTTGCAATTGCACTTTCTGTAAAACGCACCATGCGATCGAATTCTTCTGGAGAAACATACGGGGTACAACAGCGTATTTTGGCCATATTCATCAGATCGTAATACATTTGTTCCTCAAAGGGATTGCTTAAATCTAAAATCTTCTTGGCCTTTTCCTGTATGCATTGATAGAGTGATTGATTTTCGACTGCTCGATCAATGTCATTCATCTTTTTTTGAGCTTCAGATTCTTCAGGAAACCCACCTTGAAAAATGAGAGTGGCTAAATACACACCTATTGGAGTCATTTCCTCATTATCTTTGATATAAGTGAATTCCTTGTCATGCATACGAAACGCCAGAAGGTTAATCAGTAATTCATCCAGCGATTTAGAGGAAAACAGCCCTTTCTGATACAGCGCATCATGTATTTCGTCCAGCTCATGCGCATAAACCATACGAGCAGCAGTTTCCTTCGAATCTTGTCTGGACATCCAGTCGTTTAAGTTCACAAGCTGTTTTATAAATTCCATCATCAGTTTATATCGAATTACTGGTGAAACATGGTACATAGTACGTAAAAGGATGATGAGTTGCTGGTTGATTTGCCGGGACAATTGAGCCTCTAATTCTGCATTGACATAGCTTGGGTTATTTAAGACGAGCTGCTTATCGCTGTCTGTAAGATACTCTCGTACATTTTTTGCTAATTGATTATTAAGGTCAGAACGGGTCTTTAATCTACGATCATTCTTGCGTCCGTCAAAATATTCAGAATTGATCAAGACAACTAGTAGTCCCTGACATTCTGGCCGTATGCAATATGAACTTTTGGGGTTTTCCGGATTTTCTTTAAAATCATCTGGTCGCAACAGCCCATCGCTATGGTCACAAATAGTTTTGATATAGTTTTTAACCGATTTTGTGGTAAGATCAGTACCAAGCCATCGGGAGGTATGTCGAAGAAAAACTGTTAATTCTTCTATTGTCATGTTTTCCATACCAAATTTTTTCTTAACTTCATCGTAAGACGGTGAAGGTTTAGGTGGTAAATCTCGCTGGGGATTTTTGCGTTCAGATTTACGCACACCAGACATGTTGAAGCCTCCTATTTAGCAAACTAAGGTCTCCGGACACAGGGTGTCCAAAATTTTATTTTAGTTCAATATCAAACTCTGCAAGATAAGCCTGGGCATCCTCAACAGGTTCGTTATATTTTACATTTAGGACTTCCTGGTACCAGAGATGAGTGGATTTACTAGGTATCAGTTTAACCCCAAGTGAATCCAGCAGTTTGGAACTGATAATTGGGGGCAAGTTCAACCCCAGACAAATCAGGACAGCAGTCTCTAAGCTTGGAACGTTCTCTCCATTGACGATTCGTCTAATGGTGCGTTCATCTCTATTAATAGCAACGCCCAAGTCAAGATTGCTCATTCCTTTCCAGTTAAGAAGAAGTTTCATGCATTGAGAAGGGTCATCTGTCATTTTCATACGAATTTCTATTTCTTCCTGTTTTTCCTTTTGACGGTAAGCTTTTTGTTGCTCCTTGGTTTTGGCGCGAAAATCCTCATTATATGTAATGTTAAAGGTATAGGCCCCTTCTTCACGATTAAGATAACAAACCGTATGGTATTCCTTGCTAACATCCCCTTGAATCTCCATATCAAAGACCAAACAGCACTCGTCCATATGAGAACGGGCATATTCTGTCAGATGGAGGTGACCTTCGGAATCCTTCTTAATATACATCGGGGCCTTGAAAACATAGTGGTTTTCAAGAAAAAGGTAATCTCCATCCTGCGTCAGAGAATGGAGAGCGGGGTTAACCAGCCGTTGTATTGCTGCATCCCGACCGCTTATGGTAAATGTTTGGTTTCTGGAAATGGCTCCCTTGCTGTAACTGTGCGGTGGGACATAATGGCCATCGATAAAATTAAATGTACCAACAGCCGATTCAAAACCCAGCTCTACCAAGCGAATTTTAGCAGCCTGCTTAGAGACTACAAACTCTACCGAAAGTTGTTGAATTACCGCCTCCATAACTTCAATTTCGTGGTGTGCACCGATTTCGCGCATAAATTTGGCAATATAGTCAGAAGCTTTTGCCTTAAAAGGGGCTGCAGGCATTTGGATTCGAGGAGCTAGTCGGTTAGCTTGCTGTTCCATTTTCTCTGTTGCCTGCTTGGACATATTTGCTCTTGCCCCTCCGACAACCTCACAGGTAATTCCATGTATTTTTTCATTATACAGCTTTTCCAGCATGAACACCTTGCGGTGCTTGATCCAATGGACACATTCGTGGATAATGGTATTGTTGACAGATCCGAGATTACGGAACAGGTACATCCGGGGATCAACAACTATGGTTTTTGCTGGAACATGGATAACTACGTACTTGTCATGTTCGATATCGTACATTTCCGCATCTGCTTCCAAAAAGAAGAGCTGTCCAAAAATGGACCCTTCTTTATTGATACGATGCGTCAAAACCGAAAGCCCCAGACGATCGGCTAAAACATAAGGGTCGACATAAATAGGAGGTTCTCCAACTTTTGTAATTCGTAAGGCTTCTGGATAATATTCCTCAAGAAAGTCTGTAGCCGTTTTTTCATATTGTGCAGGGCGGATATCTGGAACCAGCGCGTCAGACATAGAATTGTCTGGTATATTGCGCTTAGCATAAGGCGTAATTTCGCGGATTTCCCAGTCATCTAAGCCTTTGGAGAGGTCCCCTTCGCAGGAAAAGCGAAGCCATGGATAGCAGGTATCATCGCTGTCATTGTGGTGATCGGCAGACGACACGCAAACCTCTAACTCTAGGCCAATGTCAAATGCAATACAGTTGCCAGGTCGATCTGTAACATAAACCCGTTGTACAGTTGCATCTATCAGTTCAGCATTTTTTATTTCAGCCACACGTCTAGTTTCAAGCCCCATTGTGTGCCAATGGTTATCGAGGTACTTTTTTGCGGCATCGTATAGTCCATTATAGCACTTGTTACTGACATACTCGAAAATCGATCTTACAGCTGCCACTTAAAATCCCCCCTACATGTAAATGACTGATTCTGATAACATTTTATACCATCGGGAGTCTGATAACAAGAGCATTGGAAGATATGTATCGTTCAACAAGTCATACATCACTTGTGCTAAAGAATAAGGAATTTTCAGGAAAAAATAGGCTCGGCCAGTGTCGATCACAGGCCGAGCCATTCTATCTATTCAAATTCCTTGAAATGAGGGTTTTGTGCCAAAAGAGATTGAAGATGCTCTTTCAGCATCGATTCTCCAAACCAGTCACATGCCTCCAGTAACTCCTCTTGCAGGTCGCCTACATAGGCGCTTTGGAACAACTGCCGAACCAGACGAGCATCCTCTTTCAGTTGAGCCAAAAGCTTGGGCTGGACGGTTTGATTCTGACAGAGTTCGTACAGATCATTACCCAACAGCTGTTCGGCGACTTCTGGCTCCTGGAGATGGCACTCGGCAGTATCCAGCAGCAATTTCATCATCTGGATGCCTACTTCCGGTTTCCACTCACTTACTTTTCCCAGGAGTTCCATGGTGTCCATCTCCAAAAGTTCCTCCGCACTCCAGAAGCGGACTGCATCAGGAGACGGTATGTCTTTTGTCCAAACTTAATGCGAAGCAGCATATTGAAGTTGAAGTTAAGATGGACGAGCTGGATTTGACTGCTGCGGAGAGCAAAGCAACCTACGAGGAAATCAGAGAATATGTCTTGGAACATACTGGGCTGAAAGTCAGCCATCTCTATATCGCACAGGTAAAGCAGAAATACGGCATCATTGAGCGGGAGAACTACAATAAGCCCAAATCCGAAAATGCCAAGCAGCCCCAATGCCCGCCGGAGAAAGAAAAAGCAATCAAGGAGGCATTGAAGCACTTCGGGATGATTTAGTCCGACAGATATGGAGTACATGATTTCCATTGATGGCACTGCTGTTGAGGATGAGGTTGCCGACAATATGTACCAGCGGTTGGAGTGGGACTGGACGATTTACAGCAAGCAGTTGGAGCATGTGCAGTTGTACATAACGACGCAAACGAATGCGCCAACCGTGGGTATCCGGGAGGGGCAAAATACGAAAAGCCGCCCAGTGGTCAACAGCGACCACTGGGCGGCTTTTCATTTGGCGGTATATGAGCGATAATTCTTCTGCCGTCAATGAAACGTATTTCTTATTATGCAAATTTCAAGAATACGGTAAGATTATACAGCGCAAGAAACAGTTGAATGCAATCTCGTTGTCGCACAGGGCGGCGGGTCATTCCGTGCGCTAAATAATTGCGATTGAAAGTATAAGGTTCGGCTTTGAAATTTTCTGTTGGTGCAAAAACCGTTTCTATGCAAGAAAACAGATTTACGCAATGCAACATAGTGAAAAACGCTTCTGTAGTATGCTCACTCTCAAAATTTTCACGTATTTTCTTAGCGGCCTTACTTCCTGTGCGGCGATAACTATTCCGGTTTTGCTTTCGAATCAGTTTTGCGTCTATCATGCCTAAAAGGACAAGGGCGCTTGCTTTGTATTGTCTATTATCATAGCAAAAGATTGCAGTATCCAAGTCCTCTTTTTTTACACTTGCTCTGTGTAGATCGGCAAAAAGTTCCTCCATCGCTTTCTTGCTGCAATAAGGCTTCATTTTCTGATTAGCTTCTTCAATGCTTGCAGGCGCATCATAAAAAAACTTAATCGGAGCGTTTGGAGGAAGTGTCCATCCGCACTCGCCCCACTTTTTGTGACTTAAAATCAGATCTTGCTTGCGTTCTTCTGTAATAGTCGGAATTTCCTACTGCGAAAGCGCATTGGAAAACGACTCTATCAATTGCCCATAAGCCTCTAACACCGGTGTCATAGCAATAGATATTTCCTGCGTCATTTTGGCAAAATTCAAAATTGCAGGGCTTACAAGCTTTACCACTTCATGCGCCGCGGCAAAGCTTTGAGCCATGCCGCTCGCAATTCGCTGCAAGGACTGCTGCATATTTATTTTTGCATCTTCTGGAGATTTCGCGGATGATTTAGTATCATCAGAATCTTCTGTTGGAAAGTTTAGTTCTCTCTTTTCTTCGTCCATAATGCGTTTACCCCTGCTCCGTCAGCTTTTGATACATCTTCATCAGCTCGGCCACGCAGGCGGTTTCGGTGTTCAGCTTGCCCCAGAAGACGTAAGCCTTCATGACGGCCTTGTCGTTGGCTTGATGGGCTTTGCGCGCAGTTCCGGCGGTATGGTTACCTCGTCGTAGAGATCGGCAAGGCTGCATGCTGGATATATGGCGCGGGCGTCCAGGATAGGTTGCAGGCTCACGAGGAAAACCACGATAATCAGCTTATTTGTGACGGAACGGAATGACCATATTACGAATTCCACGTTAAAGCCATACAGACATATAACAAACGTCTCGACAACCTGATTATGCCCATGGTTTGCCGACCAAATCATTTTATAGTGAAGTTTTGAGACATCCTTGCACGGTCAGCCTTCTACCTGATTTATATTGTTGAAAGTTCTGAATTAATTTCAGAGATCCGAGCTTCGATTTGTTTACGACGTTTTCTGGAAAACAATCCTTTCAGATTTGAAAGCTCAGTTTGGAGCATACGCCTCTCAGTTTCAAGGGATATCTTCTTTGCCGCGCGTTCCTGTGCTCTCTGTGCCGCAGCCTCTGCCGCCCGTTTTCTCTCTGCCTCTTTGGCGGAAGCTTCTTCTTCAGCCTTCATTTTTTCATAACGGGCTTTATATGAGGCAATCTCGGCTTCCTCGGTTTCTTTGCTTTTTTCTATTCGCTCACGATCTCGTACGGCGGCTTCTTTCGCTCTCTTTCTGCTTTCTTCATCATTGCGCTTTTGCTCGTTTTGCCATGCCTCCTCCGCCAAACGCTGATATTCTGCCATTGCCGCTTGTTGGCGGCAAAGTTCTGCACTCTCCATCGCAGTGATTTGCACCTTGAGGATTTGACGTAGATTTCGATATTTCTCCTTTTCAGGGGTAATACGCATGATGATGCGGCCAAGGGGTAGCCTGATTTCTTGGGTATCCGGCCCCTGCGCCGCTAAAGTATCATAGGTATGGCACAGTAAATCGTTGACCATCCTGTTTTCGTGGTCACGGATTGCAGAATCTGAACCCATAGCCTCGGAGTATACCCGCAGCGGCTCAATTACGGCCTCCCACGCTGTGGCCATGAGCTGAATCTTCTCTATCAATGCGGGTCGTTCGTCTTTGTTGAAAAATCGCTCAAGTTCTTTGAGGCTTTCTTGCACTGCATTTTCATATCGGCCAAGACGGTCGGATACTGAATATTCATAGTCCCGCATAACCGCATCAATAACCGGGGAGGTACCAAATGAAGCAATCCGGCGAATGATATTATCGTATTCATACGGAGCGGTCCCCCGGATCCTGTTTACCAGACTGGAACAAACCTCACTCTGATAGTTAAAAAACGCGTCTTCAAAATCAGCCCTGTTTGCGATCGCTGCCATAGCGGCTTTTCTCCGGCTTGCATTAATCGTTTCCAACAATTGGTCCAAGTCAATCAAATCAAATAACCGGCAAGCTTCAAAAAGTACGCTATCTATAGAACTGTCCGCTATATACGGCAATAGGGATAACAGTTGATTCAATTCACCGATGCACGCAGCGGGAGACTTCAGCCTGATGATATCCTCAAGCATTGCGTTCCGCCTGTTTTGTGCATTTTGAAGATTGGAAAGCACAGACGGAATTTCCGCTTCTTCACATCCGGGAAGCCAGCAAAGCTCGGCCATCAGCCTGCGTGACGGCGTCACAAGTGTTTGAAACGCATCGTCATAGGAAGCGGAGGATAGGAGCGACTTTTCGTCATAGCGAAAACGGAGACGGCGCCTGTCATCCGTCATCGCTGCGCCCAATATGTAGAATGGGTTTTCAAATAACGTCACTCCGCACACCACCTGTTAGCTTGTAAATCCGATTTTCTTAGTTTCCTCTTTTTGCGGGGGCAAGGCATCGCATGCCTGGAATAGAATCTCGTTGTCAATTTCATCCTGATCAGCCTTCACCGCCAGCCTCCCGGCCTCCTTGACCACAAAGGCGGCGTCGGAGAGCGGACGGCCTGCAAGACGGTTTGATAACGGTTCTATCTCAATGCCATTTGAAACGGGAAGTTTTGACAGCAGTGATTCTAACAGGGCGCGCACCTCCGCTGCGGAAGGCATTTTTACCTCAACAATGTGATCGAACCGACCGCGCCGGATAATCGCCGGGTCAATGGCATCAATCATATTTGTCATTGCAATGACGAGAACATGCTGCTTTGACGCTTCGGGAATGCGCCGTAAAAATTCCGCGACCTCCTCCATATGGTGCGTACCGGACGCCGCCCCCATACTGCGATCCGCCAAGAACGCCTCCATCTCGTCAATCATGATCACGGACGGAGCGTGCGCGATTGCTTCGTCAAATACCTCCGCGATTTTTTTGCTTGTGGCATGAATATAGGAGCTTCCAATGCTTCCAGAATCAATGGAATAACATGGCCAGCCCAGGAATTCTACCAGTTTTTCCGCAGCAAATGTTTTCCCGCAGCCGGGCGGGCCGTGAAGGACGACCGCCGTGGGGAATTCGATCCCCATGCGTTTGTATTTTTCCTCGTTGGCAATAATATCGACAACCTGTTCGTTAAAAAAGGTTTCCAGCGCCGGTCTTCCCGGAAGTTGAAATCGAGTATTGCCGTCTATCAATTTTTCCGTGGCAGCATCTGCTGCCCGCTTCAAAGGAAGTTCCGTTGAGTGCTCAACCGTATTGATCAAACATTGTCCGCCGCTTACAGGGAATCCCGCTTCCCGAATGATTTCAGCCACTAACGCTTTCGGCATCCAGTTCAACAGATTACACAGTCTGCCGAAAGAGGCTGTCGAGATATGTACCCCGCCCGAAAGCCATGTTCCGAGCACAACTTGATCATCTCCGATTTCTGTCTCCGTATACGTAGGAAGAAGGTGGGATGCCTGTTCAAGGTAGATGGCATCCTGCAGGGAGTGGATGCTGTCGATTTTTCGGGTTTCTCGAAGTGCGGCGGCAAAAGCAAGCGCTGCAACGGCGCTGATCGGATATGGCCCGGACTGGACGGAAGAAATGATGTGCTCCGGGCTGCCAAAGCAGATAAAAAACTGGCTGTTTTCCACGTCAAATCGTTCAAATAAATCGGCACTGATCAACCCGGCCCCGACCCATTTGTGATACAGCTCCGGAAGAATGATCAATGCGGTGCGATCTCTGCCGGCAGATATAATTTCCCAGTTTATCCCATCGGCGACCGCTCTGCGAAGCGTTGAACCATCAGGAAGTGGATACCCATTCGGGGGCCATTTGTTTGCCGGCATACCATCACCCCCTGATGACATTTACCAGGTCGAAAAGGCTCTCACCCGGCACTTCCGGGCTTTGAAGATTGAGCAGCGCAAGGACGACCTCTCGCAGCTCGTCGATCTGGTCGTGATTGACATACCGCTGACCACAGCTTTTCAGCTCGTCAAAGGACCTTCTTTCCATATAGTTATACGATTTCTGTATCAGCGTATTGAACAGACTGATGATAAACCAATCCTGCCGCCAGAGGACAGCATAGCTTTTCAGGCGAAGCTCGCTGAGCTGATTTTCAAAATCCGAATCCGGACCATTTCGGTCAATCGTTCGCTGTGCTGTTCCGGTCAAACGATCAAAGTCCGTACTTTCTTCCGGCGTGGCAAATTTGCGGGCAAGCTGATTGAATAAGTCAACACAGAGATCCAGTTCTGTTTGCCGGTATTCTCTGCGGTGTTCTCTCCCCACTTGGCTTAACAGCTCTTTTGCCGCCTGAGATTCATTGAAGGCATCTTGGACTTCTTCCTGATCGCAGGATTTACTTCCAATCGACGCGGCTTTTCGCGCCTTCTCCTGCACTTTTTCCAACCGGGGATCGGAAATTTTTTCGGACATGGCTTCAGCGCGGTGCAAAACGTCCTGCGCACTGTCCGCAATGCGGTCGGTGGCATCGAGATCCAGCTGGCCCTCTTGTCGAGAGTAGTGATTTTTATTCCCGAAGTCAGCGCCGATGCAAGGGACGGACACGCCGAGGTGGAGTGTACCAGCGTCGGACACTTCATAATCGCAGATAATATCAGCACCTATTGGAATCACGCCATCGTCAAAGTCTCTGCCGCTGATTTTATAATAGCCGATCCAACGATTGTCCTTAATTGGAGTACGGATTTCACCCTCCCAGAGTTTGAACAGCAAATATTCATCCGTACCGGCTCTCAGTGTTTGCCCGGCCTTGAACGTAACACTGCCCTTTTGCGGAAGAGGATCGTTTTTCCGAACCAGAGAGACAAGCTCCGGCGCGCCGCCCAATCGGCTGAGAACTTCAGCGCCGATTGAATGGGAAGCCGGGATGGCGCCAATGGATGCGATCGTCCTTGTAATAACGATTCGGTCTTCTTTTAGAGACACCATATGTCCGAGGCGGTCATAGACGGAAACTTCAAACGTATTGTCACCGTCCTTTATCAATGGAACTTCAAGAATCATTCCGCTCCTGAGCGCCGCCCGGCCTGATGTCCACCCAGTGTCAATACTGATTATTTCCACATCATAATTTTCTACATGGTCTGTCAGGAAAGCAACCCGTGCTTTCTGGTCAGGGGTCCTGGCATCGTATCGGAAAGAAATATCAGCGCTGGCAGAAGTCTGCGCATTTGCGGCCTTTCGGGTATGATGACTGCTTGACCAGTCAATGGATTCCGCAAAGATACTGGCCCCCTCCGCCACAGCAATCATCGGATTGACATCCGTGTTGGCTCGGAGCGCCAACTGTCCGGCCACCTTATCGCGAAGCGGTTTATAATTTGTTGGCCCGCCGACAAAGACAATCATCTCAATGTCATCGGCTGTATATCCTGCTTTATCCATGGTTTCGCGCGTTACCTCAATGGTTTCGTCAATCAAATCGCTGATCAGCGCATCAAGATCTTTTCGCGCAAACGGAATATCCAGATAGAGCTCATTGCCTTCCAAATCCGTGCAGCGGAGTTGGTCTTCATCCAGCTTTATGATCGTCTCCGAATATGTTGAGAGTTCAATTTTGGCTTGCTCGGCTGCAAGTTTTCCAAGCCGGTGAACAAGACGATACCGCTCATTTACAAGGAAATCATCCGGAAGAACAAATTTGCTTCTCAGCCAAGGTATGACAATACTGTTATAAATCAGGCGGTCCCAATCGCGGCCACCGCACATTTCTTTCCCGCCCTGTGAGAGCAAGTTGACCTTACCGCCAATATTATCGGCAAGCGACACGTCAAAAGTTCCGCCGCCGAGATCATAAACCAGGAAGACGCCCTCGCGGCTGCTGGTACGCATAACGCTCATGACGGCAGCAACAGGCTCTTGTACCAACGCAACTTTTCCAATCCCCGCACGTTGTGCCGCCTCTAATGTGGCATCCTTTTTCATTTGGTTAAAGGCTGCGGGTACGGTAATGACAGTTGCGGTTTCCGGATCGCTGCGGATTTCTTCCGGCAAATACCCAAATAACACTTTCAATATTTCAGCACTACATTCCTCCGGCGTCCAATGTAATCCAGCCCCCTTGAGAAAACGCTCCTTCGTGCCCATATAGCGCTTGAAAAGCGTTGCGCCGTTTTCCGGATGTGCTGCAATCTGATCGTATGCACGGCGCCCATAGTATCGATTTCCTCTGCGGTCTACATATATCGCGGTAGGCGTGACGTCATTCTGTTCCGGGCTTTTCCAGACGTGAACCGCGCTGCCGTCATAAGAGCAAATTGCACTGTTTGTCGTTCCCAAATCAATCCCCACATAATGCTTCACTCTTCACGCCTCCTCAGTATTACGGTTCCGGTTTTTTGCACTTTATTGTCGGCCATGATGACCGGCTCGATCATTTGAGTCACAACAAGAGATTCGTTTGGCTCAAAATCATCAAGGTTCAGTGCAAAAACCGGCATACCTGCATCGTAATCTTGTTCCTCAAAATTAACAACGCGCAATCCAGCGGTATTAAGAGCCGCCTCTACTCTTTTGCTAAACCAAGAGTACTGACTCTTGAATTTTTGACTATTCATGTCATCAAGCATTTTCACAATGCGCTCAAAGGTGCGCCGAAAACGCCATTCCTCAACGGCGATTTCAGCAATTACCTTAATGTACTGGTCAACACTTGTTTCATCCATAACGAAACACCTGCTTTTACTGTTCATAAACATGACCTATCAAAGGTTTATTTGTGTATTTTAATATAGCATCTTTCCGAGCGTAGTTCAAGCTAACCGGTATGGCAGCGTACCGTCCATCACCCCAGACGGTGAACCCTGTCAATGATAATTTTTTGTTGCGTGATTTTGGGGGGGAGAACAAATATGATAGGAAAGCGCATCAGCAGCGCTCCACATTGTCATGTATCCGCTGTTAGCCTTATAAGATTCGTTGATTATGATGGGAATACCTACGACCGCCACAAGCGGCGCCAGTACAAGCAGGAACTGTTTTTTCCACGACTTTTTCATGGCAGTGCCTCCTGTTCCGATCTCTTTCTCTCGTCCCCCGCCGCAGGGGGTTGCAGGAATGTAGAAGAAACACATCTGCTTTTTCTGCGTTCCTGTGCCAAAAGGAAGTCTGTGCCGCATACCAGTGCAGGCTTCCTTTTGCATTTTCTGACCAGGCATATCAAGTTGCATTTTGCAGTTTGTATATGCACCTGCGAGGAAAATGAGGGATTTCAAAGGGAATATTCCCTTTGGCGCTGGGTTTCCAATAGGGGCGCGCAGCATTCCTGTTGGCACACGATTTTGCTTGCAAAGTCTAGTGTGTTATACCTTTTGCGACCGCTGACGCTGGAAAGGGGCTGTCCCACGCCAGACAGACCGTTTTCAGTGGCAGCAGAACAGGCGGATTTTGTGGGCTGTAAGTTACAAAAGACAAGGAATTTGCCATGAGCATAATCCGGCTGTTCGGGTGTAGTTGGCGCAGGATATCTTGTAGCTGTGCGAAAAGTTTTTCTGTGCCAACGGGGGCGCAAGAGGTATATAAAAACCCGCCGCAGCGACACGCTTAATTTTCCCCATCCAAGGGGAGCTCAAGAACTTGCTTGGCAAGCTGCTGGAACAGTTCTGAAGTATTCTCGTCCATTGTGATCATCGTTCCTATGTAGGCAGTAATGGCTGTTGACACATCATCGGCTGTCAATTCGGATTGTGGCTTGTCCGGTAATGCGGCACGAATCCCCTTTACTGCTTCTGCTGTAGCAACCGCTCCACTGGGTTGCTCCTCTGCCATGTTCTCTTTTACATCCCGAATAATCTTCATCAATATGTTTTTGATTTTCTCTATGTCTGCTTCATTACTCTGAATTTTGCTGGAGCTCAGAAAACTCAGGTCTTTTATCATTTCCGTTCGCTTTGAAGGATCGGCGCTCATCAGCTCTGCAAGCGGATCAGTGGCAAGGTCAATAATCTGGTTTCTTGCCATGATGCCATTTGCAACGGTATTGCTGAAATAGTTTTTCATCAAAGCACAAAGTTTTGGGAACTGGTCATGCTCCAAAAGCCTGTTTAACACATCGGGGTCAATCGTTTTCAAAATCAGTCTGCGGATTACTTCCTCTGATAATCCCAGCTGGGAAATATCATAGCTTTTCGGTACGCTAATGGGCGTAAGGCAAAGTAGATAATCTGCTGAAACATGGAATACCTTAGCCAGCGAGACTAACAAAGCGCTGCCGATATTAGTGGTTTCTCCACTCTCCAAACGGCTGATCTGGGAGTGGGCAACAAATATTTTGTCTGCCAGCTCTTTTTGGCTCCATCCCCTGTCCTGGCGTAATAGGCGGACACGGTACGCAGTGGTATTTTCCTGCTCATCGTCATAGTTCTTCTTCATGTGCAACGCCTCCCAACCTACTATCATTATAAACCACCCTGTGCAAATTTGCAATTTTTCAAGTCTATACTTCCGACATTTGCGGCTTTCGTGCATAAACGAAGGTCGCTTATTTTTTGCGGTAAACTTGGCTCACGATCGATCGAAAAGATGCCCTGAAAATCGAATGACCGTCCAGACCGAGATAAACCGCCATGACTTCTGTAAAAGGAACGAGCGCTCCACAAAGGAGACGACACAGCGCCGAGCAGGGTTGCCTGTCAGGAAACGGAATGGGTAGAACGGCTTAACCAAGAGCAAGCAGGAGGATTATTGCTATTTGAATATTTTTGAAACTGTGAAAACGGCAGTTCCCGTAAGACAAGCCGCCGAACACTACGGGCTGAAAGTCAACCGCAACGGCATGGCTTGCTGCCCATTCCACAATGACAGGCATCCCAGCCTGAAGCTGAACGAGGAATATTTCTTCTGCTTCGGCTGCGGTGCCGCCGGGGATGTGGTCGACTTTGCGGCAAAGCTGTTTGATTTGGGAAGCTTGCAAGCGGCGCAAAGGCTGGCTGCGGACTTTGGCATATTCACTGGACCGGGACGGGCTGTACCAGCTCCCCACAAACCCAAGCGACCTCACATCCGGCAGTTTCGGGAGGATGAAATGTTTTGCTTCCGTGTGCTGACGGATTATCTGCATCTGCTGGAAGATTGGAAAGTACGGTATGCACCCAAAACGCCGGACGATGCTCTGGATAATCGTTTTGTGGAGGCCTGCCAGATGCTTGACCGCATCGAGTATCTGACTGACATTCTGACCGTGGGCGATTTGGAAGAACGTGTTGCTGTGGTGGAGGAGCTGATGAAGGATAGCACGGTTGCGTTTCTCCATGACTACACCACAAGAAAGAGAGAGGAGGATGTACGATATGAGCGAGGAAATGACGCAGACCGCGCACTCTGAAAATCCGGCGTGGTTTGACGGCAAGAAAATCAACGAAGCCCTATTCTGCGAAGAATTTCTCCGGGAATATCCAATGGTCACGGTAAACGGAGCGTTTTTCACGGTCAACGGCAGAGTACACGATGAAAACCGCCTGAAAAAGGTGATCTATGACCGCATCAAGTATTATGTGACCAGTGGGATTGCAAAGAAAGTCGCAAATCTGTTGGATGTCATGCGGATGGAGTGCTGCACCGAAAAGCTGCCCCTGTATCAAGACCGCATCCATGTGGCGAACGGCACCTATTATCTGAACGGCACATTCAGTCCGGAAAAGAATTTCTGCCGGAACCGTCTGCCCGTTTCCTACAATCCAGAAGCTCCGCAGCCAGTGACATGGCTGCATTTTTTGTCTCAGCTTTTGGAGCCGGAGGATATCTTGACCTTGCAGGAATTTATGGGTTACTGTTTTATCCCCTCCACTAAAGGCCAGAAGATGCTTTTGCTGATCGGCAAGGGCGGCGAGGGCAAAAGCCGCATCGGTATTGTCCTTCGTGCGCTGCTGGGCAGCAACATGAACACGGGCAGTATCGCAAAGGTAGAGACAAGCCCCTTCGCTCGTGCCGATCTGGAGCATGAGCTTGTGATGCTGGACGATGATATGAAGCTGGAAGCCTTGCCTCAGACCAATCACATCAAGGCGATCATCACCGCAGAATTGCCGATGGATCTGGAGAAAAAGGGACAGCAGAGCTACCAGGGCGATTTGTATGTGCGCTTTATTGGCTTGGGCAACGGCATCCTGCAATCTATCAATGACCACAGTGTGGGCTTTTTCCGCAGACAGATTATCCTTTCCACCAAAGAAAAAGACCCGAACCGGAAAGACGATCCGTATATTGCGGAAAAGATGTGCGCAGAAGCGGAGGGCATTTTCCTGTGGGCACTTGCGGGCCTGCACCGCCTGATCGCCAATGATTACAGGTTTACACTTAGCCAGTCGGCGCAGGACAACATGGATGCTGCGGTATCGGACGGCAACAACGTCATCGAATTCTTAGGCTCCGAGGGGTATATCCGTTTCAAGGCGGATTACGAAGTCAGCTCCAAAGACCTGTACGCCGTTTACAAGCTGTGGTGTGATGATATTCAAATATGCGTGACATCAATGGTGAAATAATGCGTCAGATCACAGACGCGCTGTACGAGCAGATTGTCGAGTAGCTAACTACTCCCCGGCTGATTGACGATATTGTTATTCTTCTATAAGCTGTCAAAAAGCGATCAAGAAGTGATTCTCAAAAACGATAATACCAAACCAACACCTATGGCTATGACCCACGGGGCTATTTCGGCGGGCGATATAACGCTGACAGTCGGTGGGTGGATATCCTGGTCGCAAAAACCGGCTGGACAGTCTGCAATATGGGGCAGAACGGCCGGGAAATTCCTTGTTCTGCCCCTGAATTTCCTGCTGATACCGATTTGCTAATCGTCATGTTAGGAACCAATGACCTGCTCCAGGGCAGAGGTCCAAAACAGGTCATCGAGAAGTCAGAGCGGTTCCTGTCCGGCCTTCCCCTGGATCAAAGCAAGATCCTGCTGATTGCCCCACCGCCGATGACCCCGGGAACGTGGGTGCCCAGCCCGCAGCTTATTGACGATTCCCATACCTTTGCCCAGTTGTGTCAGACCCTGGCGGAACATCTGGGCATCCGCTTTGCCGATGCCGGAAAATGGGACATCCCCTTGGCCTATGACGGCGTCCACTTTACGGAGCAGGGGCACAGAGCCTTTGCCGCCGGACTTCTGGAGGTACTCAAATGAAAAAACGGATCCTACCCATGCTGATTTCTCTTCTGTTGTTGACCGGGTGCGGCGGAAATTCCGCAGATGGCTACCAGCAGATCACCCAGGAAGAGGCCAAAGAGATGATGGACACCCAGGAAGTCATCATCCTGGATGTACGGGAGCAGGACGAGTACGACAGCGGCCACATCTCCGGCGCGGTTCTGCTTCCGGTGGGGAGCATCGACGAGGATACCGCCGCTGAGGTGATCCCCGAAAAGGATTCCGCGGTTCTGGTGTACTGCCGCAGCGGGAACCGCAGCAAGACGGCATCCTCTGCCCTGGCGGAACTGAGCTACACCAACGTCTACGAATTCGGCGGTATCAATACCTGGCCCTATGCAACCGAGCCGTAAGGTAAAAAATCTGCAAGTAGTGCAAAATCTACATCGCTATAGACAAAGAAAAACAAGGCAAACACTCAGGCTACTTAAAGTATAACTGTGGAGGGATCATATGAGTCGTACCAGACTACTACATATCCTTTCAATTTTAGAGACTGAAACAAATGTATCCTGTGGCCTAACACTACAAGAAATTTGTCGCATTTTATTTGAGAGATATCCAGAGGAGGCTTGCTCTGAACAGCGGGTTCGTGAAGACATCTCTATTCTCCAGACGCTCAGTGAAGAGAAACTCATGGCATTTGAACTAAAGCATGAGACCGGGCCTCACAATCAACGGAGATATAAGCTTTATGCTCATACCCGTGAAGAGTGTGAGGAGAAGCTGAAGGTGCTCATCCAGCAGCTGAACGCCGAGCGGAAGGCAATCCAGGACCGGATGCGAGGGATACCATCGCCTGAGAAACTCACCAAGAAACAGCGGCAGATCTGGGAGTATATGAAAATTTACCCCAATGAGACGAATTACAGCGCCATCGCCAAGGGGGCGAAGGTGACCCGGCACACGGTGGCCAAACACTATGAGATGATTCAAAAGATGCTGGGCATCCAGAAAACGGCTCCCCATCCTCTGCTCGATTGCCAGACAGTCCCGCTTATGGTATGATGACCCTATCAAGTGAGGAGGTGTCGTCATGCCCCTGCATATCGTTCGAAATGATATTACTACCATGAAGGTGGACGCCATCGTCAACGCTGCCAAAGAGAGTCTGCTGGGCGGCGGAGGTGTAGACGGCGCCATCCACCGTGCCGCCGGACCGGAGCTGCTGGCCGAGTGCCGCACCCTGGGAGGCTGTAAAACCGGGCAGGCCAAAATCACAAAGGGATATCGCCTGCCGGCAAAGTTTGTGATCCACACCGTGGGTCCCATCTGGCGGGGCGGTAGCCACAGTGAACGCGAACTGTTGGTCTCTGCCTACCGCTCCTCTCTGGAAGTGGCCCTGGCCCATCAGTGTGAAACGGTGGCGTTCCCCCTGATCTCCTCCGGGGTGTATGGCTACCCTAAGGATCAGGCCCTGAAGGTGGCTGTGGATACCATCGGGGATTTTCTGCTTGCCCACGACATGACGGTGTACCTGGTGATCTTCGACCGGGCCGCCTATACCATTGGCGGTAAGCTCTTTGCTGACATTGCCGCGTACATCGATGACTGCTATGTGGACGCCCACACCGACAGTGGGGAGACCCAACGCCGCCGGATGGCCATGGCTTCTATGCCCATGGAGGAATCGGAGTGTGTGCCTGCCCCCTGCGCCAC
>PPYF01654080.1_pt1 | contig 17885 bp, 12 predicted proteins | sample 1559871 | NCBI WGS metagenome assembly PPYF01 (sample SAMN08240021, study PRJNA423297) | Human gut metagenome, whole genome shotgun sequencing project.
GAGCTTATATGCCTACTACTGATTATACTGAATTTTTACATAATGTAAAACAAGAATATATTACAAATAGCTATGAATTGAACGGGATATTTGTTTTTGACATAGAGTTACCAGTAAAACCACATATTTGTCCAAAGTGTGGAGAGTCTACAAAACATATTAAGGATTACCGCATACGTACGGTAAAGTTTGGAAAAGTACAACGAGGTCCACTAATTGGAAAATACAAACAACGTCGATATATTTGCCCGCATTGTAAGCACTCATTTGCTGAAAGTAATCCCGTTGTACGAAAACATATGCAACTAAGTGTAACTAATATTAGGATGCTATTTGATAAACTTACTGAAAGTGTAACCTATACTGCTATTGCTAAAGAGTGTGATACCTCTATTACTACCGTATTACGCTACTGCTCTATGATTTCTATACCAAAGCCCAAGACATTACCTACTGTGATGGGTATTGATGAATTCAAAGGAAATGCAGAAGGATACCAATACCAAGTTAATTTAACTAATCCAGATACACATGAAATATTAGACATCCTACCGAAACGTGATACGCAAGCATTAATCCGCTATTTTGCATCATTTAAACATAAAGATCGCCTACAAGTTAAGTTTATTGTTATGGATATGTCCATACAATTTAAGCGTATTATGGAGGCTCTATTTCCACATGCACATATTATCTGTGACCGATACCATGTATGTCGACTTGTAGATTGGGCGGTAGAGCGAGTTAGAAAGCGTGAGCAACATAAGCTAGCTGCTTATTCACGCATGTTAAAACAGAATAGACGTGTGCTAATGAAACATCCAGATCATTTAACGGAAGCTGAGCACATTAAGCTCTGTGAAATACTGCGAATTTCTGATGATTTAGGAAAAGCATACGCTTTAAAACTGTCTTTTAGAAAAATCTTTTCAACCTATGGTAAACAAGAAATCGCTGCACATTTAATACATTGGTTAGAATTAGTGAAAGCATCTGGATTGAATGAATTTAACAACTTTTTTACATCATTTCCTGCATGGATGATGCAATTAACTAATGCATTCTTACTCCCATATTCTAATGGATATACAGAAGGAACTAACAACAAGATTAAGGTATTAAAACGAATAAGCTATGGACTTCGCCACTTTGGTAGATTTAGAGTACGTATTCTACTCTTGAGCAAAAAGAATGGCACCAACCATACATATGATTGATGCCAAAGAAGACTCGTAGGGTGAACACCCCAACATTTGACAGAGAGCCTTTATTATAAGGTATTATTTTTTAATTAGAAAATAGTTATTTTTGTTAAATTCATGAATTCACGTAAATATGAGTGAATATGTTTACAACATTTTTTCTATATAATAATATATACTTAATTCGTCTTATTTAAATAATAGGAGGCTACTATGAAAGTGTTAATTTTAGAGCCAATAGGTTCTGGAGCTGCTTTAGTTAATTCTGCATTAGAATTAGGATGGGATTGTTATATTTTGTCGTATAATAAATCTGATAGACGATTACCAAATGAAGATGCTTGGAAGAAATGTACTATACTTGAAGTAGATACGAACAAAACTGATGCTGTATTTGATTTATTAGATAATTTAAATATAGCGTTTGATGTTATTGTTTCTGGTAATGAATATTACGTTCCATTATCAATTCTTTTGGCAGATAAGTATAAAGTTATAGGGTTACCTTATGATATGTTACCTATAGTTCATGATAAATTAAAAATGAGGGAGTTTTTAACTAATAAAAATATTAGAAATCCATGGTTTACAACTGTATCAAATGTATCGGATATTAAATTAAATAAACAAATTCAGTATCCTTGTATTATTAAACCTAAGGCTGCAGCAGGTAGCTATCATGTAAATAAAGCCAATAATGAGCAAGAGTTAATAATGTATTATAATCTGATTAAAAATGAGACGCATAAAGAGTTGGATCATGAACTAGGTAGTGAAGTTTTAGTTGAAGAATATTTAGAACGACCAGAATACAGTGTTGAAGGTTATTATTCTAATCAAGAGTTACATATTGTTTCTATTACTAAAAAGTTTCTTTCTGACGAACCGTATTTTGTAGAAATCGGTCATATGACGCCATTTAGTGACTTAAGCGAACGTAGGGTGGATGAAATAAAATCGTATGTTAAAGATATTTTGCTTGCTACCAACGTAAGTTGTGGTGTTTTTCATTGTGAGATTCGCTTTAATAAAGATTTATTACCTGTATTAGTAGAAATTGCATTTAGATTGCCTGGTGACAAAATTGTTGATCTCATTAAGTTATCATCTAATATTGACTTATCTAAAGCAATGCTTTTATCTTATGCTGAACTTCCTTATGTTACAGAGGAGTTTAAAAATAAAATGTTTGCAGGTGTAGCTTTTTATCATGATAAAACTAACTTACAGGATTATAGACATAGAAAAGGATATGAGATTATTGTAGATAATGATGAAGAAAAAGTATTAAATAAAATGAAGAAAATTTGGGAGTAATAATTATGTATCAAGGCATATACTTACATAGATTGTTTTTTATGACTCTTCATTTTTTACTCTTATTTGCTATACCAGTATATATTTACAAAATTACAGGTGAAGCGACTTATTTGGGAGCTGTATTTGCTGCAGAATGGGGAATTAGACTTTTATCTCTTACTATAGTTCCTAATTTATTTAAATTAACAGGATCATTAAAAAGTATAATAAAGTTTAACTGTGTTCAAAGTGGTTGTGTTTTATTTTTACTCTTCATATATAGTATTACTAATAATATAATTAGTTTGGTTGCTATAGGAATGATAAGCAGTGTATTTTTTGATATTAATTATCTTTGCATAGAAAACTATATACAAAATATGGTTTTACCTGAGCAACTTTTAAAGAAACAATCTAATTTGCAAGCTATAGAACAATTTTCTATGGTTATATCACCGGTTATAGCAGGGTATTTTATAGATATCCTTAGTGAGAATACATTCATTTTTTCTGTTGGAATTGGCTTTTTACTAATAGTATTTTTTATATTATGTAATGATAACGTTTCTGTTAATCCACAACAAGATAAATTGGAAAATGATAAAAATAATTCAAGGTTTTCAGAATTACGTAAAGGAATGAAGTTGATTTTTTCATCTCCTACAGCTATTAAACTTGTTGTTTTAACCAATAGTGTAAACCTCGTTTATGGAGCTGCATTAGCATTGCTGCCGGCTATTATACTAGGTTTTTATCAGCAAAGTAGTATTTTTCTTGGGTATTTTAATTTTGTTATTAGTGTGATTGGGATAATTTCAGTTTTAATATTTAATCGAATTATTACCTTTGATTTTTATCAGTCAGAATCAATAATTAAATTGTTATTATTAATTGTCGTTGCTGGTATAGTTAGTGGAGGTATGCTTTATTTTGAACTCAATTTTGTTTTTACATTATTTTTTATTGCTGTGATTATTCTATCAGATAGTATTTTCTCAGTGGGATTGCGAACTAAAAGACAATTAATTTTTAAAGATGATGAGTTTCAAGCCGTATTACCTAGTATGATGCTTCTTAATGCCATTTCTTTTCCTTTGGGAGGCGTTTTGGTCTCTGTTTTTTCTAATATCTATAATGAGTTATTGACGATGTCAATTATTTCATTAATTGATATTATCATTGTATTATTTTTGTATTTTTTACTATTTTCTTTCCGGAGTAAATTTAATGAGGTACATTAATAAAATACATATATATTAGAGCCGACAAATACTAATTCATAGAAATGTAACTTATAATGCTAGATGTGTTTTGGGGTATCTTGTTTTTGAGTTTATACTACTTGATAGAGTTTTCAGATATATATAAGGCTGTATATAGAGGAATTCCGATTCAGCTACATCATTTTTTATTATATAATATTTGTTGAATCATGATGTGATCTTAATTAAGAATGGTAAATTAGAAATTAATTTATCTAAGATGATTGAGAAATTAAAAGTTTTGGTAAAAGAGATAGAAGGTCAATTTACTAATGATGAAGATACTTTTAAGTGTCAATGTAAAAAATATTTTTTCAAGACTTTAGAGGTATCTAAAACTCCTAATGATTATTATGCTATATTAGGCCAATTAGCTTTAAATTTAGTACAAGTTGGGATTTTATAGTTATAACTTATATTGTGAACAGATACCGTATGCAAGTATAAAAAAATAACGTAATTATGCTTGCATATATACTTGCAAACATATATAAATGCTGGTGAACCTAGACAAATACTGACTTTGGCGACACACTTCTAAGCCGTGGGTCGGGGGTTCGAATCCCTCCTGGATCACCAAAGAAATAAGCGGAGTCTAAAATTGACTTCGCTTTTTTATTTAATTCTTGTAAAATATATTGCTAATTAGAGCAGTTGAACATATAATAAAAGTGAATTATAGGAGGAGGCGGTGTATACATGGCTACAAAAAGTTTTTTAAAAAATGTTACTATTAAAAATAAAAAAGATTGTAGCAAGCTTTTACATGCGTTAGAGAGTGCGCAAAAGCAAAAAAGTGTTCCTGTTGAATTTTCTAGATCTTATTCCTTGGCTACGAAAGAAGAAATAGATAAGATTTTTATATGATAGGATTTAAAGTTGTTAATCTGGATTTACTTTTACAAGTTAAATCTGAGGAACAGATTAGAACAATTTTAAATGACTTCGAGAGTCCTCTTAATCCTGATATAGAGAATTTTTTGAAATATAAAGCTGTTGAATTTTCAAAAGCAGCAATTGCAAAAACATATTTAGTAATGGCTTCCTATCGAGGTGAAAATAAAATTGCTGGATATTTTTCATTATCTGGAAGTAAATCTTTTGTTGTAAAAACAAAAGGAAATGAAATTAGTAAGAATATGAAACGACGGTTCAATAAGTTTGGTACTTATGATGCTGTTTTGAAACAGTATCATATAGCTGCTCCATTGATTGGACAACTCGGGAAGAATTACAAATATAAAGAACTAATTACTGGCGATGAATTATTAACTATGGCTGTAGATATGCTACGTCATGTTCAATCTTTAGTTGGCGGTAAATTTATATATTTAGAGTGCGAAAATAATGAGAAGTTGATCGGGTTCTATATTAGGAACGGATTTAAAGTGTTTGGTGAACGTAGTTTGGATATAGACGAACAAGATTTTTCGGGACATGTGCTAATTCAACTCTTGAAATATTTATGATTAGCATTAAATTAAATACTTTTAAAAAGGTGAATGGAAAAATCCATTCACCTTTTTGTATATAAAAGAGTTAGAGCTATATACTGTTATGGAATTAGAACAGGCCTGTTCTAATTTGTAGGACCCTATATAGTCCCTTGTTAGAAATAGAACAGGCCTGTTCTAATTTTGAGGACCCTATATATGTGCCTTGTTAGAAATAGAACAGGCGTGTACTAATTTGTAGGACCCTATGTATGTGTCTTGTTAGAAATAGAACAGGCCTGTACTAATTTGTAGGACACTATGTATGTGCCTTGTTAGGAATAGAACAGGCGTGTTCTAATTTGTAGGACCCCATGTATGTGCCTTGTTAGGAATAGAACAGGCGCGTACTAATTTGTAGGACACTATGTATGTGCCTTGTTAGAAATAGAACAGGCCTGTTCTATTTCTCAGGACCCTATATATAGGTGGCCTATTAGAAATACTACAGGCCTGTTCTAATTTATAGAGCCCTATGTATCCCTGCCGAATTACAAATTCGTATCAATCTCTACGGTATTCTCTCGCAACCATTGTGCTAGTTTTGTATTTGTCATATTACCGGCGGCAATATCGATAATCATGTTTTCTACGTCTTGTTGTGTTGCCATAATATCGAATCCATTAATAATTAAATATACATACATGCTATGCAATGCTGTTCGTTTGTTTCCATCCGTAAAAGGATGATTGTTGGCGATGCCGTAACATAATCGTGCTGCTTTATCGTAGAGGGATGGGTATAGATCATTCCCCATAAAGGTTTGGAAGGGCGTATTGACGGCTGATGCTAATAGGTTTTCATCGCGTACGCCTGGTGAAAGGACAAATGCACTTTCTAGTTGGGCGTGGAGTTCATAGATATCTTGTAAGGTGAATTGAATGTTAGGTGTATTCATTTGTTCTCCAATGCTTTATAGAGTTCATAATTTCGTTTTAGTACTTGCTGGGAAATGTCTTTAATACGCTTCGCTAGTTCTTTGTTGTTAGCACTTGTCATGATAGGTGTGTTGTGGAGTGCGGTGGAATCGGTATGGGGTGAAGAATTTTGTGCCATAGTTTGATCTCCTTTGATATATTTGACTTTTATATCTATTATATAGGGAATAAATCAATTTAAACAATCTAATTTATAGTAAATATTTTAAAAGTTCAAATTTAATTATCTCTCACAACCCCAGTGTTTATCTATATTCTTATCGTATAAGTCTGACTTGTTAAAATAAAAGTCAAGAAAAGTCAAAAAATTATACTTTGACCTATTGACTTTTTGACTTAATAAGATTATTATAATGACATAAGGTTAAAGAAACCTAGAAATAAAGCAAGAAATTAAAGAGACTTAAAAGGTCAAACAGATATACTTGTAGTGAAAAAGTGAGGTAATTTATATGAATAACAATTTCAATAACTTTGGTAGCGAATTTGGTAGCATGAATGATTTGTTTAATCAATTGATGAGTAATATGGGAGGTTATTCCACAGAAAACCGCCGTTATAAAATTAATGGTCGTGAAGTAACTCCTGAAGAGTTTGCTTATTATCGTCAAACAGGTCATTTGCCTACTAATGAAGAAATCCAAGCAGCACAAGCTGCAGCTCAACAAGGCAAAATGAAAAAGGATGGTATCCTTGCTCGTTTAGGTACGAACTTAACAGACGAAGCTCGTAATGGTAAGCTTGATCCTGTTATTGGTCGTAATAAAGAAATTCAAGAAACTGCTGAAATCTTAGCACGTCGTACAAAAAACAATCCAGTTCTAGTCGGCGATGCTGGTGTTGGTAAAACAGCTGTTGTAGAAGGCTTGGCACAAGCCATTGTAAATGGCGATGTTCCAGCAGCGATTAAAAATAAAGAAATCATTTCCATCGATATTTCCGGTTTGGAAGCTGGTACTCAATACCGTGGTTCCTTCGAAGAAAATATCCAAAACCTTATCAAAGAAGTTAAGGCCGCTGGTAATATCATCTTGTTCTTCGACGAAATCCACCAAATCTTGGGGGCTGGTTCCACAGGTGATGGTCAAGGCTCCAAGGGCTTGGCGGATATCTTAAAACCTGCTTTGTCCCGCGGTGAATTAACAGTTATCGGTGCTACAACACAAGATGAATACCGTAACACAATCATGAAAAACGCAGCACTTGCGCGTCGTTTCAATGAAGTAAAAGTCAATGCCCCATCTGCAGAAGATACTTTCAAAATTCTACAAGGCATTCGTCCATTATACGAAGCGCATCATAACATTGAATTGCCAGATGCCGTTTTGAAAGCAGCTGTAGATTATTCCGTACAATACATTCCTCAACGTAGCTTGCCAGATAAAGCTATCGACTTGATCGATGTAACAGCAGCTCACTTGGCATCTCAACATCCTGTAACTGATATTAAAACATTAGAAGCAGATATTGCAGATGCTAAAGCAAAACAAGAAGAGTTTGCGCAAAAAGAAGATTACGAATCTGCTATTAACGAAAAGATGCGTATTCAAAAATTACAAGAAGAAATCGACAAGCATACTGATAATCAAAAGGTTGTGGCTAAGGTTAACGATGTAGCCGAAGCGGTAGAACGTATGACTGGTATCCCTGTTTCTCAAATGGGTGCATCCGATATTGAACGTTTGAAAGATATGAAATCTCGTTTACAAGCTCATGTTATCGGTCAAGATAAAGCAGTAGAAGCTGTATCTAAAGCTATTCGTCGTAACCGTGCAGGATTTGACGAAGGTAACCGCCCAATCGGTAGCTTCTTATTCGTAGGTCCTACTGGTGTTGGTAAAACAGAATTGGCTAAACAATTAGCACTTGATATGTTCGGTAACAAAGATGCTATCATCCGCTTGGATATGTCCGAATACAGTGACCGCACAGCGGTTTCTAAATTGATTGGTGCTACAGCTGGTTATGTTGGTTACGAAGATAACTCCAACACATTGACTGAACGCGTTCGTCGTAATCCATATTCCATCGTATTGTTCGATGAAATCGAAAAAGCAGACCCTCAAGTTATTACATTACTTCTTCAAGTATTGGACGATGGTCGCTTAACAGATGGTCAAGGTAACACAGTAAACTTCAAGAATACTGTTATCATTGCTACATCCAATGCAGGTTTCGGTTATGGCAGTGACAATGATGATGAAAACAAAGTCGATGTAATGGACCGCATTGCTCCATTCTTCCGTCCTGAATTCTTGAACCGTTTCAATGCTGTTATCGAATTCAATCAATTGAGCAAAGAAGATTTGAAGAAAATCGTTGATTTGATGCTCGACCAAGTTAACAAAACTTTGGCTAAAAAACAAATTACCTTAGATGTAACTGATGCAGCTAAAGATTTGTTGATGGAACAAGGTTATGACAAAACAATGGGCGCTCGTCCATTACGTCGTGTTATTGAATCTGAAATTCGTGACAATGTAACTGATTACTACTTGGATCACATCGATGCGAAACACTTATTGGCTGATGTTGTAGATGGTCACATCGTGATTAGCGACAAGGATGCTGCTAACACATCCGATGCTAAATCCGATGATGACAAATCTGCAGACCACAGCAAACAAGCTGATGATGCTGCATCCAAGGACAATAAATAATCGGTAGGCTATTGACCCTTTCATTGAATCCCTTACAACTCTCTCCATATACACACATATAACAATAGTCCTATTGATTGTGAAAGCACTCGACATTACGTCGAGTGCTTTTTTGCGTTATTATATGAATTTTGTATACATGACAAAAATCATTGATAACGTATCAATATATTTTGTATAATCATGTTACTATATTCTATAGAATTTAAAGGAAAGATGAAGAATATAAGGAAGAACAAGAATATAAGGGAAATTAGAATATAAGGAAAACCAAGCATATAAGAAAGATGAAGAACGAGAGGAGCATAGTGATGTCACATTATATAGATTTAAATAGCGATTTAGGTGAAAGCTTTGGCAATTATACATTGGGCATGGATAGCGAGGTGTTAAATCACGTCACTAGTGCCAATGTGGCTTGTGGTTGGCATGCCGGGGATCCTCTCATCATGGAGGCCACTGTTAAGATGTGCAAGGAGAAGGGCGTAGCCGTAGGGGCCCATCCGGGATATCCTGATTTAATGGGATTTGGGCGCCGCAAGATGGCGGTGAGTCCCGACGAGGCACGGGCCTATATGGTATACCAACTCGGTGCGTTGCAAGGCTTTTGCAATCAGTACGATGTAGAGTTGCAGCATATGAAATTACATGGTGCCTTTTACAATATGGCGTGTGTAACGCCGGAATTAGCTGATGCGGTATTAGATGGTTTACAAGCGGTGAATCCCAATGTTCGAGCCATGGTGCTTAGCGGTAGTTATATAGCCAAAGAGGCAGAGCGACGAGGTATCCCTGTGATACAAGAGGTCTTTGCGGACCGAGGGTATACAGAGGAAGGCACCTTGGTACCCCGTACGGAAGAGGGGGCTTTCATAAAAGACCCACAAGAGGCATTGGAACGGGTGCTCATGATGGTGCAAGAAGGCAAGGTCGTAACAAATACGGGCAAAACAATCGATATTGCAGCCGATTCCGTATGCGTTCATGGCGATAATCCAAAAGCGATAGCTTTCACAAAATATATTCGTGAAGGCCTCACTAAGGCAGGTGTCGTGGTAGCGAATTTTCAGAATCGATAGATTACAATCGATTGTATAAGAATAGATAGAATCAGAATAGATAAAAGGAGTCAATATGAAACCGATTACAGGTAAAGCGAGTTTATCTGTCCTCTTAGGGGCAGCATTTTTGATGGCCACGTCGTCCATTGGGCCAGGATTTATGTTACAAACGGCGGCGTTTACAGGCCAGTTACAGGCGGATTTTGCGTTCGCCATTGTGGTGTCTGTTATTTTCTCCATCATTGCACAGCTCAATGTATGGACCATCATCGGCATATCCCAAATGCGGGGCCAAGATATTGCGAATAAGGTCTTGCCCGGCCTTGGTTACTTCGTAGCATTCTTGATTTCTCTTGGGGGCCTTGCGTTCAATATCGGCAACATTGGGGGCGCGTCCATGGGCCTTAACATCGTATTCGGTATCGATACGACGACGGCAGCAGCTATCAGTGGTATCTTGGGTATTTTATTATTTGCATCTCCAAAAATGGGGGGCGTTCTCGATAATACGGCGAAAGTGTTGGGCACAGTGATGCTCGTACTCATCGGTTATGTAGCGTTTTCTACTAATCCTCCTGTAGCAGAGGCTGCAACCCATGCCATCGTGCCAACCAATTACCCTTGGCTAGCTACGATTACCCTTATCGGCGGTACTGTAGGTGGGTACATTACATTCTCCGGCGGCCATCGCTTGATTGATGCGGGCATTACTGGCCGTGAACATTTAAAAGATGTGCGTCGTGCTGCCTTCATGGGCATGTCCGTAGACGCCATTGTTCGTATATTGTTATTCTTAGCCGTACTCGGCGTCGTATCCATGGGTTTTGCATTAGATCCAAAGGACCCAGCAGGTTCTGCGTTCTTACTCGGTGCTGGTGAAATTGGTCATAAATTATTCGGTATCGTATTCTTCTGTGCTGCGTTGACATCTGTTGTAGGTGCTGCCTATACATCGGTATCCTTCCTTAAAACCTTGTTCAAGGTGGTGGAACGGTATGAAAAATTGACCATCATGGCATTCATTTTCGTGTCCACATGCATTCTTATCTTTATTGGTAAACCGGCTACACTATTAATCGTGGCGGGCTCTGTGAATGGTTTGATCTTGCCTGTTACCTTAGCCGTTATGTTATTGGCAACGCGTAAGACGAATATCGTAGGGGACTATAAGCACAATCCGATTCTATTCTATACCGGCTGGATTGTCGTGCTTGTGACTGCTTATATCGGCGTTACATCCTTGCAAGGTATTGCAAAATTATTAGGTTAGGGGGCACGTATGAATCCCACAATCTCTCCAGTTGGGGATAGTGCTATCTCCATCGAATTTGGTCAAGTCATTGACCCTAAGATTAATCAGCGTATCCGTCAGACTGTGGCGGGTATTGAAAGCCTCCATTTAGAGGGTATTATTGAGATGGTGCCTACTTATTGTGCGCTTCTCATTCAGTATGATGCGCTGCGCTACACTTATGCTGAACTATGCCACATTCTTGAACCTATCTGTACGCAGCCTATGAGTGCTGATGAAAATGAACTCGTGACGGTCGTAGAGATACCGACCGTCTATGGTGGTGAATTTGGTCCAGACCTTGGATTTGTAGCCTCTCATAATCACTTAACCGAGGCTGACGTGGTAAGCATTCATAGCGGTACGGATTACCTCGTGTACATGATGGGCTTTATCCCCGGTTTTACCTATTTAGGTGGCATGGATCCGCGCATCGCTACACCTCGCTTGTCCTCGCCTCGCACGCATATTCCGGCAGGATCTGTAGGCATCGCGGGTGAGCAGACCGGCACCTATCCGTCGGATTCCCCTGGAGGATGGCAAATTATAGGACGTACGCCTCTGTCCATGTACGATGCTTCTCGTGAAGAGGCGGCCCTTCTCAAGGCGGGCGATTATGTGCGCTATGTTCCTATTGATGAAAGTGCGTTCCACTGTATTAAGAAATTGGGCACTTCTTTTAAGCCCGTTGTGCATCATGTAAAGGTGGGTGACCTCCGTGGCGGTAAGTGAATATAAGAATGCGTCATTTGAGGTGGTTGCGCCTGGTATGATGACCACAGTGCAAGACGGAGGGCGCGTAGGCTTTCAACAATATGGTATGCCCGTGGCCGGTCCTATGGATGGTGAAAGCTATGCTATCGGACAAGCCCTTGTAGGGAATACGACACCAGTAGGTGCTTTGGAGTGTACCGTACTCAGCCCTACGCTGAAGGTGAAAGGTACGTGCATTGTTGCTTTCACAGGCGCCGATATGAGACCTACCATTAATAATGTGGAGGTGCCGCGGTACATTCCTTTTGTCTGTCATGACGGTGATGTCATCTCTGGCAGCTTTAGCCAATGTGGGGTGCGCATGTATATTTCCTTCGCCGGAGGCATCGATGTGCCCGAAATCAACGGTAGCGTGGCGACACATACAAAGGCGAACATCGGTGGTTTTGAGGGACGTCCCTTAGCGGCGGGCGATGAAGTGCGTTTAAAGGACTGTACGCGTGATATTATAGTCTGCGACTATACTAGAGAATCCAATCATTTATTTAATACAGTCCTGTTTAATCGGGGCGGCCGTGAATGCCACGAACCGCTGCGCGTTGTACTGGGCTCGCAAGCAAAGTACTTTACAGAAACAGGTATCCGCAATTTTAGCAATGAACTCTATACATTGACCATCCAATGTGACCGCATGGGCTTTCGGTTAGATGGGGCCCCTGTAGAACACATCGACGGCGCCGATATCATATCGGATGGCGCTGTATTTGGATCGATTCAGGTTCCCTCTGATGGCAATCCGATCATCCTCATGGCGGATCGACAAACAACGGGTGGTTATACCAAAATCGGCACCGTTATTACGGCGGATTTGCCTAGACTGAGCCAGTTGCCTATTGGGGATGGAATTACCTTTGATATTGTGTCTGTGGAAGAGGCACAAGAGATGTATAGGGCATATATGCAAAATTTGCATAGCAAAATCAACTTGGCTTCCGCACAAAGTACATTTGTATTCTCTCTGAAAACAACAATATAATACGTAAAAAACGACTGATTTATAAGTTTACACATAATTTTGTATGTATATGTATTTTATGAAAGCCACTCCTTGTAGTAAGGAGTGGCTTTTTTGCACTTAAAGTATAAATCAATGTTAAATAATTTATCGGGTTACTTAAAAATATATCGATATATTTTCTTAAACAAAAATCTTCTATAAAAAATGAGAATAAAATGAACCAATTTGGTATAGCTTAAGTTGTATGAAATCAATAACGGATTGATAATGAGAATAGCAGAAATACTACATATGATGAAAATACATACGATATGAATTAAAATACATAAAGAATTTATATAGAACATAGTAAATATAAGTAAAATACAAAAATAGACAAAATTCGAAATAGGAATTAAATATTCTTAATCCGTATAATTTACAATTGAGAAATATGAGGGGAGTATGATAGAATAATGAAATCAAATTCATAGTTTTTTAGAAGTTAATGGATTTTATTGCTCTACATAGAGCTAAACTTCATTATGTTTTTGAAAATATATTTCATGTAGTTGAGAGGTTAGTTAGCAAAAAGGAAGCGAAAATGAATAAAATCTTTAAAGTTATTTGGTCTAAGTCAAAACAATGCTATGTTGTAGTATCTGAATTGGCTAAGAATACAACAGGAAAAAAGAAAATTGTTGTGGCTAGTATTTTGGCAGCATTAGCAGTGAGTGTGAATGTCACGCAAGTTAATGCAGAAAAGTTCGGAAATAATAATGCTAAATCCGGTAGCATTGTTATTTGGGGAAATAAAGGGACTCCTGCATCCGGTTATCATGAAGATGGTATTGCTATTGGTCAAGCGGCTAATGTTACTGCTAATGGTGGCATTGCTATTGGTAGAGATGCTACAAGTGCACAAAATGCTGTAACTTTAGGATGGGGATCGAATGGTTCGGGCTATGGTGCGCTTGTTTTGGGGACGACTGCTGAACAATATAAAACGGGAGATGCTTCTAGAGTAGCGTCCGCGTCAGGAACATATGCTGTTTCTGTTGGTGCCGGTGCACAAGCGGGGCAAAACTATTCAATGGCATTTGGTACTAATACAACAGCTAATGGGGAATATGCTGTTGCTGTAGGGTATAAATCTAGTGCTTCAAGTGAGTCTGCTATTTCTATTGGTAAAGAATCCAAGGCCGAAGATCAAAATGCAATCGCAATTGGTATTGATTCCAATGCAAAAACTACGGACAGTATAGCAATTGGTAATACTGCAAAAGCGACTGGGGCGGTATCTACTGCTTTGGGTGCCCGTGCTGAAGCACTAGGAACTAGTGCTGTCGCTGTTGGTATAAATGCTAAAGCAAAAAAAGATCAAGCTACGGCGTTAGGTTTTAGTGCACAAGCAAATGAGAAGAATTCAGTTGCTCTTGGCTATGGTGCAACATCATCTAAAGAAAATGCAGTAGCTCTTGGTAGTGCTTCTACCACAACAACAAATGCAACAAGTCAAGGTTCCGTTGTTATTGGTGGTAAAACAATAACTTGGAGCGGGGCACCAACGGTAACAGGTACAGGAATGCAAGTTTCTGTTGGTTCTAGTGGAGCTGAACGTCAAATTAAGAACGTAGCAGCAGGTGAAGTATCAAAAACTAGTACTGATGCAATCAATGGTTCTCAATTGTATGCTGTAGCAGACGCGTTAAGAACAAAATATGTATCTATAAAATCTTCTGCAACTGGTACTGGTAGCAATGAAAATAATGATGGCGCTACTGGTGCTGATGCTATAGCAATCGGCCTAAATACATCTGCTACTAACTCTAATGCTACTGCAGTAGGTAAAGGGTCGGCAGCTACAGATAGTAATAGTACCGCTATTGGTACAGGGGCTCAAGCGACTGGTAGTTCGTCAGTTGCTTTAGGTGACAGTGCTAATGCATCTAGCAGTCAAGCGATTGCAATTGGTAAAAGTACAGTGGCTTCTCAGTATGATGCGGTTGCTATTGGTAATGGTTCTAATGCTACTGCAAGTTATACCTTAGCAACAAACGGGGGAACTGCAAGTGGTTTAATGTCCATTTCTGTAGGTCACAGTACAGAAGCTACCAAAGAAAATGCAGTTGCAGTGGGGTATAATTCAAAAGCAAACGGGGAATCTTCTGTTGCTATCAGTGGTGCTACTACAGCAGCTGCAAAGTCTATAGCGATTGGTACTGAAGCACAAGCTACAAAAGAAGGTTCCATTGCTCAGGGCTGGAAATCATTAGCATCGAGTAAGGGAACTGTAGCGATCGGTGGATCTACTGATGGTACTGAATTAGGGGCACAAGCTACAGATTTGTATGCATCTGCTTATGGTAATCAAGCTACCGCTTCCGGGCAATATTCTACAGCATTAGGTAATCAGTCTACAGCATCTCAAAGTCATGCAACTGCTGTAGGTCATCTTGCAAATGCTACAGCTGATTCTGCTGCTGCTATTGGTTATAATGCTCGTGCTCAAGGAACCTATGCGTTTGCTGCTGTAGGTGGTCAAGCTATTGGTGTGGATACGATTGCTATTGGTCGTGATTCAGTGGCTAGTACTATTGGCAGTATTGCACAAGGCAAGGGTGCTAATGCTCAAGGTGGTAGTAGCATTGCTATCGGTAGTGCTTATGGTCCTAACGCAGGTGCAGCTACTAATGGCGAAAATGCGATTGCTTTGGGTGCTGGGGCCTCCTCCTCTGCAAACAATGCGTTGGCACTCGGTCTTAATGCTAATTCGTCTGCCACTGATAGTATTGCAGTAGGTCTTAGATCTCAATCTAATGCGTTAAGCGGTGTTGCAATTGGTGCGGACTCTCAAGCTAATGTAGAAAAAGCTATTGCGCTCGGCGCTGGCTCTAAGGCTAATGTAGCATCTGGTGTTGCTGGTTATAATGCCAATACAGAAAATATTGCCCGTACAGATAAGTATTCTGGTCTAACTGGTGTAGCATTGAATAGTAACTTGGGAGCCCTATCAGTTGGTGTAACTGATGCTAACGGTGCTGCTACTAGCACACGACAAATTGTAGGTGTTGCAGCTGGTAAGGCCGATACTGATGCAGTTAACGTAGCACAATTGAAGAGCGTTAACCTAGCTTTCACAGGCAATTCTGGTAGTGGCGACGTTAATTTATCTAAGAGTAAATTAGCGGTTGAAGGTGGTACTGATTCTTTTATTACTACTACGGCTGCTAATAAGAAATTAGAAATTAAGACAACGCAAGGTACTTTGCAAAATACGTCTGGTACTGTATCTGTTAATGGTGCTAATGGCTTAGCAGTTGCTCAAAATGTAGCAGATGTTATCAATCAAGCTAATGCGGATCAAACCATTAAATACAAAGCTAATGGTACCGGTAATAATTCAGTTAAACTATCTGATGGTTTAAACTTTACAAATGGTACTACTACAACGGCAACAGTAGGGACAAATGGTCAAGTATCCTTTGATCTTAACACGGCGACACAGAAATCGATTACTGATTCTGCTACTGCTGTAGCACGTACGATTTCTCTTGGTGGAGATACAGGTACTACAACGGCTAAATCCTTATCTTCTGCTAATGTTAATTTTGGCATTAAGAGTGGTAGTCCTACATATCTTACAACTGTAGCGAATGGTAATGATGTAACATTGACTATCAATGAACAAGCCATTAAGAATGCGGCTAAGGATGCATCATCTTTCAAGGTGAAAGCTAATTCTACTGCTGCAGAAGATGTTAAGGGTGGCGATACAATTACTTTCAACAATGGTGATAATATCGCGATTACCCAAACAGGTAAGACCTTTAAAATTGCTACAGCTAAAAATGTAACATTTGATACAGCTACTATCGGTACTAATACAACTATCGGCTCTACAGGGGTTTCAACTAATAAAGTTACAGTAGGCAATATTTCTATTGATGGCACTGATGGTATTAATGCAGGTGGTAAGGCTATTAGTAATGTAGGCACTGGTCGTGTATCTAACAGCAGTACAGATGATGGTAATGTTGCTAACATTGGTGATGTTAAGGCAATCGCTAATGATGCTGTATCTAATTTGTCTACAAGTCTTGGAGTTACAGATGGTACGAATAGTGGTACTGTTAACTTAAAGAACCAAAGTTTAAAAGTTGTTGGTACAGGTGTTGCAAAAGCAACTGTGAATGGTCAAACAATTACAGTTGATGTAGCAAAAGGTACAATAGCAGCTAATCCGACAACTGGTGCATTAACAGGCACTGCTGGTGTTGTTGATGCTAATGATATGGCTACGGCTGTTAATACAGCGATTACAAAAGCTGTAGATACTGCTACTGGCACACAAAAACTTGATGTTTCCGCAGGTGGTACAGATAGTTCTGTTAATCTTAAAACTCAAAAATTAACGGTAGCCGGTACAGGTGCTGCGACAGCGTCTTTGACTGGTCAAACGATTACTGTTAATGTGGCGGAAGGTACATTAACATCAAATGCTGCGGATGGATCAGCTACTGCAACTGCAGGTGTGGCAAAGGCTGTAGATGTAGCCGCAGCGATTAATACTGCTAATACAGCATTAGGTAATAAAATTACGGCAGCTACACAATCTTTATCTACATTAGGTGACAATAAATTTAAATTAACGGCAGATTCAACCTCCACAACAGGTCAAGCACTTAATAAGTCTGGTGGCCTATCCTTTAAGATTGCTGGGGATGGTGATTTAGTATCTACAAGTGCTACTACAGATACTGTAAATGTGACTGTTAAAAAAGGCACATTATCTACAAATACAGATGGTACAATTAATAAAACTGCAGATGGCGTAGTAACAGCAGATAACATGAAGACTGTTGTGAATGATGCGATTACAAAAGCGGTTACATCTGCTAAAGATGGTTCTGCATGGAATATTTCTACTAATGGTGGTACAGCTACAAAAGTATCTGGTGGTAATA
>PPYF01507061.1_pt1 | contig 17883 bp, 19 predicted proteins | sample 1559871 | NCBI WGS metagenome assembly PPYF01 (sample SAMN08240021, study PRJNA423297) | Human gut metagenome, whole genome shotgun sequencing project.
AATTTATTCAAAACATATGCAATAACATTCTGATACATATAACGGAAAATCACAATCGGAATAATCGCACCGATGATACCAATTGCAATACCCTCTACGAAGAACGGTGCATTAACAAACGCATCCGTTGCTCCGATAAATTTCATAATCGAAATTTCCTCTTTACGGACTGTAATACCAATGACAATCGTATTGGTAATCAGGAAGATGGAAACTGCGAGCAGAATTATAATCACTGCAATTGCCACATATCCAACCAGCTTTGCCGCACTTGACAGACCGCTCGCTGTTGCTTCGGAACGGTTGACCTGACGCACGCCGTCCAGATTTTCAAGATATGTAACCAGCGTTCCCTGCATTCCCGCATCACTTAAATAAACTTCATAGGATGCCGAATTAATCAGTGGATTATCCTTAAAGCCTTCCGCAAGATCCGGATATGCTGCAAAATATTCTGACTTAAAGTTATTCCATGCTTCTTCAGCCGATGTATAATGAACGCTTGAAACCTCTACACGGTTGCTGATTGTATCACCCAGCTTCTTAATCTCTGTATCCGAAAGTCCTTCATCAAAGAACACCGTAACACAGACTTCATTTTCAGCTTTCTTTACCATATACTCAAAATTCATCATAATAGAATAAAAAACGCCAAACAAAAATACACACGCTGTAATGGTGGCAATTGAAGCCAGGGAAAACAGCCTGTTTCTATAAATATTTTTGAAACCCTGTTTCAAATGATAAAATATTGACCTAATCTTCATAGAAATATCCACCTTTTTCCAAATCGCTGATTATTTTACCTTCACTCATGGTAATTGTTCTCTTTTTCATCTGCTGTACAATTTCCATATTGTGTGTTACTACAAGCACCGTTGTTCCCTGCTTATTTGCCTGATTTAAAATCTTCATGATTTCGGCCGAATTGGCAGGATCCAGATTACCGGTCGGTTCATCGCACAGTAAAATTGCCGGACGATTCACTAACGCTCTGGCAATCGCAACTCTCTGCTGTTCACCACCGGATAATTCATTCGGATATGCCTTATACTTGTCCAGCAGACCAACCATTGACAACATAGACAATACACGGCTTTTAACCTGTCTTGTCGGTGCTTCAATGACCTGCTGTGCAAATGCAATATTTTCAAATACATTTCTGTCCGGTAACAGACGGAAATCCTGAAAAACAACACCGATATCCCTTCTTAAATAAGGCAGCTTCTTTCTTGTAATTTTATTCAGATATTTTTTATTAACATAAATCTTTCCTGTTGTCGGGTCTAATTCCTTTAACAACAGCTTAATGAGTGTAGACTTACCAGAACCACTCTTACCTACTATAAATACAAACTCACCCTTCTGGACATGCAGATTAATCCCGTTCAACGCCGGGACACCAGAAGAATACGTCTTTGTAACATCCTCTAAGATTATCATCCGTAATCTCCTCCATTAAAATGTATCAATACTTTCCATATACTTCATATATTTTACAACCATCAGCGCAATTTTAAATGTAATCGCATCATCAAATATACGCAAATCCAGTCCTGTACTCTTTTGCAGCTTATCCAGACGATACACCAGTGTATTCCGGTGGATATAAAGCTGTCTGGACGTTTCTGAAACATTCAGGCTGTTTTCAAAAAACTTATTGATGGTTGACAGTGTTTCTTCGTCAAATTCATCTGGCGATTTGCCATCAAAAATTTCCTTAATAAACATCTGGCACAGCGGCATCGGCAGCTGATAAATCAGGCGTCCGATTCCAAGGCGGTTGTATGCCACCACATTCTTGTCGCTGTAGAAAATCTTTCCGACATCCAGTGCCATCTTCGCTTCCTTATAAGAACGCGAAACTTCACGAATATCATTGACTATCGTACCGTATGCAATATGTGCAGCACTCATCGCTTCCGTATTGAGCATATCAATAATAACCTCTGCGGTCTTATCCAGCTCATCGTAAGTTTCCGTACCTTTGACTTCCTTTACGAGAATGATATTTTTCTCATCGACCGCCGTGATAAAGTCACGCACTTTTCCCGCAAACAATGTACGCACTGTTTCCAGCGCACTCGTATCCTTTTCATGTTTTGTTTCAATAATATATACGACACGTTTCACATCTGTTTCAATGTGAAGCTTTTCAGCTCTTGTATACATATCTACCCTCAGCAGGTTATCCAGCAATAAATTCTTAATGAAATTATCTTTGTCAAACCGCTCCTTATATGCCACAAACAGATTCTGAATCTGAAATGCTGCAAGCTTTCCGAGCATATACACATCGTCGCTTGTTCCTTTTGCTAAAAGAATATATTCTAAATTCTGGTCATCTAATACCTTGAAAAACTGATATCCATTCACTACCTGGCTTTCTGCCGGAGAGTCCATAAATGCAATCGCATCTGCAATGCAGTTTTGCGCATCCTCAAATGTTTTCGCTGCCACTTTACCATCAGCATCTATTACACAGAAATCAACTCTTGATATAGCCTTCAATCCATCAACTGTCGTTTGTAAAATCTGATTCGATATCATCCCAAACTTCCTTTCCTTTGATTTTAGCTAGTTCTTTTACTATTGTAATGCAATTTGCCAAAAAAAAAAAGAGGAAATGCACAATTTCTATACATTTCCTCAAAAATTTCATGAATTTTAGATTTACATTACGATTCTTGGAACCATTTCTACAGATTTCATATCACGTAACTTATTCAAATTAGTGAGTGATAACCTGTTCTGTTTCCTTATCGAATACATGAAGTCTTGCAATATCCATCGCAAACTTAACTGTATCACCAGGACGAGCTGTTGTACGAGGATTAACCTTTGCTGTACATGTTGTCTGTGCAATATCATAGTGAAGGTTAACTTCTGCACCGAGAAGTTCATATACCTTAACCTGAGCTTCAAATGTATGATCAGAATGAGCTGCAACAAACTCTTCATCATCCTTGATATCTTCTGGACGGATACCAACTACTACAGTCTTACCAACATAGCTCTTAAGCTTTTCGCTCTTTTCAGCCGGAAGTGTAATAGCTACTGTATCGCTCATCTTTAATGTTACCTGTGAACCGCTCTGAACAACTTCAGCATCAATTAAGTTCATCTGAGGTGATCCGATGAAACCAGCGACGAAAAGGTTGTTTGGTGTGTTGTAAAGGTTGCTTGGTGTATCTACCTGCTGGATGATACCATCCTTTAATACAACGATTCTTGTACCAAGTGTCATAGCTTCTGTCTGGTCATGTGTTACATAGATGATTGTTGTTTCAAGTCTCTGATGAAGCTTAGAGATTTCGACACGCATCTGAACTCTTAACTTTGCATCAAGGTTTGAAAGAGGTTCATCCATAAGGAATACCTTAGGGCTACGAACGATTGCACGACCCATGGCAACACGCTGTCTCTGACCACCTGAAAGAGCCTTTGGCTTACGATCAAGTAAATGTTCAATATCAAGAATCTTAGCAGCTTCATGAACAGCCTTATCGATATCAGCCTTTGGTACTTTTCTTAACTTCAGACCGAATGCCATGTTATCATATACTGTCATATGTGGATAAAGAGCATAGTTCTGGAATACCATCGCGATATCTCTATCCTTAGGTTCTACATCATTTACTAACTTATCACCAATCCATAATTCACCTGAACTGATTTCTTCAAGACCAGCGATCATACGAAGAGTTGTAGACTTACCACAACCTGAAGGTCCTACGAAGATGATGAATTCCTTATCAGCGATTTCAAGATTAAAATCCTTTACGGCAACAAAACCGTTCGGATATACTTTACAAACATTTTTAAGTGATAAACTTGCCATTTTAAAATATCCTCCTAAATAAATGACGCCTTTCGCTTTCGCATCTTGCCCGCGTCTGTTGTTGTTATAAATAATACAATAATCAACCGATAATTACCATATTGTATTTCAACAAATATCTGCGGATATTTTCGTCAAATTTACTATAGACACTGATTTACTGTAACTTTTGTACAAAACCATTCCCCATTACTTCACGAACATCACCAACGATTAAAAAGCTGTTTTCGTCTATTTCCATTACGATTTCTTTCAGATACGGTATCTGTTTGATTGAAACCACGCACAGCAGCACACTTTTTTCCTGCTGCGTATAGACCCCGCTTGCAGGAAACCGTGTAATGCCACGGTGCATTTTTTCCATAATCACCGGTGCAATCTGCTCATTTTTATCGGAAATAATCCACACTGCCCTTGCCTGCTTCGTGCCTTCCAGCACCGTATCTGTCACCAGCGCCGTGACATAAACGGCAATAATGGCATACAGACTGACACTCATTCCGAATACCAGCACACCTGCAATAATAACCGCCATGTCCAGCACCTGAATAATACTTGCCAGTGCATACTGGCGGAAAAACCGGTGCAGCAATACCCCCAGCATATCCGTTCCGCCGGTTGTAAATCCGGATTTTAACACCAGTCCGATACCGGCTCCGCAGGCTGCCCCGCCATACACTGCCGCCAGCAGATAATCCGCTGCATCTACGGGAACTGCCGGAAGCACCGCCAGGTACAGTGTAAGCAGTACCGCCCCGGTAACAGTGTTTTTTATAAATTCTTTTCCTTCTATATAAAATGCAGCAATAAACAATGGCACATTTAATGTAACATTGGTAATCCACAGTGGCACGCCGCCCGCCCATACGCCACCTGTTACACGGTTTACAATGACTCCGATTCCCGAAAATCCGCCGGTCACCATACCCACCGACTGATAAATGCTCTTATATGCTGCCGCCATCAAAAATGTCCCTGCCGCCAAATACAAATACCGCTTCATCCCACACTCCGCTTTCCTTACTTTTCACACAGTATGCCCGGAAAATGTGCGGACTATACTAACCAGCGAAAATAGTTCGTTCGGCGAAGTTTTCCTCCACCATCCAACAATGGTGCTGGACCAAAGTCAAGTAACACTATGATAAAATCCCTCCGGGCTGCCACCCTACTCCGGCGAAAATAGTTCGTTCAGCATCGCCACAGTCCAGCAAATGTGCTGGACCGAAGTTAAGTAACACTATGATAAAATCCCTCCGGGCTGCCACCCTACTCCGGCGAAAATAGTTCGTTCAGCGAAGTTAAGTAACACGTTGAGCAGAACGAACTATTTTCGCCCCCACTTTGTATAAAATGTGACATTTTTTCTCTTTTTTCTTCACTTTTTTGTAAAAAAGTGTTGCTTTTTCCAAATCCTTGTATTATAATACATACATAAGATACAAACAGTTGATAAGTTATTTGAAAGAGGTGCAATATGGATATAGCTTCTTTATCAACAGCAATGAGCACACAGAACATTTTGAACGATGTCAGTGTTGCGATGCTTAGTAAATCGTTAGATACCGTCGAAGATATGGGCGATGGAATGGTAAAGATTATGGAATCTTCCGTTACTCCTTATCTTGGACAGAATATAGATTACTACGTTTAGTTTTTCTTATTATTTTTTCCTTTCTCATTTTCTTATAAAAAGGGAGTTGTTATGAAGTAATTCATATACAACTCCTTTTTTATTTAGTTTCTAAACCTTACTTTGATATAAGGTTCAGAAACTTTTATATTCTTTTTAACTTATGCATTTCCTTTATGTATCCCCCACTCCCGCTCTGTCCCGGCATTCCTGCTTTTCCTGCGGATTCCGGTTTGTGTTTTGCGCTTCCAATTTTCGTTTTTTTCTCTTTAATAAAATACAGCCGCCACAATCCACAAAATTACAAGAAATACAACATTCCAGCCGGTAAATACCAGCATATACTTTCCTTTTTCACTTTGTGGCGTAAGCGCATACTGCTTATAAGAAATCAGACTTGCCATTGATGCAATCAGTGTTCCCAGTCCGCCGATATTCGTGCCGAGAATCAGCGCATTGATATTTTCCGTAAAGCCCGACAGCAGCACCGCCGCCGGTACATTACTGATTATCTGGCTTGCAAAAATTGATGCTGCCAGTTCGTGTCCGCCCACATGTGTCCTTAAAAAAGCACTGAAGCCGTCCATATTTTTAATGTTACCCACAAGAATAAAAAATGCCACAAATGTTATCAACAGCATATAATCCGGCTTTGTGAACAACTGTCTGTCCAATACAAAAAGGGCACCGATAACAATAGCCAGTAACATTCTGTAATCCAGTACATGAAGCACTGTCAGAATACACAGCAAAAACAATGTCAAATATCCACACAGCCGTACTTTCTCATCTTTTGCATTTTCCCGGACCATTTCCTCTTTATCCGATACTTCCGTCCCTGACATCTTTCTGTCTGACAGCCCTCTGTCTGCTGCCTTTCTGTCTGATATAGCCCTGCCTGCCGCTTTTCTGTCTGCCGCTCCCTGTTCCAAAATAGCTCTCTCCGCCTGCACCTTAATTTCCCGTTTAGGAATACAAAGCGACGTCACCAGCAGTAATCCAAGTGACACCGCCGTCACCGGAAACATCAGCTTTAAAAACGCTGTAACCGGACTGCCCGACAGCGAATACAGATAGAGATTCTGTGGATTCCCGATTGGCGTACACATACTGCCGAGATTCGCCGCAATCGTCTGCATAACAATGACAAAAATCAGATTTTCTGTCAGACCTGCCGCCTGTAATACCGCCACCGCAAACGGCACAAACGTCAGCAGGGCGACATCATTTGTAATCCACATACTGGCAAAAAAGCAGCCAAGTACCAACACCAGCTCCAGTTGTCTTGCATTTTTTACATAACACAGCATTTTTTTGATAAGCCATTCAAACAGTCCCACACTGCGAAAGCCCGCAACTACTGCCATAAAACAAAACAACAGCGCAAGCACGCGGTAATCGATATAACCAAAATAGTCTGCTGACGGGTGAATTATAAACATACTCACCACAGCCAGCAGACCCGCAATGCACAAAACCGTTTCTTTTTTAACAAATGTTACAAGTTTTTTTGCTGCATTCATTTTTCATTTCCTCATTTCAAAAACATTTTAATGTGCCAAATCCGAAAAGCCCATTCATCACATCCACTTCATCTTTTCGCAGAAAAGGACAATATCGTGACATTTCTATCACAATACTGTCCCCAAAATATTTTTATTCAAAGCATTTTCATCCAGAAACTTTATATAAATTCTATATAAAGCATATATGCAAGTGCCGCCGCAACTGTTGCAATCAGCGGAGGTGTTATAAAACGCTCGCCGTTTTGCGGTTTAAAGCCCTTATGCAGCTGTTCTTTCAGATACTCCCATCGTCCGTTTCTGACTGCAATCTTTTTAAACAGCAGATAGGCAATTCCTAAAAACCCTGCCGCCACAAGTCCAAGCATCACAAGCTGCGCAATAATCACCGGCACACTGTTCATTGAACTTTCCGCTGCTTGCGCACTCTGTTCAAGCAGTTCACTGCCGCCTGATGTCATTGACACCAGCTGCATCAGAATCACCGAATAGGAATTCGCTGCAAAATGTGCCAGCATTGAAGAATACATAGAGCCTGTAGCCTCTACAAGCAGTGCAAATATAATTCCCATTACCGCCGCATAACTTAACTGATTGATATTCAAATGCATCAGCCCAAAGACCAATCCGCTAAGCACCGCTGCCCCTAAAATTCCATTTTTTCTGTAAGAATGATAAATCAATCCACGGAAAACGAATTCTTCCACACACGCAGGCAGTACTGCAATAATCAGAAGCTGCAGCCAAAATGGATATGCAACCAGTTCCTGCACAGATCCCTGCACATAATTTGTTGAAAACAGTCCTGATACACTGTTGATAAATAACATCAGCGGAATCAGCGTATAACCAATCAGCAGGCTTAACAGTCCGTCCGATATCCGCAGTTTCCGGTACGGCATACACGCAATAATATTAATCTTATGGACTGCTACGTAAACCAGTGCCGGAAGCAGTACAATTGCCTGACTGATAAGATAACTGCCCCAAAGCGGTATATTGACACCCGTTACCGCAATAACAGCTCCTGCAAGAATCGTCAGCACAATACTGCTTACAAAAAGTACCGGAATAAATCTGTTAATTCGTTTACACATAGATTACTTCCATGCAATCGCTTCAACTTCAAGTAAAACGTCCTTTGGCAGTCTTGCAACTTCTACACAGGAACGTGCCGGGAACGGTTCTTTGAAATATTTCTTATAAATTTCGTTGATTTTGCCGAAATCGTTCATTTCCTTGATAAATACGGTTGTCTTTACAATATTTTCTACCTTAGAGCCTGAATCTTCTACCAGATGGCAAAGATTTTCAAATGCCTGCTCTGCCTGTGCTTCCACACCCTCTGCAATTTCACCGGTTGCAGGATTTACAGGAATGACACCTGATGTAAATACCACATTATTAATTTCAATTGCCTGTGAGTAAGGTCCAATTGCCCCCGGCGCTCTCTTTGTACTGATAACTTTCTGCATAATAATCTCCTTTTCTGAGCGACTTGTCGCGAAGATGCGATGAGAAATTCGCGCAGGCGATTTCTCATCTGCAATCATGGCTATTTGTTTTCGCTCCGAAACAAATAGCTGTGTGAAAAATAAGCGCATCAGCGTTATTTTTCACACTACTTTTTCTCCTTTTTACTTTTTCAGCTTGATACAGCTTTCTGCAATCTCAATTTTCCCTTCTTTTAACAGACGCCCGACCGCACGTTTAAACGCATTCTTACTCATATCAAATTCGGCTTTGATAATCTCAGGCGCTGCTTTATCTGTAAAAGGAAGACTTCCGCCTCTTTTTTCAATTGCATGATATATTATACTGGAATCTTCATCCATTTGTATATAGGCTTTTTGTTTCAGACTGATTGACAGTTTATGGTCATCGCGCACTTTCGATACTCTGCCGTGAATTGTATCGCCTATCTGAATCTTTCCGAATACTTCATTTTTCGGAATCATGCCAAAATAACGGTCATCTACCGCTACGTACACACCGTAATCCGGGTTAATTTCAATGACTGTTCCCTGTACGGCGCTGTCTTTTACATATGGACTGTCACAGCTTAAATAATCATATACGCGCATGGTTGCTGCCAGACGGTTACTCTTATCAACATAAAGTGCCGTCAGACAGATATCACCTTTTTCCACATGCGTTGTCTGCTCTTTAAATGGAAGGAACAAATCCTTTTCCAGTCCCCAGTCTAAAAATGCACCGATTTTACCGACTTCCGAAACCTTTAACTTTGCAATCTGTCCCAGTTCCAGCTTCGGTGTCTTCGTCGTCGCAATCAGACGGTCACTGGAATCACGGTAAACAAAAACCGTCAGTGCATCGCCCACTTCAATATCCTGCGGAACCTGCTTCTTTGGCAGTAAAACTTTATCTTCTTCTGTACCAAGGTAAATACCAAAATCTACGATTTTTACAACATTCAAACATTGTGTTTTTCCTAATTCAATCATACCAATCTCCATTCCGCAGGCATTTTAATGCCGGAGGAATCGCGAACTGAATCTATTCAGTTCTGCGATAAGGACAGTTTTGTGACGCCTGCGGCACAAAACTGTTGTGTGAAAATCTTAGATTTAAGGATTTTCACACCAATCTCCATTCTGAGCAACTTGTTGCGAAGCGGCGATGAGAAATTCACGAAGGCGATTTCTCATCTGCCATCATAGCTATTTGTTTTGCTCCGAAACAAATAGTCCTATAATACAAAAAATCCCTCGCAATCATGCGAGGGATAAAGGACTGGGCTTGAGGGACTCGAACCCCCACAATGCTGGAATCAGAATCCAGTGCCTTACCATTTGGCGAAAGCCCAATGTCGTTTGCCGTATGTCGTAACGACAAGATGTATTATATAATAACAAAAAACAAAATGCAAGCACTTTTTTCATTTTTTTTGAAATTTTTTGTTATTTTTTTGCAATTCCAGTATTCATGCGGCTTCCCGGCATTTATTTCTTTGTTATTTTTTAAAATGTCATCAAAACCGGAAACCCTTCCCGGTATTCCTTTACAATGTACGGATGCTCCTTCGCATATTCATAAATGGTTTTTCCAAGTCCGTCTTCAACCAACGCCTTCATCTGTTCCAGCGGCACCTGATTAATTGCCGGGCAGGTCGGTGTCAATGCAATGACATACTTTTCATTTTCCTTCATAATCCGGAGCGGCCATATTTTACAGTCAAACGGCTTTTCTTCATTATTTAACGTACAGCCCTTGTGCGCATCCAGAAATTCACAGGCGGCTTCCTCCTCGGAATCCTGCGTACGATATTTCCCTGTTAAATCCATCTGACCGTATTCTTTTCCCGAAACCGTCTGCTTTTTAAACACAACCGGACTGCCCTTCTTTTCCAGTGAATCCATAACCTCTTTCGGAAACAGTGGCGTTTCCCAAAGACTGCATCTTCTGAACGAGCAGCAGAAACGGCACTCGGCACACGTTTCTTTTTTCAAAACTTTTGAAAGCATTTTCTCTCCTTCTTTCCAATCAGACCCGCAGATTTATTTTGCAATGTCCTGTGTTTTTAAATGTGCATTATATTTCTTAACCAGCATTTTAGGATGGTAGGACATTTTTGCCTTACGAAGCCCCTCAATTCCGATATCTTCTTCTCGATTCAGCCATGTGCAGTTTAACGTCTGTGCAAACAGCCTGTTAATCGCCGCATATGCACCATTTGTCACACATTCACCGACCGCCTTTTCAAAATGAATATCACACGTATCTTCATTAATATAAGAAGCAACCGTCATCGCCGCCGGTGTATCATTGACGTATAAAAGCCCTCCTAAAAGCTCTAACTGTTCAAAATGCTCCAGCGCTTCTTTGACCGCCGCATATTCTTTTTTCTGCGACTCGTCTTCTTCCTGCAAATGTTCATAATACCACATATCTTCCACAAGCACCGCATCCTGCCAGTTTGCCGCGCCTATCTGCTCAAAGCGGTATTCCGGATACGTCCTTACAAACTTTGAAAAATGATTTTTCTTCTTATGAAATGCCTTTCCCGCCAGATTTGCCAGTTCTTCCTGCGAATAAATGTAGTCGCTGTCCCCCGGATTGCTCTCAAATACAAATGTATCCGGGAAAACCTCCTCTAACATCTGCTTTTGTTCTTCCGTGAGCAGACAGAAGCACAGCGGCTCCCTGCGTTTTTTTGCATCCTCTTTTAATGCTTGCAGTGCTTTTTCCGGGTTGCCTGTGCCTATCGGAAAGGTATATCCCTTTCTTCCGTAATAGCCGTTGTAGTGCCGCAGTAAAAAGCCTCTGTAACTGCAAATCTGTATGTCATATTTTTCACGTAGCAGATACATATTGGCAAATGAAACATCACTGCCCATATTTCCTGATTCCGCAATTATTTTCCGAATCCAGTCACCATCGGAAATGGAAGGTGTTGACCATTCAAGCATAACCTTAAAGCTTCTCCGTTCTATCATTATTAAGCGTCTTACGCATTTAATATCCATATTTTGCCCTATTTTAGCATATCGACCGGTACTTCACAACCAACGCGCCATAAAATTTCTCTAAAATCCGTCAAATACATTGACCCTGCATTTTGTTTCCAGTAAAATAGATTATTAGCATATCGAAAGGAGTTCTTAAAAAACGTATGAATAAAAAAAATATTTCACTGATTTTAATTGGCATTTTACTGCTTGTGTTACAGTTCTATGTCCGGGTCGGCAATGCCACGATTGATGTCTTTTCTGACGTCATCGGCTTTATCCTGATTGTCATTGGTATTTTACCGCTTGCCCCACGTAATGTGTTATTTAAAAAAGCAAGACTTGCCGCTATTTTAGGAACGGCTGCCGCCGTTATCGGTCAGGCACTGCTTTTTAAGGACTGGGGTGACAATGCTTCCCAGATGCGCACAATGGCTGCCGGTCTTTCTACTATTTTTACAATTTACTTTACTTATTATTTTACGGAAGCCATCATATTAGAAGCAAAATTTCAGGAAAAATCTGCCGCAACACGTTCTTTCAGAATCGTATGGCTGTTGCTGGGTGCATTGGTATTTATTCATTATATCGCATTTATGTCCAATATTTCCCTTGCCTCGATTCTTGTCGGTGCAGGTTCCGGCATTTGTGCCATTTACTACTGTTCAACCATGCTGACTGCCTGTAAGCAGCTTTATATGGAAGGTCTTCCTACAAAGCATATGGACATTTCCGCAGAAAAAGCTTCAAAAAAATAAGTGCAGGCAATTGCTGTATTTACATTCTTCGTTTCTGTCTGTACCACATTGACAGATACAGCTGTTGTAGATAAAATAAGCACATAGAGATGGAGATTAGAAATGAAAAAGCTTGAAATTATTATAAGACCTGAGCGTCTTGACGATTTAAAGACAATTTTAAACAGCTGTAATGCACACGGTCTGATGATTACCAATATCATGGGATACGGAAGCCAGAAAGGGCATAAACAGGCTTACAACGGTGTTGATTTTGGCGGTAACCTGCTTCCAAAGGTTAAGGTTGAAACGATTGTCGATGATGATACCGCAGAAAAGATTATTGATTTAGTTATTGAAGAAATTAATACCGGTCTTTACGGCGATGGTAAAATCTTTGTCTACGATGTCTGCGATGCGGTTCGTATCCGTACCGGCGAGCGCGGTGTTGATGCATTATAGTACATTTTTTTAACAGAATATATTTTACGATTATCAACGGGGATAATTACAGACTGTTTCGACAGAGTAATTATCCCCTTTTTGTATATTATTTTCGTTATCTGTATCCCATAACCGTACAGATATAGACGGAATATTTTATTCCAAAAAAAGTCCCGCAGGATACTACCCAATCCTGCGGGACTTTTTATTTTGGTCTTTTACTGCTTTCATTTTCACTGTATTTTACTTTTACTTACAGCTCATCTGTATCCGCTTCATCTTTTTTCACATACTGCTGCAAAATTCTTGAAAAAATAAATGAATCAATATAAAAAATCAACGGAATCGATATAAACATGATACCGACATACTGCATTGTAAAATAAATCAGTCCATATGTAGCAATCATCATGCTGATGGTCTGTGGCAGATGGTGCATGCAAAGCACCAGTGCATTCTTTATCGTTGCAAATACGGTATTGTCAAACTTTGCAAGCACCGGAAATACATACAGCACAACCGCCGCCAGCACAATTAAAATACCGATTGCCGCAAACATCAGCAGCTGTACCAGCGTACCGCCGCCGTCTGCTGCCCATTTTGCACAGACATTAATGTCTACCAGAAGGATTGCCGCAAACGCTGCTAAAATCAGTTCAATCAAAATACTCTGCTTTAAATTCTGCTTAAAGGATTTAAAAAATTCCTTCCAGACATAGCCTTCTTCATCTCTTGCCATTTTCAAAGCCGCATAAAACACCGCCGTCAGCGATGCACCGATTGTAATAACCGGAATACTGCACACCATCGCCAGCAGGGTCAGAATAATAAAATCACCGGCTTTGGTGAGTGTCTTAAAAAATTTACCGTTTATGTCAAATACGCCCATTCTTCTACCTTTCACTCTCTGTATTGATAACATGTATGATTATATATGGATACTGTCGAAAAAGCAAAGCATTTTTCTTACTTTTTCATTAAATATTTCTAAAAGCAAGTGCCTTTTATACAAATTTATGTTACACTGACTAATGTCTTTCAAAATGGAACTGTAAACATTTGCAGAAAGGAGTACTATGAAGCCATTTTTCAAAAAGAAACCTGTAAAGGAACAGATGACTCCGTTTAAAGATTTGACTTTCTCCGAAAAAGTTCACTATATCTGGGAATATTACAAATATTTTATGCTTGCGGCAGTACTTGTAATCATCGCTGTTGTAAGCTTTGTCATCTCTTTTCAGCGTAACAATTATACAACCGCTTTCAGCATGGTTATCATTGACGGCAAAATGACCGGCTACGATACCGGAACCGATGCCATTACGACCGGTTTTACCGGATATCTTGGCATTGACGGCAAAAAGGAACGTGTGGAATGTGATTACAACTATTCCTTAATTCCAAAACTTTTAGACCAGGACGTCGGCGCCAGCCAGCAGAAAATCTACACACTGGCATCCACCGGCTCGATTGACGGTTATATCGCAAGTCCTGATTATATCGATTACTTCTCTACGGATAAAGAGCCGTTTTTAACGGATTTAAGAGAAGTTTTAACCGATAAGGAACTGGAAACCTTAGCCGGTAAAATCATTTACTATACCAAAGAAGACGGTACAAAAATTCCGATTGCACTGGATTTAACCGATACCAAGATCAAGACCGAAACGGACTTTACCATGGATAATCCGTGCTACGGCATCGTTGTAACCGCGCCGAACTTAGAAAATGCTGTCGCCTTTATCCGCTACGCATTCGACTTATAAATGTACAGATTCATTCCGTCAATATCCTCCGCATAAACTGTAAATCCCAGTTTTTGTGCGAGGCTGATTGACGGAATATTTTTTTGATGACAGCATAAAAATAAATGACTGCAAAGCTCTCGCTCCTTTACATAATCAAGAATTGCAAGGCACGCTTCCGCGGCATACCCCATGCCCTGCCACGGCTTTCCGATAAGATAGCCCAGTTCTTTTTGTAATTCTCCGTCAATTTCGCGGTTTTCAATCCCCGCCCGTCCGATGACTTTATTATCTTCCTTACGGATCACCAGCCACAAACCATGCTCGAAAAAGCCGTACATATTTTTGATGTACTGTCTTGTAAATTCTTCTTCCTCAGCCCTTTCATACAGCGGTTCAATATACGGACAGTCCCGCAGTGTATCATAGACCTCGTACAGACTGTCTAAATCCGCAAGCTGCATTTCCCGTAAAATCAGCCTGTCGGTTTCTGCAATCTCAAGGGGAAATCTGTAATATCTGCAATAAACGGTTTCCAAGTACATTTTGTCGATTGAATCGGTATTTTCCACGACATATTTTGCACTACCCCTGTAATCAAAGCCGTAACCGATTGACGGAATATTTTTTACAACTTCGGGCAGTTCCGTATCCTGTAAGTCTGTTAAAAGCACCCGCCCCGCCAACGGTTGTAACCGTTTCAACCGCTTATTAAATGTTTCAGACGGTCCTAAGGACTGCAGCTGCTCCCGGCAGAGAATTTTTAAGTCCCTTAGTTCCGGCTGTCTGCGCAGTTTTTCACATATCTTATATTCTTTTTCTTTATCCTGCATGATGACTGCGATTTCCCGCACATTTTTCTGCATATTTTTTATCCACTTTCTTATTTTCTCAATCTTTTTTATTTTTTGCCGATACACATAATATATATATATGATATCAGGGTCAAAGGGTTATTCACCCACATGAGCTTGCTCATAGGTGGGTGAATAACCAACACAAACTTATACCGTTATAATATCAAAGATAAGGAGGACCTGCAAATGTCATCTGCTTTTATAAATTCACTGGGCAGCAGCTTTGGCAGCCTTACAACAACACAAACGAAATCACAGTCAAGAACGAAAAAGAAAACTACGCAGTCCGGTAAAATTGTCGTTAAAAAGAACATGACCGCACAGGGGTATCTGATCCGCATGGCAAATGCCAAATCCCCGGCACAGGTTGCCGGCATTATCCGTGCCGCACGCGCCGATGCCAACGCCATGAAAAATTCAGATGCAGGAAAAACAGCCATTGCCGAAGCCCAAAAAATTGCCGATGCGATTGAAAATAAAGGGACTTTAAAAATCAGCCGTTTAAAAAAGGAACAGCTGCTCCGTCAGAAAAAACAGATTGAAGAATCCTGCGGTGCAAAGAAAAAAGCCGCTTTGACGTCCAAACAGCTTAAAAAGAAAAAACGCGCCCGCAAAGCCGAGGAACGCGCCGATGCCGCAAATGCCATAACACCGTATAAAAAACAAACAGAGGAAGACAACGAATCCAATCCCTCATCTTCCTCTGATATGACTACGCCCGGCAGTGTCATTGACGTTGCGGTTACGGCTGATACCGGCTGCGCACCCGCTGACGCTTCAAGCGTTGATGTCAGTTTATAAAATTTTTTTATCTCTGTACTTCATTTCCGCTTTCAGAAAATGCGAGCTGGCTGACTTCATCTGCCGTAACAAGGTTGAAATCACCGCTTACGGTATGCTTTAAGCAGCTGGCTGCATTTGCAAATTCAACCATTTTCTGAGCATCGTACTTCTGTAAGCAGGCATAAATCAGACCTGCACAGAACGCATCGCCCGCACCGATATAATCTAAAATGTGCATGAAATATTCTTTGCTGTAATAAGCCTTTCCGTCTGTATAAATCATAGACTGTAACTTAAAGGTTGTGATAGAAGTTTCTGTACGCCAAACTGCTGCCACCATTTTAAACGGAAAACGCTTCATGAGTTCTTTTGCAATATACTCGTTCTTTTCTGTGCCTTCTCCGACCGGCTCAAGCTGGAAAATACCAATCGCATCGTCTTCATTGGCAATACAGATATCTACATACTGGCAGATTTCCGTCATAACCTTGTTTGCCTTTTCACCGCTCCAGAGCTTGCTTCTGTAATTTAAGTCACAGCTGACGGTCATTCCCTTTTCCTTTGCTTTTTTGCAGGCTGTTAAGCAGACCTTAGCCAGTGTATCGCTGATTGCCGGTGTGATTCCTGAAAAATGGAACCATGTTGCATCTGCAAAAATGGCATCCCAGTCAAAATCACTTTCTTCTGCCAGTGCAATCGCTGAACCGCTTCTATTATAAATAACGTTTGATGGTCGCTGGCTGGTCTTCTTTTCCAGAAAATAAATACCAATCTGGTCGCCGCCGCGTACAATCTTACTGATGTCCACACCGTACTGGCGCAATGCATTGACTGCACTCTGACCGATTGCATGTTTTGGAAGCTTGGTTACATAAGCCGCATCCACACCGAAGTTGGATAAAGAAACGGCTGTGTTGGCTTCTCCGCCGCCGTATACGGCTTCAAACGAATGACACTGTGTAAAACGCTCACTGTTTTCCGGTGAAAGACGCAGCATAATTTCACCAAATGTAATAATTTTTTCCTTCATTTTATTCTTTCTCCATTTTCTATATATTGATATGAGTGTCAAAATACCTTTTTCCACTTATTTCATTTTGTGTCGTATTATAGCACATTTTTTGATACATTGTATAGTACATTTGCAAAAAATTTACGTTGACTTTTATGCAATGACTGGATACAATAACGAATATACTTGATATTCAGAAAGGAATTATTATTATGGCAAATCAAAATCCAGTTGTTACATTTACAATGGAAAATGGCGATATTATGAAAGCCGAGCTTTACCCGGAAGTTGCACCAAACACTGTCAACAACTTCATCAGCCTTGTAAAGAAGGGCTTTTATGACGGATTAATTTTCCACAGAATTATTGCAGGTTTCATGATTCAGGGCGGCGACCCGGAAGGTTCCGGCATGGGCGGTCCGGGATATTCTATCAAGGGTGAATTTAACATCAACGGTTTCCAGAATGACTTAAAGCATACAAAGGGTGTTCTTTCCATGGCGCGTGCACAGCACCCGGATTCTGCCGGTTCACAGTTTTTCATTATGCATGAAAACGCACCGCACTTAGACGGACAGTATGCGGCATTCGGCATGCTCACAGAAGGCGTTGACGTCTTAAATAAAATTGCCGAAACCGATACGGACTGGAGCGACAGACCACGCAATCCTCAGGTTATGAAGACCGTTACGGTTGAAACTTTCGGTGTCGATTATCCGGAACCGGAAACACTCTAATCGTTATTGCACATTTTTTTAATTTATAAAAAGAACCCGGCAAAGCTTTCAATGTATCCGATACATCAAAAACTCTGCCGGTTTTTTATTCTGTTTGGCAGG
>PPYF01067705.1_pt1 | contig 17880 bp, 16 predicted proteins | sample 1559871 | NCBI WGS metagenome assembly PPYF01 (sample SAMN08240021, study PRJNA423297) | Human gut metagenome, whole genome shotgun sequencing project.
CAATTATATAAAGTACACGGACATAATTCTTTCGTTGGCGGGCCAGCTTATTACATGAAAAAAGGATTAAAACAGCCGTGGATGGGAGTTTTGTTTGCCTTTTTGCTTATCTTTACTTTTGGATTTGCTTTTAATTCAGTACAAAGCAATACCATTTGTGCCGCTTTCGAAGAAGCATTCAATATTCCTCCCAGCCTAATGGGAGTGATACTGACCTCGCTCACATTAATTATCATCTTCGGAGGCATTCAGCGTATTGCTAAAGTAAGTAGCATTATTGTTCCTGTCATGGCATTGGGATACATCTTTTTATCCCTTTTCATCGTAATTGTAAATGCAAAGCATTTGCCAGAAGTTATTGAATTGATTATAGCGAATGCCTTTGGCTGGGAACAGGCATTAAGCGGAGGTATAGGCATGGCATTAATGCAAGGAATCAAACGTGGATTATTCAGCAATGAGGCCGGTATGGGTTCCGCACCCAATGTAGCGGCAAGTGCCGATGTTACCCATCCTGTAAAACAAGGATTAATTCAGACATTGGGAGTTTTTACCGATACACTTGTCATATGTACCTGCACTGCTTTCATCATTCTTTTCAGCGGAGTAGCCTCCACAAAAGAAGCCAATGGAATAAAACTTACTCAAATGGCACTGAATAATGAAATAGGCAACATCGGAACTATTTATGTGGCGGTGGCAATTCTGTTTTTCGCCTATAGCAGCATTTTGGGAAATTATTATTACGGTGAAGCCAATGTACGTTACATAACTCATCGGAAATGGGCTATCCCCATTTATCGTATAGCAGTGGGAGGAATGGTTATGTTTGGGGCATTGGCCAGTCTGGAACTGGCATGGAGCCTGGCCGATATGGCAATGGGATTTATGACTATCTGTAACTTGATAGCCATTACTTTACTAGGGAAATATGCATTCCGTCTATTGGAAGACTATCGAATTCAGAAACGTAACGGGGTCAAAAATCCAGTTTTCACCAAAGACAGAATGAAAGATATTGAAAATGATTTGGAATGCTGGTAACACAAAGCAATCCCCCCGGCATCAACCATTCAATAAAAATGATAAATAGTAAAACAAAAGGATTTTAATCAAAAATGTTTCAGTTTTTATCGCTATCTTTGCAGACAGGAAAACAATATAATTTAAGAACACAATGAGCATATTTTCAAAATTATTTGGTAAAAAACAGACAGAAGGAGAAGAAACAAGCCGCATAGGTGGTATGGAAGACTTCATGACACTAATCCGTGTATATTATCAGTCTGTAATGGCCTGCAACATAGGTATCACAAATATTAATTTTTTGCCAGACATGGCAGTTTTCAAACGCACCCTTAAAATACCGACCCAAAACAACAAGTTGGGAATTGCTGAGAAGTCACGCTGCAAAAAGATGTTAGTAGAACTTTATGGTCTAAGTGATGATTTCTTTAAAGAAATTGACGGTTCTATAAAAAAGAATTGCAAGAATGTAAATGATGTCAAGACTTATCTTTTTATGTTCCAAGGATTCAGCAATGACTTGATGATGCTGATAGGTAATTTGATGCAATGGAAATTCCGTATGCCCAGCGTAATGAAAAAAATGTTACGTAACATGACCGAGAAAACAATTCATGATATCATGACCAAGACCGACTGGAAAGACGAAAGCGTACACAAGACCTGTGTTGCCATCCGTAAATACAAACAAGCCTTAGGATATTCTGAAAACTGGATGACGGAATATGTGTATAACATTGTATTACTGGCTAAAAAAGAACCAAAGCCAAAAGAATAATCATTAAAGATTTTATGAAATCCTTATTAAATATAGAAGAACATCCATTAGAGCCTTTTTTACCGGTTAACGCCAAACTACTGATGTTAGGCAGTTTTCCCCCACAAAAGAAACGATGGAGCATGGAATTCTTTTATCCCAATCTGCAAAATGATATGTGGCGTATTTTTGGAATAATATTTTTCCAAAACAAAGACCACTTTCTGAATCCTGACAAAAAAGTATTTGACAAGGAACGTATTATTGATCTTTTGAACAAAAAAGGCATCGCACTTTATGATACCGCTTCAGCTGTTCGCCGTTTACAGGACAATGCCTCAGACAAATTTCTGGAAGTTGTAGAACAGACAGATATCAGTTTGCTACTGAAGCAGATTCCAATGTGCAAGGCCATTGTAACCACAGGACAAAAAGCAACGGATATTATTCGTGAACAAATAAAGGTAAAAGAACCCGTTGTAGGAACCAGTGAACCTTTCGAATTCGAAGACCGGACAATGCGATTATACAGAATGCCTTCGTCCAGCCGTGCCTACCCGTTGCCCATTGAAAAAAAATCAGCAATATACCGGGTCATGTTCAATGAGTTAGGCCTATTAAACGAATAATGAACAATATTTTTTCATAAATAGGTTTGTATATTCCAAATATTACACTACCTTTGCAGCCGCAAACACGGGAGTAGCTCAGTTGGTAGAGCACCGGTCTCCAAAACCGGGTGTCGGGAGTTCGAATACGATCTAGATTTATTTTCGCCCCTTCTTTAGGGGAACAAGTAACCCAATCTATATTTTCAGGCAGCAGACAAGTGCCGTTTGTCTCAATACAAACATACTTCCCTTCATGATGCAATGCATCAACTAACTTTTCATCAATCCACAATCCTGGCTCACCACCAGTCAGTATTACTATCTGGGTCGAATATTTTGCCACTTCCATCACAATATCCTCATCACTCATCAATGTACCTTCTTCATGCTGAGTATCGCAAAAAGGACATCTCAAATTGCACCCGGAAAAACGTACAAAAACGGCAGGTATTCCAGTATGATACCCCTCCCCCTGTAAGCTGTAAAATATTTCATTAATCCTTCTCATAAATAACGGTATTTCCTTCTGACTCGCGAACTTCAACCTTGAAACAAGTGGGAATTTGCTCACATACCCAGCGTGCAATATTTTCAGCTGTAGGATTAAAAGAAACAACCTCATTCAAATTCCGGTGATCCAAACGCCCCATCACCGTTTCCTTGATATGCGTGAAATCCACCACCATACCATCCTCGTTCAAAACCTCGGAACGACAATAAACGGTAATAATCCAATTGTGACCGTGCAAATTCTCACATTTACTTCTATACGACAGCTTCAAGCTATGGGAAGCTGAAATTTCCATTCGTTTAATTACTGTATACATAGCATTTAATTATAATAAGAAAGAACTCACACCTAATGTCACCTCGGTGCTACAGGACGCAAAGATACACCATAAAAAAGAATAATATAAAAAGGACACTGTATTTTTTTGTTTTTTGGTCTATATTTGCACCTATGAAAATACTATATACCATTGTAGGAACAACCTCACTCATACTAGGCATTATCGGCATATTTCTTCCTTTACTGCCTACCACCCCCTTTTTATTACTGACAGCCGCCATGTATTTCCGCAGTTCACCACGCTGGTATCATTGGCTCATCCAACAAAAATATTTAGGAAGCTACATCCGCAATTTCCGCGAGCATAAAGCAATACCTTTACATGCCAAAATCATTTCCGTATCATTAATATGGATTACCCTAAGCTATTGCGCCATCTGGACACTACCCTACATTTGGGCAAGAATCCTGTTTCTGATTATTGCAATCGGTACTACCTGGCACATCTTGTCCTATAAAACATTAAAACGATAGACAATCCTCAACAGACATATGTAATAGTAAAAAGATCATATTCGAACAGCACGGGAAAAACAGCTAATAAAGACGTTAAAAAAGTTTTTTAAACGACAAACGATAAATTTAGGACGAAATATTTTCGTGTTTGCTTCCAATCCTTTATATTTGTGTACAATTTTGGTATAAAATGACTGAAGAAGACAAAAAGCTATTAAATACTTTCGAGGCAAGACTGAGGCATTTTATGTATTTGCATGATGAATTGAAACATGAAAATGCACAGTTAAAGCAACTTCTCACTGAAAAAAACGAGGAGGTAAGACGATTGGAAAATAGCCGGAAAGAATTAGAAGTAAGGTATACCAATTTGAAAATGGCGAGGACAATCAGTATTCATGATAAAGACATCAATGATACAAAACAACGGTTGTCAAGGCTTGTGCGTGAGGTCGACAAATGCATCGCTTTATTAAACGAATAAAAAAAGTTGGACAATAAAACGATAGTATTATGGACGATATGATGAAGATACATCTACTGATTGACAACGAACGATACCCGATGACCATCCGTCGTGAAGATGAACAGTTATACAGGGACGCTGCCAAACAGATTGACAATAAACTAAACAAATACCGTAGTTATTACCCTGATTTCAGCCCCGCAAGGCATTGGGCAATGGCTGCGCTGGAGTTAGCTTTTGAAAATATTTCTATGAAAGACAGGAATAATACTGCACCTTATCAGGAAAAATTGAAGGAGCTGACCAAAGAGATAGAAAAACAAATCAGTAACAGAGAGTAATCGTTTAGAATTGAAGATATTCACGCACAGCTATACTGTTAAGAGAAGGGTTCTTAACAGATAGATTGTGCGTTTTTTATTTATATATAAATTAATAACAATGATAACAACGGTAATAATAGCAATTGTGTGTTTCGCTGTAGGTGGTGGCCTATCATACATGCTTTTCAGATATGGCCTGAAATCTAAGTATGACATCATCATCAAAGAGGCACAGACGGAAGCTGAAGTAATTAAAAAGAACAAGCTTTTGGAAGTAAAAGAAAAATTCCTGAACAAAAAAGCTGATCTGGAAAAAGAAGTCGCCCTACGTAACCAAAAGATTCAGCAAGCCGAAAATAAATTAAAACAACGCGAACTGATGTTGAACCAAAAACAGGAAGAGGTTCAACGCAAACGTACAGAAGCGGAAGCTATCAAAGAAAATCTAGAAGCTCAAATTGTCATCATAGACAAGAAAAAGGATGAACTGGATAAATTACAAATGCAAGAACGTGAAAAACTGGAAGCTCTTTCCGGTCTTTCTGCTGAGGAGGCCAAAGAACGCCTGATTGAATCTTTGAAAGAAGAAGCGAAAACACAGGCTGCTTCCTATATTAACGACATTATGGACGACGCCAAATTAACAGCTAATAAAGAAGCTAAACGTATCGTTATCCAGTCTATCCAACGAGTAGCCACAGAAACTGCTATCGAAAACTCTGTAACCGTATTCCATATTGAATCGGACGAAATAAAGGGACGCATCATCGGCCGTGAAGGGCGTAATATCCGGGCTTTAGAAGCAGCAACCGGTGTCGAAATCGTTGTAGATGACACACCCGAGGCTATTGTACTTTCAGCGTTTGACCCTGTACGCCGCGAAATTGCCCGCTTAGCATTACACCAACTGGTTACAGATGGACGTATCCACCCGGCACGCATTGAAGAAGTGGTAGCTAAAGTACGCAAACAGGTAGAAGAAGAAATTATTGAAACCGGTAAACGTACCACTATTGATTTAGGTATTCATGGCCTGCACCCTGAATTGATCCGTATTATCGGTAAGATGAAATATCGGTCCTCATACGGTCAGAACCTTCTACAACATGCTCGTGAAACAGCCAATCTTTGCGCTGTGATGGCTTCTGAACTAGGTTTGAATCCTAAAAAAGCAAAACGTGCTGGATTACTGCATGATATAGGTAAAGTACCTGATGAAGAACCGGAATTGCCGCACGCATTGTTAGGCATGAAGATAGCCGAAAAATATAAAGAGAAACCAGACATATGTAATGCTATCGGTGCTCACCATGACGAAACTGAAATGACTAGCCTGCTGGCTCCCATCGTACAGGTATGTGATGCCATTTCAGGCGCACGTCCAGGCGCTCGCCGTGAAATCGTAGAAGCTTATATCAAGCGTTTGAACGATCTAGAACAATTAGCCATGTCTTATCCAGGGGTAACAAAAACCTATGCTATCCAAGCTGGCCGCGAATTACGTGTGATTGTAGGTGCCGACAAGATTGACGACAAACAGACTGAAAGTTTATCCGGTGAAATTGCGAAAAAGATTCAAGACGAAATGACTTATCCGGGACAAGTGAAGATTACAGTCATCCGCGAAACACGTGCGGTAAGTTTCGCCAAATAAAAATCAGAAACAAGAAACTCAACTATAATCCCTCTTTTTCTTTAGAAGAAAGAGGGATTTTTCATTTTGTATTCCCACATTTTATCCACAGTCTGGACAAACTCAAGAAAAAAAATAAATTTCTAATTGCCAAGCAGTAAATCATCTAATCCTTCATTTAAATTATGTAGAACATAAAACAAGATCAAACTATGAGACTTAACAGTATGCTAGCCACAGTGCTTATTTTCCTTTGCTCTTTAGTAATTTCATCGTGCAGCAATGATGAACTTGCTCCCATCTCCTTAAAAAATAGAGAAACAGCAAATATAAAATTAAACTATCCTAATAATCAGACATACTCTTTTCCTTTGCAAGGGGGAGACGGGAATTATGAAATAAGCTGCGATAAACCGGAAATTATAGAAACCAAAATGATTTCTTCTTGCGACATATCCATAAAAGCATTAGCATTAGGTGAAGCGATTATTACTGTAAGAGATCAATCAGGAAACACACTTGACATTCATGTAATAGTAGACTATTACACCGATAATTACATTGTAAGCAAACAGGATATACTTCTTACAGGAGACTTAAAAGATATAATCTCTGAATATATACCTTCTTCCAGGACTTCCCCCATAGTCCTCATGGCTTTTTTTGAGGATTTAAAAAAGACATTCACTATAGATTATCCGACCGTCGAGCAAGTTTATACCGAGCAAGTATTAACTGTACCGTCACATTTATATTATTAATATATTATCTTTCTTTCCAAAAGGAAAGAGCATTCATTCTTGTTATATGCGGTAGAACCTCATCTACCCCATATAACAAGAATGATCCCCCATTCCTCCAATATCCCCATGTATAAAAAACATTCTTTTGGCCAAAAGTTTATTTTTGAAGTATTCGTTTTTCTTCGAACATTTTTTTTGCACAGGCATACCCTTCCTCATATAAATCGGTCAGTTTCTTTATATCTGTTTCAATACGGTCCACTTCCATCGGCTTTTCAGGACGAATTACCACAATCCTGCCCTTGTCTTCCAATTGCTCTACCAAATCAAGCTGTTCGTTGTAAATACGACAACGTTTACTTAAAACCACGCGCAAACGAGGGTATTTTTTATAGATAAAATGAGGAATTTTCATATCCTTTCCTTTTTTGCGATATCCCCGATTACGGGTAAGTACCACTACATTTTTATCAAATCCTTGTTCAATAGCACGCAACACAGGAATAGAATCCACAATTCCCCCATCCAGCATCGGCTCACCATCTACATAAGCTATAGGACAAACATAAGGAAGACTGCTGGACGCCTTAGCTATGGCAATAATACGTCGAGGATCATGTTTCTCTTCCAAATAACACGCCCTACCTGTAATGCAATTAGTAGTCACCATTTCAAAACGAGCAGGATTTTCAGCATATGTTTTATAATCATAAGGAAGAATTTCCTTAGGAAAATGTTCATAAAGCAATTCCTGATCAAGAATACTGTGCTTACGCCATAAATGCTTTATGCCGATATAATGATATTTCTCCAATAAATCAATATTACTAAACTTAGCTCTACCACGCTGGCGAGACATATATGAAAGACCATTGCACGCTCCGGCAGAAACTCCTACCCCATACGGAAACCAAACCTTCTTATCCATCATATAGTCTAATACCCCGCAGGTAAAAACTCCGCGCATACCTCCGCCTTCCAGTACCAGCCCTGTTTTATCATCTATTTTCATAATCAATGTTGAGGAACAAATCTATCCTTGAAAGAGTTCACTGCAAAGTTAACCTTTTCAAAGTATTTAGCCGTATCTTTTATATTTATTAAATAATTGCATTCCATCATAAATATCAATCAAATTCTCCTAGCAGTATAAATTACTGAATGGCAACTTATCAAGGAAAAATAAGAGAAACCTGTGAAATTAGAAAAGCAAGATTGACAAATGATAAAAATAAAGCCGAAATCGATTAAAAAATCAAATAAGCAAATAGTACTTTTAAGATTATAATTATTACATTTGCAACACAGTTCAATAAATTTTCAATTAAAATAAAGTTAGCCATGTTTGATTCCGCAACTTATCAAAGACGCCGTCAGGCACTTAGAAACAAAGTGCAAAACGGTATTATCCTTATACTAGGTAATAATGAAGCTCCGGCAAACTATCCGGATAACACATATAAATTCCGTCAGGACAGTTCATTCCTCTACTTCTTCGGTCATTCTCACCCCGGATATGCAGGTGTAATAGATATAGAAGCAGGAGAGGATTATTTCTTCGGAAATGATGTAGATATGGACGACATTATCTGGATGGGGCCCCAACCCAGTGTGAAAGAGTTGGCTGCACAAGTAGGTATTCAGAAAAGTTTTCCCTTTTATGAAATGCACACAGCCGCTATGCGTCTATGTAAACCTGGAATAAAGGAACAATATATCGCCGGAGTACTGGATGGCATCGCCGCTTCTTATGGAAGCATGACTTCATTTGCCACTATCCTGACCCAACATGGGGAAACATTACATAATCATGACCATAGCCATATATTAGAACCAGGACGCATGATGCTGACAGATGCCGGAGCTGAAAGAGTGACAAATTATTGTTCTGACCATACCCGTACCGTACCTGTGGGAGGCAAATTTGAAGGACGGCAAAAAGATGTGTATAATATTGTATTGGCTTGCCATGATAAAGCATTGGAAATTACTCGTCCAGGTATAACCTATATGTCTGTACACTTAGAAGTCTGCAAAGTGCTGGTTCAAGGATTAAAAGACCTGGGGCTCATGAAGGGCAATGTGGAAGAAGCTGTTGCCGCTGGTGCACACGCTTTATTCCTGCCCCATGGATTAGGTCATATGATGGGATTGGATGTACATGACATGGAAGACCTGGGACAAATTTACGTAGGATATGACGATGAAATCCGTCCTTCTTCCCAGTTCGGGCTAGCCTCCCTGCGCATGGGACGTCGCTTACAGGAAGGCTTTGTGATTACCGATGAACCGGGCTGCTATTTTATTCCAGCATTGATTGACAAATGGAAAGCTGAGAAAATGCATACAGACTTCCTGAACTTTGATGCCATTGAAAAATTCAAAGATTTTGGAGGCATCCGCCTGGAAGACGATATTCTGATTACTTCGGAAGGCTCCCGTTTCACTGGCGAGAAACGCATCCCTATCACTATCGAAGAAGTAGAAACTATCATGAATGAGTAACATAACAAACAAAACTATTATTTCTAAAATGAAAAGATTTACATTATTAGCAGCATTAGGTTTATGCAGTATAAGCCTCTTTGCACAAGATGCACAAAAAGAAGAGCCAAAGGAAGAAGGGTTTGTATTCACTACAGTAAAAGAACTGCCTATTACTTCTGTCAAGAACCAAAGCCGTGCCGGTACTTGCTGGTGCTATTCCAGTATGGCTTTTCTAGAATCAGAATTACTTCGTATGGGAAAAGGAGAATACGACTTTTCTGAAATGTACATCGTACACCAAACTTATTTGGATCGAGCCGATGCCGCCGTACGTACTCACGGAGATGTATCTTTTTCCCAAGGAGGATCATTCTATGACGTTATCTATGGAATGAAAAAATTTGGTCTGGTACCCGAAGAAGTTATGCGTCCGGGAGTCATGTATGGTGATACATTAAGTAACCATACAGAACTTACAGCCGTATCGGATGCTGTAGTAGCAGCAATAGCCAAAGGAAAATTACGCAAACTCCAGACAGATAATAACCATAATCCATTATGGAAAAAGGCCATTGCCGCTATTCATGATATCTATTTAGGTAAATGCCCTGAAAAATTCACTTATAAAGGAAAAGAATACACTCCCCATTCATTCTTCGAATCAACAGGATTGAATCCAAATGATTACATTTCATTGACCTCGTACACCCACCATCCGTTCTACGAACCATTTGTTCTTGAAATTCAAGACAACTGGCGTTGGGGGCAATCATACAACCTTCCCATTGATGAATTCATGCAGGTTTTTGATAATGCCATTAATAACGGCTATCCAATCGCATGGGGATCTGATGTCAGTGAACAAGGCTTTACACGTGACGGCGTAGCTGTTATGCCCGATACGGAAAAAGTACAAGAACTAAGTGGATCAGACATGGCTCATTGGTTGAAAATGAAACCGGAAGAAAAGAAACTGAACACCAAACCACAACCTCAGAAATGGTGTACACAAGAAGAACGCCAGGAAGCTTATGACAATTGGGAAACAACCGATGATCATGGTATGTTGATTTACGGTATAGCTAAGGATCAAGAAGGAAACGACTATTATATGGTAAAGAATTCTTGGGGAAAAGCCGGAAAATACGATGGCTTATGGTATGCCTCTAAAGCATTCGTCCGTTACAAAACCATGAATATCGTAGTCAATAAAAATGCACTGCCTAAAGAAATTGCTAAAAAATTAGGTATCAAATAATCCGCTACTATACAATACTTTACCGCTAATTCCATAAAATATATATGGAATTAGCGGTTTTTTTATTTGTTTTTTCCTAACTTTACGGATTGATTGGGTAAGTATAACCAGAAAATGGTATTATCCCGTCTCCGAGAGCAGAAAAAAGAAAAAACAATATATAAAATGAATCACAAATGGAATTATCAACCTCCAAGCCAAGAACAGACAGAAGCAGCTAAAGCATTAGCCAAAGAAACAGGGATCAGCCCGATTCTTTGTAAGTTGTTGCTGGAAAGAGGTATAACCTCAGCAGCAGAGGCTAAAAGATTTTTCCGCCCCCAGCTTAACGAGCTACACGACCCATTCCTGATGAAGGATATGAGCATTGCTGTAGAACGGCTTAATCAAGCTATGGGCAGGAAAGAACGTATCATGGTTTATGGAGATTATGATGTAGACGGTACAACAGCTGTAGCATTGGTATACAAATTTCTCCAGCAGTTCTATTCGAACATTGACTACTATATTCCCGACCGATATAATGAGGGCTACGGAGTATCAGTAAAAGGAGTGGATTATGCCTGTGAAACAGGTGTAAAACTCATTATTGTGTTAGATTGCGGTATTAAAGCCGTAGAGGAAATTGCTTATGCAAAAGAAAAAGGTATCGATTTCATCATCTGTGACCACCATGTGCCTGATGATATATTGCCACCAGCCGTAGCTATTCTGAATGCCAAACGGGCTGACAATACATATCCTTACGATCATCTTTCGGGATGTGGTGTAGGCTTCAAGTTCATGCAGGCTTTCGCTTTGAATAATGGCATTGAATTTCATCAACTAACTCCTTTATTAGATTTGGTTGCTGTCAGTGTAGCATCAGACATCGTACCTATCATGGGAGAAAACCGAGTGCTGACACACCACGGCTTAAAACAGTTGAATTCCAATCCCAGTGTAGGTCTGAAAGCTATTATCGATGTATGCGGATTATCAGAAAAAGAAATTACCGTAGGTGATATCGTATTCAAGATAGGTCCGCGCATCAACGCATCCGGACGTATACAGAACGGAAAAGAGGCGGTGGAACTGCTCATAGAAAAGGACTTCTCGGCAGCATTGGAGAAAGCCAACCAAATCAACCAATACAATGAAACCCGTAAAGATCTGGATAAGACCATGACCGAAGAGGCCAACCAAATTGTAGACCACTTGGAAGGACTAGCAGACCGGCGTTCCATTGTCATCTATAATGAAGCGTGGCATAAAGGTGTTATCGGTATCGTAGCCTCACGCCTTACAGAGATTTATTACCGCCCGGCAGTTGTATTAACCCGTACAGATAATCTGGCAACTGGTTCCGCCCGTTCCGTATCAGGTTTCGATGTCTACAAAGCTATCGAACATTGTCGTGACTTGTTGGAAAACTTTGGAGGACACACTTATGCTGCAGGACTATCCATGAAAGTGGAAAATGTGGAAGAATTCACCCGTCGTTTTGAAACCTATGTCACAGAACATATTTTGCCGGAACAGACCAGTGCTGTAATTGATATTGATGCAGAAATTGACTTCCGGGATATCACTCCGAAGTTCCATGCCGACCTGAAAAAGTTCAATCCCTTCGGACCGGACAACCACAAACCAATCTTTTGTACACATAATGTATATGATTATGGAACCAGCAAAGTAGTAGGGCGTGATCAGGAACACATCAAGTTGGAATTGGTAGACAATAAATCAAACAATGTGATGAATGGCATCGCTTTCGGACAAAGTTCACAAGCACGCTATATCAAGACCAAACGTTCTTTTGATATTTGTTATACCATTGAAGAGAATACGCACAAACGTGGTGAAGTACAATTGCAAATAGAAGATATAAAACCCAGTGAGGAATAATGATAAAGATTTATCTTTGAAATATGTCAAAACTTTAATGACGTTATCAGACACTTATCAGAATAATAAGATGATAAGTCATTGGAGTTTTGACATAATTTTCTTATTTCCCTTCCAATGACCTATAAAGAAATTCTAAAACAATATTGGGGATATGATGACTTTCGGGGCATACAGAAAGAAATCATTGAAAGTATAGGCAACGGTCACGACACGCTAGGATTGATGCCTACCGGTGGCGGCAAATCCATTACCTTCCAAGTACCAGCTTTAGCACAACCCGGATTATGTTTGGTTATTACACCTCTTATTGCCCTGATGAAGGACCAAGTACGCAATTTACGCGACCGAGGTATCAAAGCTTTGGCAGTTTATTCAGGCATGACACGCGAAGAGATCATTGTTGCATTGGAAAACTGTATCTTCGGCGACTATAAATTCCTTTATATTTCTCCGGAAAGGCTGGATACTGAAATATTCCGTAGCAAACTACGGAACATGAAGGTAAGCATGATCACGGTAGATGAGTCACACTGTATCTCTCAATGGGGATATGATTTCCGCCCTGCTTATCTGAAAATTGCAGAAATTCGCGAACTCCTTCCCGACATACCTGTATTAGCACTGACAGCAACTGCCACTCCGGAAGTAGTAACAGATATTCAAACAAAGCTAAACTTTAAAAAAGACAGTCAGGTTTTCCGAATGAGTTTCGAAAGAAAAAACTTGGCTTACATTGTACGTCCTACAGAAAATAAACAGGAAGAGCTATTACATATTTTAAATAGTGTGCCCGGCTGCGCCATTGTCTATACCCGCAACCGGAAACGTACACGTGAAATTGCCGAACTACTGGTCAATAACGGCATAACTGCCACTTTCTATCATGCCGGTTTGAATAATGATGTAAAAGATCAACGTCAAAAAAGCTGGCTCACCGGAGAAAGCCGTACTATGGTAGCAACCAACGCCTTCGGAATGGGTATCGACAAACCAGATGTACGTATCGTTATCCACATAGATATGCCTGATTCTCCTGAAGCCTATTTTCAAGAAGCCGGACGAGCAGGGCGCGACGGGCAGAAAGCATATGCTGTCCTGCTATACGCCCAAAGTGATAAAACCACCCTCAACAAACGTATCAGTGATACATTTCCCGACAAGGATTATATCCGAAAAGTGTACGAAGATATCAACTACTATTTTCAAATGGCCATGGGAGACGGTATGGGTTGCACCTTTGCTTTTAACTTGGATGAATTCTGTCGTAACTTCAAACATTTCCCCGTACAAGCCGACAGCGCTTTAAAGATTCTGACCCGTGCCGGATATTTAGAATATACAGACGAGCAAGATAATGCTTCACGTATTCTTTTCACGATGAAACGCGACGAACTCTATAAACTACACGAGAATGATACAGATACAGAGAAACTGATAAACATCATCTTGCGTTCTTATACAGGACTATTTACTGATTATGCCTATATTAACGAAGATTCCTTAGTAATCCGCTCCGGATTAACCCGCCAACGAATCTATGAAATTCTACTGGCGCTGACTCGTAGACATATCATACATTACATTCCACGGAAAAAGACACCTTATATTATATATACCCGTGAACGGCAAGAAAAGAATCGCCTTGCCCTAACTCGGGAAATATACGAAGACCGGAAAAAAAGCTATACCACCCGAATCAAGGCTATGATAGAATATGCCACAGCCGATGATAAATGTCGTAGCCGAATGCTACTCAGATATTTCGGAGAAAAGAACGAACACAACTGCGGACAATGTGATGTATGTCTTAACAAACATCATTCAGGAATAAAACAGGGAGAATTTCAAGAATTGGAACAACAAATCAAACAGCTATTGCAGGCAGGCGCCATGCCTGCTTCAGAACTACTGAACCAATTGAATAGCAATCGTGAAAAAGCGGAAAAGGTACTCTCCTACCTACTTTCCGAAGAAATAATACAATTAAAAGATGGAATTCTTTCTGTATAAATCGTATCTTTGCCATTGATTTATTAACCTTTTACCCCAACAGAACATGAAAAAAATGCATTTGGCAATCATTTGTCTTTTTACCGGTTGTACTATCTTTGCCCAAAACATAGAAGTACAGCCCATCCCTCAACAAGTTTCCAAACAAGACGGACAAATCAATTTACCTGAAACTTACCAACTCTTGGGAGAAACTGAAGCCAATCCATATGCCGTACAAGAATTAAAAGATTTATTAGGTGGAAAACACCCGGCCAATACCGGTTTGCGCATTTATATAGGAGAAAAAGGAGACAAGTCCATCCGCAAGTTTACTCGTCAGATCCCCAACCAAAAGGAAGGTTATTATCTATCCATCAATAATAAGGAAATAATTCTGGCAGGAAACGATGAACGTGGAACCTACTATGCCTTGCAAACCTTAAAACAATTGCTCAAAGATAACCAATTACCGGTAATAGAGATACAAGACTATCCGGCCATACGCTACCGTGGTGTCGTAGAAGGATTTTACGGGACCCCCTGGAGCCATAATGCCCGTCTTCGCCAACTTCAATTTTATGGTGAAAACAAAATGAACACCTATATATACGGCCCTAAAGATGACCCTTACCATAGTTCTCCCAACTGGCGTCTGCCTTACCCCGAAAAAGAAGCAAAACAATTACAGGAATTAGTAAAAGTAGCTCAAGAAAACGAAGTCGATTTTGTTTGGGCTATCCATCCGGGACAAGACATCAAATGGAATAAGGAAGACCGTGAATTATTATTGGCAAAATTTGAAAAGATGTATCATCTCGGTGTCCGTTCTTTTGCCGTCTTCTTTGATGATATTTCAGGAGAAGGTACCAACCCTGTGAAACAAGCAGAACTGCTGAATTACATAGATGAACATTTTGTAAAAGTAAAACCGGATGTAACTCCCCTTATCATGTGGTAACTAATCCGATGGAACATGCCGAGGCTTCTAAAATAGCCATTTATAGTGTAGCCTCATACGCTTGGAATCCAACAAAATATAACAGTGAAAAAACTTGGAAAGACGCTATTATGAACATTTTGCCCGATGCTGCCACTGAACTGGAATTCTTTGCCGCCCATAATTCGGACTTGGGCCCCAACGGACATAAATATCGCCGAGAGGAATCTGTAAATCTCCAACTCACAGCGCAGAGCTTTACTGAAAGTTACATAAAAAATAAAACTTACACTGAAAAAGACTTCTCTATTCTACAAGAAACCTTCAGCCAAATGGTTGAATCAAGTGATATTTTAGTCGCCCATGCTGATAAAAATCCGATTATAGTAGAAATCATGCCTTGGCTTTATCAGTTCAAACTATTGGGTGAAACCGGAAATGAAGTACTGGCAATGGTCAAAGCATACGACAAAAATGACCAATCTTTATTTATGCGTAAATACAAGCACGTGAAAGCCTTGCAACAACAAATGTTTCAAATTGACCAGACATACAACCAAAACCCTTACCAGCCGGGTATAAAGACAGCAGGAAAAGTAATCAAGCCATTGATTGATCAAACTTTCGCCACCGTCACGCAATGCTATAACCAAAAATATAGCACACTGCTGAATGCTGAAACCGACTATATGCCGCATAAACTAATAAGCGATATCAGTCAGATAAAGAACTTACCTTTACAGGTAAAGATAAACCGCATTCAGATTTCTCCGGCGCTGGAAGTTATCAGATGGCCCGGTAATGGTTCATTGACTATCGAACTGGATCAAGTTTATCCCGGAGAAAATATAGAGATAGATTTCGGGAAACCGGAAATCGCAACTTGGGGAAGTCTTGAGATATCTGCAAATGGAAAAGACTGGAGTAAAGTAAACTTTACACAAGAAAACAACCGACTGACTGCCAGTTTACAACAGAAACCAATAAAGGCAGTACGTTTTACCAACATGCAGCATCAGGAACAAGAAATTTACCTCAGACGATTTATTATAACAATAGACAAATAAAACAACTATAAATTATGGGCTTATTTAAATCCTTATTCGGCGGAAACAACACCCCCGAAACCGAAAAAGAGAAAAATGATAAAAAGAACTTCGAGATTTTAAAATACGACGGCATCCGCGCCCAACGTATGGGTAAACTACCTTATGCCATTAAATGTTTTGAAGAAGCAGTTGCCATCAACGATGAATTGGAAACACTCAGCCTGCTAGCCACTGCTTATACACAGGCAAACCGACTAGATGATGCCCGTATCACACTAGACCGCATGGCTACAAAAGATCCTGAACAAGTAAACACCTTCCTTTCACTAGCTGGCATCTGCTATATGCAGGAAGATTACGAAAATATGAAGGATGCCTGCCAAAAAGCTTTGGTTTTAGATAATAAGAACCCCCTATCTTTCTATTTGACAGCAAAAGCAGCTATCGGCATGAAAGATGATATCACCGCCATCGCTATGCTGACTAAAGCTATCGTATTGAAAGAAGATTATACCGAAGCATACCAGCTACGCGCTGAAGTACTTTGGAAAATGAAACAAGCAAAAGATGCTGCCGAAGATATACAAAAGTTGCTCAGCCTCAATCCCGACGACGAACAAGCCTTGCTTTTGAAAGGAGAAATTCTAGCCGCCACCAATGAACCGGAACAAGCACAAGAATGTTTTAATCAAGTATTGTCACTCAATCCGTTCAATGAAAAGGCCTATATCCTGTCAGGAGAACTATATCTGGTAAACAAAGATTTTGACAAAGCATTGGCTGTATATGATGAAGCCATTGAAATCAATCCCAACTTTGCCAAAGCATATCATGAACGAGGACGTATCAAATTACTTAAAGGAGACAAAGACGGATCTGTGGAAGATATGAAGAAAGCAATAGAACTGGCTCCTGAAAATGAAATGAATATTAGCGGTCAATACAATAATTATGAAAACATGACTAAGAATGTTCCGTTTTAAAAGCGGAACATTTCAATTCGTTTTATTGTTTATTTATATACAAAATAAGCAAAAAACACATGAGCGTAAAAGAACAGTATTGGAAATATTCCCTTATCACCATTATACTGGGATTAGGACTTATTTTATTTATAAAAATGTCTCCTTTCATAGGAGGTATTTTAGGAGCATGCACCATTTACATCATGGTAAGAAAACAAATGTTTTATCTTACCCAAGAAAAACATTTCAAAAAAAGTATTACAGCCATTTTACTCTTGATAGAAGCCATCATGTGCTTTCTTGTACCTTTATCATTGGCTGTATGGTTACTGATCAATAAATTACAGACGGTAAACGTAGATACGACAGGTTTTATCCATACGGTAACCAATCTTGCCGATTGGCTTCATACCAAGACGGGATATGACTTACTAAGC
>PPYF01304909.1_pt1 | contig 17868 bp, 10 predicted proteins | sample 1559871 | NCBI WGS metagenome assembly PPYF01 (sample SAMN08240021, study PRJNA423297) | Human gut metagenome, whole genome shotgun sequencing project.
GTGCGGTAGTGCGGCAGACCTGTGCTAAATGTCAGAAAATCAATGGGTTGCGCTCTTATCGTATCATTTTTGCGGGTTAGAAGGAAGCTATAATATTAGAAGAAAGCTATATTTTTGTGGGATATGCTTTAGAAACAGTGCTAAAGATGTTTTGCGGGTCTGGAGTGGAGAAAAGGTGCGCTCAGACCCATGAGATGAAATTACGTAAACTTGTTTGAATTGTTTTTGTGTGAAGCCGGGTCTGGAAAGAGAAAAATAAGTAATTAGACCCGGGGATTGAAATTATGTCAATCATTTTGGATAGTCAAGTCCGGAAACCGGGTCTGGGAAAAGAAAAATACGCAGCTAGACCCGGGGATTGAAATTATGTCAACCATTTTGAACAGTCAAGTCCGGAAACCGGGTCTGGGAAAAGAAAAATACGCTTCCAGACCCGCCCAAGGAAGAAAACCGGGTCTGGAGAGAGAAAAATATACTCCCAGACCCGTGAGACTCAGGATTCTATCAGATTTCCATCCCCGCCAGTCTCATCTCCCCTGGCTTTTCGTCACCCGACATAATTCGTGACAGTCTATGTAAGATATGATAAAATGAATGCTGACAGATGCCTCCCGGAAGTTCCACGGAACATTGGATGCACAGAAAGCAGTGCAGAAACAAGGGAAAATGAATCCTAGCGGATGCCTCCCGGAAGTTCCACGGAATATCGGATGTGCAGAAGAGCATCGCCGAGATATGGATGCGCAGAAAGCAGCTGTTTATGGACTTTTGCCGGAACTCAAAATCAGCGTGACAAAACGAGTGCTGGCAGGTTCGCAGGGTAAGACCCGCAGACATGGAAAGTATGCGTCAAAGAGCGGCTGAAGGTGTATGGGAAAGCAACGGTCAGGAGAAGGAATCCGCGATAAATCATTGACGGTATGCCGGCGGAATAAAGAAAAAATCAGGAGATAAGATGAGTAGATTATTAGAAGAATTTAAAGAATATTTAAAAGAAATGAACCAGTATGATCATGTGACAGGATTATTGCAGTGGGATATGCAGACGACAGTGCCGAAGCTTGGGCAGGCGGCGCATGTGGATGCGCTGACCTATTTTTCCACGAAGAGCTTTGAGATGGGGACATCGGAGAAACTGGGAGAATTTCTGGAGAAACTGGCGCAGCCTGCGGAATATGATGCGTTAGATGACACATGGAGATTCATTGTAAAACGCATGAAGCGCGATTACGACCGCAATAAAAGAATACCGGCGGGTTTATATGAGGCGTTTGTGCGGGCAGCGGCGGAATCCGGAAATGCATGGGAAGAAGCAAAAAATGCATCGGACTTTTCCATTTATGCACCGCACCTCCGGAATATGATTGAGATGACGAAGCAGGTAATCGGCTATACAGATCCGGGAAAGGATGTGTATGACGCACTTCTGGAACAGTGTGAGGAGGGCATGGATCAGGCAACGATCGACCGGCTGTTTGAGGAAGTGAAGACGGAACTGATACCGTTAGTAGAGCAGATTACTGCAAAGAAAATGCCGGAAAATCCGACATTTCATGCCTATGCTGATCCGGACGCACAGCGCAGGGTACAGTGGCTGCTGCTTGATTACATCGGATTCCGCAGGGATGCGGGAGCGGTCGGGGAGACGGAGCATCCGTTTACGACGAATTTTTCTTCAAAGGATGTGCGTGTGACGAACCACTACTATGAGACGGAGCCGCTCAGCGCCATGTTTTCTGCGATTCATGAGGGCGGACATGCGATTTTTGAACAGAATGTCAACCCGGAATACGACAATACGGTGGCGGGCAGCTGCTGCTATATGGGGGTGCATGAGAGCCAGTCGCGCTTTTATGAGAATATTCTCGGAAGAAATATCAATTTCTGGAAGCCGATCTATGAAAAACTGGGAGAATTGCTTCCACAGTTTAAGAATGTGACACTCGAAGCGTTTGAGCGTGAAATCAACCGCGTGGAGAACAGTATGGTGCGCACCGAGGCGGATGAGGTAACGTATTGCTTCCATATTATATTGCGTTATGAGATGGAAAAAGCGATTTTCTACGATCATGTGCCGGTGGAAAAACTTCCGGAGCTCTGGAATCAGAAAATGCAGGAATACTTGCATATCACTCCGGAAAATGACGCCGAAGGCATCTTGCAGGATGTACATTGGTCGGACGGCTCGTTTGGGTATTTCCCGTCCTATCTGCTGGGCAGCATCTATGACGGCATGTATCTGGAGAAGCTAGAGGAAGAACTCGGTTCTGTGGATGAGATCCTGACAGACGGCAGAATCGGTGAGATCACAAAATGGCTCAATGAGAAGATTCACTGGTATGGAAGCACGCGGACACCGAAAGAGGTGATCGCGGCAGTGTGTGGAAAAGAAGTGTCCGCGCAGCCGCTCGTGCGCTACATGAAGAAAAAATACACGAGACTGTATGGACTTTCCGAGGAAGCCTAGGCAAAAGAGATAGAACGGGAGATGATGTCATGAAACGTGGAATCATATTTGACATGGACGGAACCCTGTGGGATTCCGCAGAGAATGTGGCGAAGTCCTGGAATGTGGCAATCCGGCAGTACGGGGTCAGGGAGAAAGAACTGACAACGCAGGACATTCAGGGGGTAATGGGAAAAACGATGGACGTAATCGCCGATATCCTCTTTGCGGAATTCCCCGAAGAAAAACGGAGACTGCTCCTAAAGGAATGCTGTCAGGTGGAAAATGATTATCTGCGGGAGCATGGGGGCATACTCTACGATCAGGTGCCGCAGACGCTCGCGGCGTTGAAGCGGGACGGCTATCATCTTTCGATTGTCAGCAACTGCCAGAAGGGGTATATCGAGGCATTCCTTGACCACTACGATTTGTGGGAACTGGTGGAGGACATAGAGTGTTATGGCAATAATCTGCGGCAGAAGGGAGAAAATATCCGGCTGGTCGTAGAGCGGAACCGGCTGGATGAGGCGGTCTATGTCGGAGACATTCAAGGAGATTATGATGCGAGCCGGGCGGCAGGAGTCGGGTTTATCCACGCCGCATATGGATTCGGAGAGATTGCGGAGCCGGTCCCGGAACTGAAAACCTTTGCAGACCTAAAAACCTTTGATATTTCATCGGCGAGCAAAACGCAGAACGCTTGGACCATGTGAGCCGGCAGCACCGGGCAGCCAGAGAACAGAGCGCCGGAACCATGTGAGCCGGCAGCCGCATGCAGGAGAGAGAAAGCATGACAAAGTTTGAAGAATTACTACAGCAGATCAACAGACAGCATGTCTATATACAGACACATAATTTCCCGGATCCGGATGCGATTGCAAGTGCATATGGTCTGAAGCGGCTGCTTGCAACCAGGGGTATCGAGGCGAGCATCTGCTATAAGGGCAAGATCGACCGGTACGGTACCGGCCGTCTGTGTGAGATTCTTGACATTGAACTGTTGAATGTGGAGGATCTGACCGAAGTGCTGACGGATGAGGACGAAGTGATACTGGTGGATTCCCAGAAGGGCAATTCCAACATCATCAATATTACGGGAGATGAGATCATCTGCATCGACCATCATCCTTACAATGATAAGTGTCAGTACCGGTTTCAGGACATCCGCCCCGAGGTCGGGGCGTGCGCAACGATGATCGCGCAGTATTTTATGGAAAATGACATTGCGATGGATAAAAAGATCGCAACAGCACTGACATACGGCATCCGCATTGACACGCACAATCTTTCACGCGGCGTGTCAAAGCTCGATATCGAGATGCTCTATCGGATGTACGATGACTGTGATTATGAGGAGATCCACACACTGGAGAACAGCAACCTGTGTTTTGAGGATCTGGTGGCGTATTCCAAGGCGATTTCCAGCATTGAGGTGTACGATAATATCAGCTTTGCCGATACGGGGGAGGACTGCCCGGAGGCATTGATCGCGAGTGTCTCTGACTTTATGCTGGCGCTGGTGGAGGTTTCTTTTTCCGTGGTGTACTCAAGGAGAGTGGATGGCATCAAACTGTCCGTCCGGAGTGAAAAATCTTCTCTCGACGCCGGCAAGATCACGGCGGAGGCGCTGCAGGGGATCGGAAACGGCGGTGGGCATGCTGCGATGGCAGGTGGCTTTGTACCGGTTACCGGTTCGGACGGTAAGGCGGTCATTTTGATCGACCAGATCAAGGAGCGTTTTTTTTCGACGATTGCAAAGCGGAGATAGCACAGACGCAGAGTCTGCAGAGCCGGAGGGCAGCAATTGGAGCAGAGCCGGAAGAACGCAAGTGAAGCAGAGCCGGAAGAACGCAAGTGAAGCAGAAGCAGAAGCGGAAGACCGCAAGTGGAGCAGAACCGGAGGGCAGGGAAACGGCATTTCAGACCTTGACAATGCGGGCTTGCAAGGCTTATACTTACACATAGTTGACAAAGGCAGTGACGAAGACAGTAAGCTGTGGATGAAAGGCAAAGCGAGCCGGGGCGGTGAGAGCCGGTGCGAGTAAGCCGCAGACGAAGATCCCTTCCAAGCCGCAGCCCGAAATGCAGCCGTAGACGTAGCACAGCAGAGCCTGTGTCAGACAGGAAGGCAGCACGGTAGGCGCTGACGCTTTTCCTGCGTTAAAGGGAACGGGTATTCGGATTTTCTCCACTGGAGATTTTTCAGGCAGCAGGAAGACATTCCAGGATTTCTGCGCTGGGAGAAGTCTGTGTACAATGTAATTAGGTGGTATAACGATAAAGGCTCTCGTCCTATTTACAGGACGGGAGCCTTAAATGTTTTATTTTGGAGGAAAAAATGTATAACAAAGTAGACACGAACCTGAATTTTGTGGACAGAGAAAAGCAGGTAAGAGAGTTCTGGAAAGACAACGACATCTTCAAGAAGAGTATGGAGCAGCGCAAGCAGGGCGAGACTTACACTTTCTATGACGGACCGCCGACGGCCAACGGCAAGCCGCATATCGGTCATGTGGAGACGCGTACGATCAAGGATATGATCCCGAGATTTCAGGCGATGAAGGGAAAATATGTGCCACGTAAAGCCGGATGGGATACACACGGACTGCCGGTAGAGCTCGGCGTGGAGAAGATGCTCGGCTTAAACGGCAAGGAGCAGATCGAGGAGTACGGAATCGAGCCGTTCATTAAAAAATGTAAGGAATCCGTGTGGGAGTACAAGGGCATGTGGGAGGATTTCTCCGACATCGTCGGTTTCTGGGCAGATATGGAGAACCCATATATTACCTATGACAACAATTTCATCGAGTCCGAGTGGTGGGCGTTAAAGCAGATCTGGGACAAGAAGCTTTTGTACAAGGGCTTTAAGATTGTTCCGTACTGCCCGCGCTGTGGAACTCCGCTTTCCTCACAGGAGGTGGCGCAGGGATATAAGACGGTCAAGGAGCGTTCCGCTGTGGTTCGTTTCAAGGTTGTTGGAGAGGATGCCTACTTCCTCGCATGGACCACGACGCCGTGGACACTTCCGTCAAACGTGGCACTCTGCGTGAACCCGGAGGATACCTACTGCAAGGTAAAGGCAGCCGACGGTTATACCTATTATATGGCGGAGGCACTGCTCGATAAAGTGCTCGGACGGCTTGGAACACCAGCCGAAAAGGGCAAGGACGGCGAGCCGGATACGCCGGAGGTAAAGGCTTACGAGGTGCTTGAGACCTATAAGGGAAGCGAGCTTGAGCGCAAGGAGTATGAGCCGCTGTACGCCTGCGCAAAAGAAGTGGCGGACAGACAGCACAAGAAGGGATTTTTCGTGACCTGCGACACCTACGTTACGATGTCAGACGGTACCGGAATCGTTCACATCGCTCCTGCATTTGGTGAGGACGATGCGAATGTCGGCAGAAAATATGACCTGCCGTTCGTGCAGTTTGTAGACGGAAAGGGTGAACTGACCAAGGAGACGCCGTATGCCGGCATTTTCGTGAAAAAAGCAGACCCGGAGGTGTTGAAGGATCTGGAGGCACAGGGCAAGCTTTTCGACGCGCCGAAGTTCGAGCATGAGTATCCGCACTGCTGGAGATGCGATACCCCGCTCATCTACTATGCGAGAGAGTCCTGGTTCATCAAGATGACCGCTGTGAAGGACGATATGATCCGCAACAACAATACGGTCAACTGGATTCCGGAATCCATCGGAAAAGGACGTTTCGGCGACTGGCTTGAGAATATTCAGGACTGGGGTATTTCCCGTAACCGTTACTGGGGAACTCCGTTAAATATCTGGGAGTGCGAGGGCTGCGGACATCAGGAGTCCATCGGCAGCCGTGCGGAGCTTGCAGAGAAAAGCGGTGATCCGAAGGCTGCGGAGGTAGAACTTCACCGCCCGTATATCGATGAAGTGACTTTTACCTGTCCGGACTGTGGCAAGACCATGAAACGTGTGCCGGAAGTCATCGACTGCTGGTTCGATTCCGGTGCAATGCCGTTTGCACAGCATCACTATCCGTTCGAGAATCAGGATCTGTTTGCGCAGCAGTTCCCGGCAAAATTCATTTCCGAGGGCGTGGATCAGACCCGTGGATGGTTCTATTCCCTGATGGCGGAGAGTACACTGTTATTCAACAAGGCTCCGTTTGAGAATGTTATTGTCATGGGACATGTGCAGGACGAGAACGGACAGAAGATGAGCAAATCCAAAGGAAATGCGGTAGACCCGTTTGAGGCGCTCTCTGCCTACGGTGCAGACGCGATCCGCTGGTATTTCTACACGAGCAGTGCGCCGTGGATTCCGAAGCGGTTTAACGGCAAACTCGTGCAGGAGGGACAGCGCAAGTTCATGGGTACGCTCTGGAATACCTATGCATTCTTCGTGCTGTATGCGAACATTGACAATTTTGACGCATCGAAATATACGCTTGACTATGAGAAGCTTTCCGTGATGGACAAATGGCTGCTCTCCAAGCTGAATACGGTGATTAAGGAAGTGGACAACAACCTTTCCAACTACCGCATCCCGGAGGCTGCAAGAGCGCTGGATGATTTTGTCGATGATATGAGCAACTGGTATGTCAGAAGAAGCCGTGAGCGTTTCTGGGCAAAGGGCATGGAGCAGGATAAGATCAACGCTTACATGACACTCTACACAGCGCTTGTGACGATCTGCAAGTGTGCGGCGCCGATGATCCCGTTCATGACCGAGGATATCTATCAGAATCTGGTGCGCTCCGTGGATCAGACGGCTCCGGAGAGCATTCACCTGTGCGATTTCCCGGTGGCAAACGAGGTGTACATCGATGCAGAGCTTGAGAAAAATATGGATGAGGTCTTAAAGATCGTTGTCATGGGCCGTGCATGCCGTAATTCCGCGAACATCAAGAACCGTCAGCCGATCGGAAACATGTTCGTAAAAGCTCCGTCTGCACTGCCGGAGTTCTTCGTGGAGATCATCGAGGATGAGCTGAATGTGAAAAAAGTGACATTTACAGGCGACGTGAGCGCTTACACAAGCTACACGTTCAAGCCGCAGCTGCGCACCGTCGGACCGAAGTACGGCAAGTTCTTAGGACAGATCCAGAAAGCACTCGCAGCGCTTGACGGCAATGCGGCGATGGCAGAATTAAAGGCAAACGGCGTGCTTGCACTTCCGTCCGTTGACGAGTCTGTCAAGCTGGCAGAGGAGGATCTCCTGATCACCATGACGCAGATGGAAGGTTATGTGACCGAGGGAGATAACACCGTGACGGTGGTGCTCGATACGAACCTGACACCGGAACTTATCGAGGAGGGCTTTGTGCGTGAGATCATCAGCAAGATCCAGACCATGCGTAAGGAAGCCGGATTCGAGGTGATGGATCAGATCACGATCTATCACAAGTCAGATGAAAAAGTATCTGGTATTTTTGAGCAGTATGGTGATACAATTAAATCGGACGTTCTCGGCGTGAATGTCGTGGCGGATGCAGCCGGAGCATTTGCGGATGAGCCGGAAGTTTACAGCAAGGAATGGAATATTAACGGCGAACATGTTCTTCTGGGAGTGAAAAAAGGAGGAAACTAGATGAAATCAGGTGTTTTTGACAAGAAAGCCTTTATTCAGAGTGTGCGCGATAATCTGAAGAATTTATACCGCAAGACATTGGAGGAGGCGGATCAGCAGGAAATTTTCCAGGCGGTCTCCTTCGCGGTCAAGGATGTCATCAATGACAGATGGCTTGCAACACAGCAGGTATTTGACAAGGAAGATCCAAAGATCGTGTACTACATGTCGATGGAATTTCTGATGGGACGCGCGCTCGGCAATAATCTGATCAATCTGAAGGAATATAAAGAAGTGAGGGAAGCGCTGGATGAGATCGGCCTGAATCTCGATGTGATCGAAGATCAGGAGCCGGATCCGGCACTCGGCAACGGTGGTCTGGGAAGACTGGCTGCCTGCTTTATGGATTCCCTCTCCACACTCGGATACGCAGCTTACGGCTGCGGGATCCGTTATCGCTACGGTATGTTCAAGCAGAAGATTCAGGACGGCTTTCAGGTCGAAGTGCCTGATAACTGGCTGAAAAATGGTTATCCGTTTGAACTGCACAGACCGGAGTACACTTACGAGATCAAGTTTGGCGGACATGTACGCACGGAGAGCAGGGAGGATGGAAGCCTGCGTTTTGTGCAGGAGGATTATCAGTCGGTGCTGGCGATCCCGTATGACATGCCGGTGGTCGGATACGGCAACAACGTGGTCAATACGTTAATGATCTGGGATGCGGCGGCAAAGGATTATTTTGAGCTGGATTCATTTGATAAGGGAGATTATCAGAAGGCGGTCGAGCAGCAGAATCTTGCAAGAAATCTGGTGGAAGTGCTTTACCCGAACGACAATCATGTTGCGGGCAAGGAGCTCCGCTTAAAGCAGCAGTATTTCTTCGTATCTGCGAGTGTACAGCGCGCGCTGGCGCGTTACAAGAAGAATCATGATGACATCCGCAGACTGCCGGAGAAGGTGACGTTCCAGTTGAACGACACACACCCGACGGTGACGGTGGCAGAGCTGATGCGTATTCTTGTGGATGAGGAAGGTCTCGGCTGGGACGAGGCGTGGGAGATTACCACGAAGACCTGTGCCTACACCAACCATACGATCATGGCGGAAGCACTAGAAAAATGGCCGATTGAGATTTTTCAGCGGCTGCTTCCGAGAATCTACCAGATCGTGGATGAGATCAACCGCCGTTTTGTACTGCAGATCCAGGAACGCTACCCGGGGGATGACGGCAAGGTTGCCCGCATGGCAATCCTTTACGACGGTCAGGTGAAGATGGCGCATCTCGCCATTGTAGCCGGTTATTCCGTCAACGGTGTGGCAAGACTGCACACGGAGATCTTAAAGAACGAGCAGCTTCATGATTTTTATGAGATGTTCCCGGAGAAGTTCAACAACAAGACCAACGGCATCACGCAGAGACGTTTCCTGATGCACGGCAATCCGCTGCTTGCCGACTGGGTGACAAAGCATATCGGTGACGGCTGGATCACAGAGCTGATGCAGCTTGCACGTCTGGTTCCGTATGCATCGGACGCAAAAGCCCAGAAGGAGTTCATGGAGATCAAGCGCAGGAACAAAGTGCGCCTGGCAGAGTATATCAAGGAGCATAACGGCATCGAAGTCGATCCGGATTCCATTTTCGATGTGCAGGTAAAGCGTCTGCATGAGTATAAGAGACAGTTCTTGAATATTCTGCATGTGATGTACCTGTACAATGAGTTAAAGGCAAATCCGCAGATGGATTTCTACCCGAGAACCTTTATTTTCGGCGCGAAAGCGGCGGCAGGATATCGGAACGCCAAGCTTACGATCAAGCTCATCAACAGTGTGGCGGACGTCATCAACAACGATGCGGACATTAAAGGAAAGATCAAGGTCGTATTCATCGAGGATTACCGCGTGTCCAATGCGGAGTGGATCTTCGCAGCGGCGGATGTCAGCGAGCAGATTTCGACTGCCAGCAAGGAGGCATCCGGTACCGGCAATATGAAGTTCATGTTAAACGGTGCGCTGACACTCGGTACCATGGACGGCGCGAACGTGGAGATGGCAGAGGAAGTCGGAATGGAGAATATTTTCATTTTCGGCATGAGCTCCGAGGAAGTCATTGCGCATGAGCGCAACCGCGATTATGATCCGATGCAGATCTACAACAGCGACGAGGGTATCCGCAAGGTGGTAAATCAGCTTGTGGACGGCACATTTTCGCCGAACGATCCGGGGTTGTTCCGTGATCTCTACAATTCACTGCTCAACACGCAGTGCACGCAGTATGCAGACACGTATTTTATCCTCAAGGATTTCCGTTCCTATGTGGATGCGCAGAAGCGGATTGTGGAGTACTATCAGGATAAGCAGGCATGGGCGAAGAGCGCTATTTTAAATACGGCCCACGCAGGCAAATTCTCTTCCGACCGCACAATTCAGGAGTATGTGGATGAGATCTGGCATCTGGATCACATCACCGTGCCGGATGCACTGGTTGCGAAAATGTGAAGAGACACCGCACCGGAAATGCTCCGGAGGCGGATGAGGAACGTTCTCCTTCGACAGAAGAGAAAAAGATCGTGATTCCGGAAAAGAGCCGGCTCTGATGAAAGGAGCCGGCGGCGGAACCATAGAGAAGATTCAGAATAAAAACGGCGGCAGTCCGGCGGAGAGTATCCGCGGGACTGCCGCCATCATTTTTTTATCTGCCGCGCAAAGTGTGCGGCAGGCGCACGCTTCATTCCTTCGCAGGAAAATGATACTTAGCGGTTCATCTCAGGCTGGAATCCGGAAGTATCCTTGTGCTGTGCGATGATGCCGTCGATCTCCTCGAGATCGGTAAAGACCATATCGCCGATGACGCTGTGCTTGATGGCTGCCATGGCGTTGCCGTACTCCAACATTTTCTGACAGTCGTGATGTCTCAGGTAACCGTAGAGAGCGCCGGAGACGTAGGCGTCACCGCTTCCGATCCGGTCGACCACATCGATGCTGTTGTAAGGAGATTCACTGTAGTAGCGGTCTTCCTTCGCAGAGTAGATGATGGAGGTAAAGTCGTGCTTCTTCGGAGTGATGACAGTGCGCTCAGTCGAGGCAACCACGGAGATCGGATATTCTTCACAGAAGGACTTCTGGATCTCCTCAATCGTGCCGGTCTTGCCGAAGGTCAGCCGGGCAGTGTCGGCGGAGCAGAAAAAGATGTCGACATACGGAAGGATGGATTCGATGCATTTTCTTGCCTCCTCGCCGCTCCAGAGGTTTGCGCGGTAGTTGACATCGAAGGAGATCAGGGTGCCGTTCTCCTTGAACTTGCGGATACATTCGATCGCGAACTTCTGTGCGTTGCCGCCGAGTCCTAAAGTGATACCGCTGGTGTGGAACAGCCTGGTATTGTAGAACATGGTAGCCGGAACGTCCTTGATGTCAATATTGTTGATGGATGAATGTTTTCTGTCATAGACCACACGCGGCTTTCTCGGGTAGGAGCCGTACTCATAGTAGTAGATGCCGACGCGGCTGTCGTCCGAGTGATCCTCGATCAGATAATTCTCGCTGACGCGGGAAGCGTTGAGCTGGTTCTTGATGAAAGCGGCCAGCAGGTTGTTCGGAATCTTTGAAATGATTGCTGTCTTAAGGCCGAGCTGTCCGATCTCGGAAGCAATGTTGAGCTCGGCACCGCCGAGGTGCTTCATCAGCGTGTCGCCCTGTGCAAGACGTCCGTTGATCGGCGTGGAAAGCCGGAGTAAAATCTCCCCCAAAGTGATGACATCGTATTTACGGTCCATAAATAATCTCCTCCTGATGATGTAAGAATAAATAAGAAAGTAAAAATTCCGACACGTCACGGCATCTCAAAAAGAATGCTTTATGAGAAAATGCAGCACACTGTGTCTATGGATACGATATGTATGTTCCACATTGCGAAACATAGTTCTGTAATGTGAACCAATCTGTTTTTATTATATATCATCCTGCTAAAATAGAAAAGTGAAAATCGGAAATAATTTGGAATTTTTTTGGACTTAAATAAAAACATATTTGACATTCTGGTATTAGATGTTATAATTTTATTATAGAAAATGAAACACGGTTTCACATGGTGAAACATACATTTAGGAGGATTCAATAATGGCAAAGAAAGTCGTTACATTTGGTGAGATTATGCTTCGTCTTGCACCGGAAGGATACTATCGTTTTGTACAGGCTGGTACCTACGGCGCTACTTACGGCGGCGGTGAGGCAAACGTTGCAGTATCTCTTGCAAACTACGGAATGGATGCAAGCTTTGTTACAAAGCTTCCGGCTCATGAGATCGGACAGGCTGGTGTGAATGCATTAAGACAGTACGGTGTAGACACTTCTGATATCGTTCGCGGCGGTGACCGTGTAGGTATCTACTTCCTTGAGAAGGGTGCAAGCCAGAGACCGTCCAAGGTTATTTATGACCGCGCAGGTTCTTCCATTGCAACAGCAACGACTGCTGATTTTGACTGGGATAAGATTTTTGACGGTGCTGACTGGTTCCACTTCACAGGAATCACTCCTGCACTTGGTGACAACGTTGCAGCAATCTGCTTAGAGGCATGCAAGGCTGCAAAGGCTAAGGGCATTACTGTAAGCTGCGACTTAAACTACCGCAACAAGCTGTGGTCCAAGGAGAAAGCCGGACAGGTGATGGGCGAGCTTTGCAAGTATGTAGACGTATGTATCTCCAACGAGGAAGATGCAAACGACGTATTCGGCATCAAGTCTGAGGGTACAGAGGTTACCGCAGGCGAACTGAACAAGGAAGGCTACAAAGAGGTTGCACAGAAGTTAACAGACCGTTTTGGATTCAAGAAGGTTGCAATCACATTAAGAACTTCCATCTCCGCAAACGATAACCGTTGGGCAGCAATGCTTTACGAGGATGGTCAGAGCTACTTCTCCAAGGAGTACTTAATGCACATCGTTGACCGTGTCGGCGGCGGCGATTCCTTCGGCGGCGGACTGATCTACGCTTGCTTAAACGACTACGATCCGCAGTCTACGATCGAGTTTGCAGTAGCAGCAAGCTGCTTAAAGCATTCTGTTGAGGGTGACTTCAACATGGTAAGCGTTGACGAGGTCAAGAAACTGGCTGGCGGCGATGCTTCCGGACGTGTACAGAGATAATAGCGTAAGCTGTCATTTCAAATAATTTAAGTTAATTCCTTTCCCTAATTTAATATACCAAGAGGCTGTGGTTTCCCTGCCACAGTCTGCAGCACAGTGAATTTTTACCCATTTGAGCTGTGCAGAAGAGAGCGTCCCGCATTGCGGGGCGCTTTTTGACTTTATGGGATTAGGGTGTCGAAAGTACAGTTTCTAATGCTGCTATTTTGAATCTGAAGAATAAGCGCGTACGTTTTTGGGGCACAAGTATCTTTCATATTCACATGGTACCTTTGGCGGAGAAGAGATGAAATTGCCTCAATTCTATTTCTAAATTATGAGTATTCAGAGAATTCTTCTGTTTGCATGTATGTAATTGCTTTGTACAACCAGCGGATTTCCAAAATACTCCCTTTCGCACCCATGTTTTTAGAAAAACACGTTCTTCGGGTACACAATTATTCTTACATTTGATGAGATATTTACCATCATCTATAAAAACAAAATCCGCATATATTTCATCTGGTTTGCGTCCTGTGAAATTGGTTGTAACAGGCTTTAGATTATGTCCTGATGCTAAACGTGAGTTTTGTTCTTCGTTGTATGTTCCATACTTAAATTCATTTTCTGCATAAACCTCAAAGGTTTCCGCGACGTTTATCTCTGAGGTTTACTCCAGATAATCGTTCAGACAGGTGACGAACAGTGCATCCCCAAACAATTAGCAAAGCCGCCCGATTCCCGGACGGCAAATTGGCATAGGATGCATTTTATACTCCCCAAAGCAGTATGCCGAGTGCGGCAGAAAAGAGTATCATTATAATCGGCGACGGTGCAGTTTTTTTGATTCTTTTATATCCGAAATGTGTCAGCCACAGAATGGCAAAGACCAAAATGGATTTAGGATCCGGAGCAAGCGCCGAATAAATATCCGTAAAACCAAGCAATGTTGATATGGCCATACCGATTGCCGTAGCGAGAATCATTGCGATAACGCAGGGGCGGACGCCGGAGAGAAAAGCGTTGACACCGGCATATTTCATCAGGTTTTTGAGTACCGCCGCAATTAAAAGTATAATAATGAAAGACGGAAGAACAACGCCGAGCGTAGCAAGAAACGAGCCGAGAATGCCACCTTGCGTGGAACCTATAAATGTCGCCATATTAACGGCAAGCGGACCGGGCGTCGATTCCGAAACGGCAATGAAATTTAAGAATTCGCTTTCCGTTAGCCAGCCGTTTGAAATGACTGTTTCTCTTACAAGGGAAACCATTCCGTATCCGCCGCCGAAGGAAAGGGCACCGATCATTAAAAAATTCAGGAATAATTTCAGGTAGATCATTGTTAATTGCCGTTTCCTTTCCGCAGTTTTTTCAGGAAGAAAATCGCAAGTCCTGCTGTACCGCAAATCAGAATATAGTAAACGGAAGAAAAAGAAACGGCGAAAACAGTGCACGCCAGCATTGCAGCAATGACCGACAGCAAAATGACCGTGTTGAAGGCATTTCTTTCAATGGTTTTCAGCATTTTCAGCCCGGCAGAGGAAATCAGATAGATCACACATACCTGTATTCCGCGGAAAGCACGGGAAACCCATGTAAGGCTTAAGAATTGATCAAAAAACAGTGAGATGCAAAAAATTACGGTAAACGAAGGAATACAAACCGCCACGGTAGCCGCCGCAGCACCGAACAAGCCTGCAATTTTGTAGCCGATATATGTGGCGCTGTTGATTGCAACCGGTCCGGGTGTAGACTCGGCAATGGCTACCATATTCAGAAAGTCGTCCTTTTTGATCCACTTCTTGCGTTCTACAAATTCGTTTTCAAGCAACGCAATCATAGCATATCCGCCGCCGAAGGTAAAAGCGCCGATTTTAAGAAAGGTAAAAAATAAAGTCCATTCTTTTCTCATTGCCGCATCGCCTTTCTTTTACAGATAATAAAAATTGTAACGATACCGAAAATAATCAGGTAGCCGGACAGCACCTGTGATATTAACGGTGAGTGAAGCGCCCAAAAGGGGAAATCGGTTTTTCTTTACGGTAAATCAATGCAACTACGACACCGCCAAGTACTCCGCCGTAAATGGCAAGGCCGCCTGGATTGACTACTAAAACAGAAAGCAGGTCGTTTTTGTTATTATCCCATTCGAAAATCAAACGGTATATTGCCACAGCAAAGCCAAGCACCATACCGTAGGTGATGATGATTCCGTACCAAGCGGATATTGCGCTCTTGAATTCCGAAAGGATTTTCTATTGCATATCGGTTCAATTTCTTGTTTTCTCGCTTTTCTCAGTCTACCCGCAGCATCCGATAACCAACGCCGATATGCGTCTGAATGTATTGCGGACTGTCCTTGTGCAGCTCCAGTTTTTTACGCAGTGTCGCCATAAACACCCGCAGCGAGGCAATATCGTTTTCCCAGCTGCTGCCCCAGATCTGCTGTGTGATATAGGTGTGCGTCAGAACCTTTCCGACATTATGGGAGAGCAGACATAAAAGCTTGTATTCAATCGGGGTAAGATGCAATTCTTCCCCTTTTAAGTAAGCGCAACCAGCGGCATAATCAATTTTAAGCTCGCCGTTTTCAAAAATTGGGGTGTCGGCATCGCCACTTGCTTGCAGGAGCAACAGCCTTCTTTGTGTGACACGAAGCCGTGCCAACAGCTCTTCTACGGAAAATGGCTTTGTCAAATAGTCGTCCGCCCCGGCGTCAAGTGCCATAATTTTATCACGATCCTCGCTACGCGCACTGATTACAATAATGGGCATATTCGACCATGAGCGGATGCTTTCGATCACCCGTGTGCCGTCAATATCTGGTAGACCCAGATCCAGCAGAACGATATCAGGGTTATGGGAGGTCGCCTCCATAATCGCACCATGTCCGTTCTCTGCAGTCAGGTAACGGTAATCGTGCGACTTTAATGTTGTTACGATCAGATTGCGGACTGGGCGGTCGTCTTCCACAACAAGTATAAGCGGTTTATTCATTCAGAGTCACCTCGCTAAGCGGTAAAGTAAAGGTAAATACACAGCCGCACGGCACATTATCCCTAAGCGTCAGCGTTCCGCCGTGCAGTTCTACGATCGATTTGCATAAGGTAAGACCGATCCCAAAGCTTCTGCGGCTGTCGGCAACTGTACTTTTTCCAGTATAAAACATTTCAAAAATATGCGATTTCATATCGTCGGGGATTCCGCTACCGTTATCTGCAACACGGATCACGGCGTATTTTTGTTGCTTTTCTGCACTTACGCAGATCTCCGAGCCTTGTTCGGTATATTTCAAAGCGTTGTCGATAAGATTGACGATGACCTGTACGATAAGCTGTGCGTCCATGCGTGCAAGAATCAAATCGTCACACTTCACCGTTACCGTGTGCCCGACAGACTTCTGCTTCAAATGTGAAACGGCTTCACTGATCACTTCGTCTACAAGCTGGTTGGTAAGCTCCAGCTTCAGGCGTCCGTCATTCAGCCGTGTAACATACAGCAGATTTTCCACTACGTCAATCAGCCACTCGGAATCGTCATATATATCTTTATATATCTGTTGCTTTGTCGTTTCGTCCAAGCAGTTTCTGTTATGCAAAAGTGTGTCCGCGTTGCCTGAAATCGAGCAAAGAGGCGTGCGTAGATCGTGTGAGATCGACCTCAAAAGGTCGGCGCGCAGCTGCTCGCTTTTTGCAAGATCTGCTGCCCGTTCTTTTTCAGCGGCGTTGTGCGTGTTGTCCATTGCCAGAGCACATTCGTTTACAACCGACAACACGATGCTGTTTTCAAATGAATCGGGCTTTTCAGGTCTCATCGGTATTCCGATTACTCCATAGACTCTGTCCCCTGCACGGATCGCAAGATAAAGACATTCGGATTTTCCGAACTGTGCTGTTGTTGCGCCTGTACGGCGACCGTTTTGAAATGCCCATTCTGCGGCTTTCTGCTCTGCATCGTTCAGTAGATTTTCAGAGTATGTATACTTTTTTTCGGCGAAAAGCCGTCCGGTCGACATTCCATTTTCACTTTTTGTATAAGCAACAATACTGCGGTCAAGCAGCCGAGAGAGCTGCATACAGGTCACACTTAAGATATCATCGTTGCTTTTCGCTTTTTGTAGCAGACGGTCGGTGTCGAACAGCACCTGCGTGCGGAACGCAGAACGAGCTGAAAGTCTCGCATGATCCTTAAGCTTCGAGGCAAGCGTGCCGGTGAGAACGGAAGCTACCAGCATGACGGCAAAGGTAACGGGATAGCCTACAGCATAGGTTCTGAATGATAGCTGTGGTTCGGTAAGGAAAAATCCGAACAATACAACACTTAAAAGCGAGCCTGCCATACTGCAAAGATATCCTTTGGTCAAAACGGAGATCATCAGTACGCCGAGAATGTAGACCGTAACGATATTTGTGTCGGGGAAATCGAGATGATCGAACAAAAAACCGATCGCCGTGCATACGGCAAGTGACAGAACGGTCACGCCAATATCCCGCAACGAAGGTGTTTCTGCACCGAAAAGCAAACGGCGCCGGTGCGGTCTTACATAGTTCAGTGCGTCTGGAATGATATGAATATCCACATTGGGAGCGACCGAAATCAGTTTTTCAGTTAGGGTGGGTTTTCCAAACAGTCCTCTGCGGCGGGCGCTGCTTTGTCCGATCACGATTTTGGTCACATCTGAAAGCCGGACATATTCCGAAATCTGTAGCGGCACATCCTCGCCGTGCGTCATAATGATCTCAGCGCCAAGCCCTTGCGC
>PPYF01208819.1_pt1 | contig 17866 bp, 11 predicted proteins | sample 1559871 | NCBI WGS metagenome assembly PPYF01 (sample SAMN08240021, study PRJNA423297) | Human gut metagenome, whole genome shotgun sequencing project.
TCTTATTTCCCTCCATAAATCTTATATTATAATATTAATTATTCAGCTGCTGCTTCGGATTCTGCAGCTCCACCATCTTTCTGCTCTGCGATCTGTTTGATTACGCGGGCAAAGTTTGTAATTGGGGACTGAATGCTTCCCATGAATTTTGCGATAAGTTCGTCTCTTGATGGGATAGTTGCGATTGTTGCAATACCTGCTGCATCGTAGTAAGTACCTTCTACAACACCGCTCTTTAACTCACAGCATTTTGCTTTCTTAATAAAGTTAGCAACGATTCTTGCTGGAGCTGTTGCATCATCTTTGGAAATTGCAAATGCGTTTGTTCCTTCCAAATCTTTTACAACGCCTTCGAATTCTGTACCTTCTACAGCACGTTTTACCATAGTGTTCTTATAAACTTTATAAACAACACCTGCTTCACGACACTGTTTACGAAGTTCTGTTACATCAGCTACGGAAATTCCACGGTAATCTACAACTACCATAGATTTAGCTCCGTCAAGCTGAGCCTTAATCTCGTCAACAATAGGCTGTTTTAATTCTACTTTAGCCATCTTCCTGGTGCACCTCCTTAAATATTTGTGTGTACCGCCGTCAGTTCATCTTTCGATGAAATAAAAAAACTCTCTGTCCAAAGACAAAGAGCAGAAATATTCTAAGAATAAAATTATCTGAATATAACTTCCTCGGCAGGTGTTCTCACTTTATGCCTTACGGCGCCTGCTGTCTTCGGCGTTCATACTTTGGTATGATATCATGGGTATGAAGAGATGTCAAGTGTTTTTTTAAACACGCTCTAGGCCGTTGCAAAAATGCACTGACCATGGTTATGCTATCACCTGCTATCAAGGGAGGGATTTGTAGATTGCTGTTTTGGACTATGATTAAATTCAATTCATCTAAAAATCATCCAAAGACAGCTTCCGAATTAAATGGTAAATTAATAGTTATTTCCGAAGAAATATTCATATGGATTTATATATCCATTGCCATTGTCATTTCCAAAATTTCCATTGCCATAACCATAGTCTCCGGAATTTCCATTGCTATTACCAGAGTTGCCATTGCTGTTTCCATTATTATTTCCATTATTGGAGTTATTATTGGAATCATTGCTGGAATCGCTGGAGTTATCTGTTGTTACATCACTGAAATCACTCTTTTTACCAAGAGTTACTGTAACGGTCTTTTCCTCGTATGTTCCGCTCTGGTTTGCTCTCTTAAATGTGATTTTTACTTTTGTATTAGCTTTTTTCAGTGCCAGTTTTTCTTTTAAGCCGGACATTGTAGATACGTTGTTACCCTCAAACTTGGTAATGACATCGCCTGCAGAGATTCCTGCTTTTTCTGCTGGTGATCCGCTGACTACCTGTGATACATAGATTCCGCTAGGGATTCCAAGTGCGCTGGAATAAGATTCATTAATGTCACGGCCTACGACTCCAAGGAATGCAGCATCTTTTGTGCTTACGCTGCTGGCATTCATTAAATCTGTTAAGATAGTTTTAGCTGTAGTGATAGGAATCGCATATCCCATACCTTCTACGGATGTATCTTCTAACTTCGCATTGTTGATACCTACAACCTGACCATCCATATTAATAAGTACACCACCACTGTTACCAGGGTTGATTGCGGCATCTGTCTGAAGAAGATTCATTGTTCCATCTGTTAAAGATACTTCTCTGTTCTTTGCACTGACTACACCTGTTGTAACGGACTGTCCATATCCCAATGCATTACCGATTGCTACTACTTCTTCTCCTACTTTTAAATCATCAGAACTTCCAAGTGTTGCAACTTTAATCTTTGATGCTGTAGAGTCTTTGATATCCTTTATCTTTACAGAAATAACTGCAAGGTCTGCACTGGAATCTGTTCCTACAACTGTAGCTTTTGCTGTTGTATCATCTGCAAATCCTACGGTGAGGGAAGTGGCATCGGATACTACATGATTATTTGTTGCGATCATAAGATTATCTTTTGTCTTTGCAACGATAAATCCTGAACCTGCTCCTTCTGATTCCTGTGTACCAAAGCCATAATAATTGGAAGACTGAATTGTGCTTGTAATAGATACAACAGATGGCATCACTTCATTAACTACACTTGCTACATTACTGCTGGAGCTGCTTGAGCCGCTTGATGATGTCTCGCTCTTTGCACTTGTTGTTCCCGATGTTGTTTCAATTCGATCTGCTGTAGAAGGATATAATTTATCTTTTGCTACGGACACTCCTACAAAGCAGGCTCCCGCTACAAGACCAAATACTGCTGCAGATGCAACTAACTTGGCGGCTTTCTTACCCATTCCGTTCTTATTATTTTTACTGCCATTCTTTCTCTGTCTGCGTCTCTTATCAGGTTCCGGCGGGATATTCCCATAATAATTTTCATTATTATAAGTACTCTCATCTCTCCATCCGTGGCTGCTATAAGAATTATTATAAGTATCGTTGCAATTATTTCCATTGTCATACTGATAGGAACTGCCACCTGTACCTTGTTCTCTGTAAGAATATCTATGACTCTCTGTATTCTCCTGTGTTACCGATTCCTCAATCGGTGTTACATCTATAGCTACTTGCTGACTATTGTTTTCCTGGTTATTTATCCTGTTGTTCTCTAAATTCTCATTATGGAATCCATTTTCAAATTCGTTCATAATGTTATCCCCTTTCCTAAGTTTGTAACCTTATCTTAGCAACGATGTGTGATAAATTTGTGTTGTATTTATGGCAAATTTATGGATTTCTACTGATTTTGCAGCTTTTTCACACTTTTTTCGTAAAAGCAGGAAAAGAAATAACCTTGTGGAATGCCCTATTCTATTGTATAATAAGTTAGAAAATTATCCCAGTAAGAGGTATATTACGCCCTTTTTTCCATATATATATCCCTTTTGGGTGATGGAGGTACACTTTTATGATTAAAGAGAATCAAAAATATCTTAACCGGTTCCACGTCGTTCTTGATGCACTGGTTATTTATTGTTCCTTTTGTCTTAGTTACTATATTCGATATATATGCCCTCTTTTTAAAGACATTTTTCCTCGTTTTGGTTACTGGCGGCAGTTGTGGCAATATCAGGGTATACTTCTTGTTCTGATTCCTGTATACCTTATTTCATATGCAAAGTTTAATTTATATAAACCAAAAAGATTTCAAAATAGGACTTCAGAGTATGCGAATCTCATTAAGGCGAATTCCATTGGAATGGTTTTCTTCTTTATATATATAATCTTTATGAAGATTCCCCATGTTTCACGAAGTCTTCAGTTAATGTTCTATGTTCTTTCCATGCTTCTTACCATTGCTGAAAGGGCGGCAATCCGTTATGCATTAGAAAGAACTCGCAGAAAGGGATTTAATCTTAAACATGTTGTTGTTATTGGTTTCAGTGCAGCAGCCGAAGCCTACATCGACCGTATTAAGTCAAACCCACAGTGGGGCTACACCATTCACGGTATTTTCGATGATAATCTCAAGGCTGACTTTTCTTACCGCAATACTTTTTGCATTGGTAAGTTAAAGGATGTAGAAAAGTTTCTTCAGAACACTTCTATGGATGAGGTGGCAATCGCACTCAGCCTGAAAGAGTATTATAAACTGGGAGATATGGTTGCTATCTGCGAAAAGTCTGGTGTGCATACAAAGTTTGTTCCAGATTATTATAAATTTATTTCTACTAACCCAGTTACTGAGGATTTGAACGGACTTCCGGTTATCAACATCCGTAATGTTCCGCTTACAAATACTGTAAACAAATGTATCAAACGTCTTGTGGACATTATTGGTTCTATCGTTTGTATCATTCTCTTTTCACCGATTATGGCTGTTGTTGCTGTTCTCGTTAAAAAGAGTTCCCCAGGACCAATTATTTTCTGTCAGGAACGAGTCGGTCTTCATAATAAACCTTTTAAAATGTACAAGTTCCGATCGATGGGAGTACAGTCTGCCTCTAAGGAACAAAAGGCCTGGACAGTACACAACGATCCCCGGGTCACTCCCGTGGGAAGAATTATCCGTAAGACCAGTCTTGACGAACTGCCACAGTTATTTAATGTATTAAAGGGTGATATGAGTCTCATTGGTCCACGGCCAGAACGACCTCTTTTCGTTGAGAAATTTAAAGAGGAGATTCCTCGTTATATGATAAAGCATCAGGTACGTCCCGGTATGACAGGATGGGCACAAGTTTGCGGCTTCCGTGGAGACACATCCATTGAGGGACGAATTGAACATGATATTTTTTATATTGAAAACTGGACATTATCTTTTGATATTAAGATTCTATTTCTTACTGTATTTAAAGGATTTGTCAATAAAAATGCTTACTAACACAGATTTTTTAACTAATGAATGTACTCTCCGAAACATTCCATAAACCTATTAAATTTCCAGAAGTACCTATGACAGAATGGAGGCATATTTTATGAAATATGGTTCAATATATAGTAAAGATAACATTGAAAACAAATATAACTATTCCAGCACAGGCGGCAGACGAAGTTCTCAGAATAATTTCAAAACTTCTCACGACCATCATACACATTCCACATTGAATACTGATGGCCTGCTTCGAAGTTCTTCCGGTACAGGATATCATTCCTCTGGTTCTTCTATAAAAAATTCTGGCAAACCATCAACAAAGAAGTCCTCTTCCCAGAATAAGCCTGATACAAAGTCTCAAAAGCGGCAGACTTCTGGCGGACGAGCTTTAACTTATCATGAACGTAAAAAAAAGAAAAAACGGGGATGTTTTCCTTTCCTTCTTTTAATCATTCTTTTAATTGCCGGGGCGGTTTTTGCATTCCGTTTCTCATTAAAAGGTGCCTTTTCCAAAATAGAAAAATATCCTTTAGATAAAACAAGTGTAACTGTAAATGATACGGATGCTAATATAAAAGATTATCAAAATATTGCTCTTTTTGGCGTTGATAGTCAGGATAATAAAATTAAAGATAAAGGTTCCCGTACTGACTGTATCATCATTGCCAGCATCAATAAATCAACCAAAAAGGTAAAATTGATGTCTATTTACCGTGATACCTATGTAAGTATTGATGGCGAATACGATAAGATTAATGCAGCATATTCTTATGGCGGACCAGAACTTGCTCTTCGCACAATTAACCGTAACCTGGATTTAAATATCACAGATTTCGCCACGGTTAACTTTAAAGCATTAGCCGATGCTGTTGATGTGCTTGGAGGTATTCCATTGACCATTAATTCTGAAAAAGAATTACAGAATTTAAATGATTATATTGGTAATATGAATCATATTAATGGTGGAAATTCTCCGAAGTTTGAAAAAACCGGAACTTATACCTTCGATGGTAATCAGGCTGTTGCCTACTCTCGTATCCGCTACATGGAAGGCGGAGATCACGCAAGAGCTAACCATCAGCGACTTGTTCTTGAAGGTATTATGAATACAGCTAAAAAACAGCCGCTAAAACTTGGAAAGTTAATCAGTACTGTTCTTCCACAGTGTAAAACGAGCCTCTCTAATGACGCTCTCACAAAGCTGACTCTTTCCATGGCACGTTGTAAGATAGAAGATTCGCAGGCTTATCCTTTTAAATCTGAAGATGAACGATATAACGGCATCTATTACGGTTTTCCAATTACAGCCCAGACAAATGTAAAAAAAGCACACGAATATCTCTTTGGTACGAAAGACTATAAACCAACAGAAGAGCTTCAGAAGATCAGTGCGAAGATTAAGGTTGTAACGGATTATATTGGGATTACGGAATAGCGCCATATAATACCCTATATCTGTGGCCTCGGAGCAAGGTTTGGATGCAAGCGCATAAGCGAGCATTCAAACCGCCGCGACTAAAGTCACAGATATAGGATATCTTCTCTTTGGTGTTTCGTCTATTTGCCTACGGCAAATCACTATTCTTCGTAATAATTAAACTTCGGTGTTGCCTGTATCTGACAGGATGCTTTCATTGTTCTTCTATTTTTATGAAGTTGTACGTTAATAAGAAGCATTTCACCGTTTTCTACCATTTCCTGAATATCATCTTCTGTTAATTCTTCGTAATCCTCTGTTATCATATCTGCATATTTGAGTTCAAGATATACATCACACATATTTCCTAATGATTTGTGATATTCGATTTCATCTGGGTCAAGCTCATTTTCACTTTCTGCTGGTGCATATCCGTAGGACATAATAATCGGAATTCCCAGTTCTTTTGCAAGTTTACGGATTCCATCCATGAGCGGTTTCATATCCTCAGAATCTTCTACTGAGAGTATATTTTCAATATTATCAATAAATACCACTGGCTTATGTGCTCCCTCTGTTACGATGGAACGAATAAGTTCTGCTAATATATCTCCTGCGGAGGCATCTTCCATATTTTCTACATATTCAGACACTGCTTCCTGATCAAGTACAAAAAGATGTTCACTGATTCGTCCTCTGTACCAATTCAATTCATCTTTTAAAGAACGAATATCTGCGCCTTTTTCTCCTGTCATGATTGCCATAGAGGATACTGCTTTTTCTTCATCTTTTTTATTCATTTCATAGCTGAGACGAGAGATGGTATCTACCATAAGGTCATAGCGGGTAAGCTCTGTTGAAATATAAAGTACATCTACACCGCTTTCTGCTGCCCGGTCGGCTATCTGCTGCATAAATCCGTTCTTTAAATACTGAGGTGTAGCATCTACAAAGTAACTTCCTTTATGAAGGCCATAGCGGAGCATTGCATCTAAACGTTTGAATCCTGTGCTTAACTTTCTGTTTTCCTGTGTATCTACAATATACTCTTCAAATTTATTCATAAAGCTTGCAGAGTTTTTGAGAACAAATGGATTGCGGACACTTACCTGGAATTCTTTTTCTTCGACATTCTTTCCTGTTAGAACTACTGCGCTAAATTCTCTTTCTTCTTTTTCTGGAGCTGTTTTTTCCTTACGTTTTACAATATTCTTGTGTTTTCTGGAATGTGATGTTCTCTCACTGTGCGCAGACTTCTTCGTCTGTGAAGATGTCCTCTCTGCCTTTTCCGGTCTTGTTTTTTCTACCTGAATTGTGTCTTCTGATTCAGAAATGTATTCTGCTTCCTTGTATTCTGCTTCTTTCTCTATTTTCTTAGAAACTCCCTTATTTGCTATCTCTTTTTCCTCTGTCTCAGAGCACTCACTATTTGCTGCCTCTTTCTCTTCTGTCTCAGAGTATTCTCTATTTGCTGCCTCTTCTTCTGTCTCAGAGAACTCCTTATTTGCTGCTTCTTCCTGAGCTGCCTCTGAGGTCTCTCCCTCTTCTTCCTCAGAGTTTTCCTCTTCACTGCTTATTTCTTCCTCAGAAGCTTCTTTTAAAATACTTTCTGGCTGTTCTGATACATCTTCGGCACCTTCCGTCTTATCAGATTCGTCCTCCGTTTTTTCTACAGAGTTTTCTTCTAAATCCTCCTCAGAAACTGCCTCTTTTTCTGTTTCTTCAGATTTGTTCTGACTGCTTTCTTCTAAAGTTTCTTCATTTGCAGGTTCTTCTAAATCTTCCTCAATAAAGTCTTCATCCATAGCAAGTTCTAATTCTCGCTCGAGGTCATCTTCATCTAAATCTTCTAAATCTTCAAGAGCATCTTCTTCTGTATCTAACGCGGATACCGCTGCCTTTTTCTTCTTGCCATTTTCCTGTTCTTCAAGCCATGCATCAAGTGCTACTTCTGAACCAGCAAGTTCCAGTAAGAGCATTCTTTTTGCACGCTCATAGACTTCACCCTCCAGGCCAAGAGATGCCAGATTATCCAAAGCTTCATCTATCTCTGCCTGTGTGTGGTCTCCAAGAACTAATTCGCCCGGATCAACATATTCAAATTCTTCCGCTTCTTTTTCTGAAACTTCAGAATACTCAGGCTGTTCTTGTACTTCTTCTGCTGTCGGCGCAGGGGTTATCTCAGAACTTTCTTCTGTTGCTGTCTGTTCCCCGGCTGTTGATGCACTCTCTTCCATCGGCTGTTCTGTTGCTTCTTCCTCTTTCGGAATTTCTTCTGATTTCTTCTCTTCCTCTGCTTTCCCGGCTTTCTGTGCCGCTTTTAACTGCTCTGCTGCCAATGCTTCTTCCGCTGCCTTAAGCTGTGTCTTTAATTCTTCAATGGAAGGACTTTGACTTTCTTCGGACTCCTCTTCTAAATCTAATTCATCAAAGTTTAAATCATCCTCGCTCAGTTCTTCCTCTGTCTCCGATATTGGTTCAGCCTTCTTCTGTACTGCGTTTTCTTGTGCCTCTTTTGCAAGTTCTACTGCTGACTTTGTTTCTCTGGCTTCCTGTGGCTCTGGCTTAGCTGCCTGCTGTGCTGCCCTGGCAAGTTCTACCGCTGACATTGGCTGGCTCTGTGATTCTGACTGTGAACTTTCCACTGCTGGTTCCCTCGTTCCTGCCATTCCACTTCCAACAGCACTGCCTGCACTTTCGCCTTCAAATGCCATCGGTGCCGTTTCAGCTGTAGTACCTGTTTCCGTCTGCGCCAAAGTTTCTTGTTTTTCTTCTGAGTCAGAAGACGTATTTCTGGAAATAACTTCTCCGATCAAAGATTCCATATCTTCCTGCGTCACAGCTCCGCCAGTCTGACTCATTAGATTTTTCAAGTTTTCGAAAATCGTCTCGTTAATTAATCCTAAGTCTGCATTGGCATCTTCAGCCAGAATCATCTCTGCATTTTCCTGTACTACTTCCTGACTAATCATACGAAGCATATCATCTGAAAATGCCGGCATTCCCTGTGATTGGCTGGTTTGCTGTGCTGTTGTTCCATCTCCCTGTCCGGCAGACTCCTGACTATTCTGCTCTCCTGCTGTCTGATCTGGTGCGATTCCAGACTGTTCCAGAATCTCATCTGGTAACTCATCACTGATATCTTCTGGAGCCACTCCCGCTTCAATCTGTTTTTCCCGATAAAGTTCTTTCTCTATCTCTAATTTTTCCTCTGGTGATAAATCTTCATAATCTTCAAAAGAAACGAGTTCATCACTGTTCTTTTCCATATAATTTAAAATTTCCTGCTGATGAAGTGCAAATTCCATCGGATCTTTTCCGCGCTTTCTTGCCTCTTCCATAAGACGTTCTGCTCTCTTTTCTGCCTCAAGCTTCATCTGATCCTCTTCTTTGGCCTTCGCGATTGCTTCTGCGGCTAACTGAGAAGCTGATTTGGTTTCTGGCATCTTCATCTCTTTAGGTTCATATTCCTCTTTCTGATGTGCTTCCTCATCCTTATCCACAGCTGACTGTGCAAGTTCCCAGGCTGAAACTGGCCTTCTTCTCTGCTCTTCTAATGCTCTCTCTTCTGCCTTGTTGGCCTCATCTTCTGCAAGCATTTCCGTCGCTGTCTTTTCCCTTCCATATCGAATCTGAGAACGGTCAAATGGATATTCTACCTTAGGATCATTTAATCCCATCATCTGCATAAAATTATTATAGATCAAATCATTAAGATTCGCCGCTTCCTGATGATTTACATCGTCTTGTCCAAACATATCGTAAGAACTGCCATTACCATAATCTTCGGACGCACCACTGTCTGTGGATGCCATATTTCCATATCCATCTGCAGTTTCTGACTGTTGCTGAATATTCGCATTTTCATTCTCCATTACCTGTGCAAAAGGATTCTCCTCATGTGACTCACTCTGCATCTGTAAACTATTCTGCTGCGGAGTCATTTCCTGTTGTGACTGTGGGGCTGCTGTCTCTCTTCTTCTGCCACCATTTCTTAACCGTTCCTCTATCATATTCACTGCAGAAGCTGCCTGCTCGGAATCATCCATCTCCTCAAATGTCTTCGGTGGGAAAATATCTGGTGCCAGAGATTCTGCCAGCTTCTGAATCGTATCAGAAAGTTCCTGCTGTTCCTCTGGTTCTTCTGGTCTCCCGGTAATATTCAGCGCCATATCAATAATATCATTAATATCAAATGGTCTTTCTTCGCTTCCTTCTGTTGCAGTGTGCTGTGCTCTCACCACATCCAACAACGCTTTCATCATATCTTCCATTATAGATTAACCTCCGTTACATGTTCTGTCTGCCTGTTTAGCTTCTCATTCTCAATAAAGATATTCTAACACCTTTATGCAATTATTACAAACAAGTATTGCATTATTACACATTTTCCATCACTTTCTTTCAATTCATATAAATAATTGTCATAGACATTGATTTTTTTAACTAATTCTGCGATACTAGATATAGAATATTATAGATACTTGATTGATTATTGCATGAAAGGAGTACATTTTGAAAACTTATATTGATTTACATATTCATTCTACTGCTTCTGATGGTACATTTTCCCCAACAGAAATTATAAATGATGCCCTAAAACTTGCTGGTGATAAAAATCCTGTTATAATTGCTCTTACCGATCACGATACAGTTGCTGGCACAGAAGAATTTCAGAAAGCTGCGGCCAAACATAAAGAACGACTTACTGCCATCTCTGGTGTAGAGATTTCTACAGACTATCACGGAGTAGAAATTCATGTTCTTGGCTATAACATCGACACAAAAAATAAGGCTCTCTTAGAACGCCTTGCCGTTTGTCGTGAAAGCCGTGACGGACGTAATGCAAAAATTATTGAGAAACTTCAGGAACAGGGCTTTAAGATTTCCATGGACGAAATCAAACCAGATAAGCCAGGCGAAACAATCGCCCGCCCACATATCGCAAAGCTTCTTATGAAAAAGAAATATGTTTCTTCTGTTCAAGAAGCATTTGATAAATATCTTGCAGAGGGAAGATGCTGCTATGTGGAACGTATCATGCCTACTCCGCAGGAAGCAATCGAACTAATCAAAAACAGTGGCGGTGTCCCTGTTCTTGCACACCTTATGTTCTATAAAAAGTTAGATTCCGCCAAAAAAGAAACTCTGGTCCGCGAATTAAAAGAAGCCGGCCTTGTTGGAATTGAAGCTTACTATAACACTTACACTCCTGTTGAACAGGAATATGTTGCTGGTCTTGCCAAACAGTGGGGTCTTCTTAAAACAGGCGGAACAGACTTCCACGGTCAGAACAAACCACATATTTCCTTATTTAAAGGACAGGGAGAAATGGAAGTACCAGAAAGTATTCTCCCAGAATTTTTGGCTAGTTTAATTCGTTAAGAGACAGACGCCCCGGAAGAGAAACGCTATCCTATATTTGTGACTCTATCACTGCGGGTTGAATGTTCGCTTACTGGCTCCCATTCAATCCTTGCTCTAAGGCCACAAATATAGGATAGCGTTTCTCTTCCGGGGCTGTCTTTGGCTGTTTTTAGTTGAATTAAAATAGTGGTTGGAGAGATTCGGGGATGGAAACAGAGGGCTTTGGCTAGCTTTTGTTTGAATTAAATAGTAAATCCATCTCCTTGACTTCTGGTAGCAGGATTTGTTATATTAGTCAGATAGTAAATTATCAATGACCATTAATACTATGAGAGAGGAGATTTTTCATGAAAATAACAAATAAACTCTGTCTTTCTGTCGCTTCAGCCCTTTTATTCTTCGGGCTTTGCACTTATCCGGCAGTTTCTCTGAATGCAAGTCAGACAACGGTCAAAAGCCAGAGCACAACCAGTTCAACCGAAGCCGTCTCACTGAAAGCACCTTATTTTACTGTTACACCAGGATATAAAAGTGCACAAATCACATGGAAAGCCGTCACTGGAGCTAATAAATATAAACTCTTTTGTTCCGATGGACGTTCTGTTAAGTTTAAAAAAGCCGGAACTTATACATTTAATCAGTTAAATGAAGGCCAGACCTACACATTTACTGTAAAAGCATTCGCTCCTAACGCAAAAACGGTTTCCAGAAAGCTCTCTGCTACGATTCCCGTAACCATTTCACAGAATGTAACTGGATTATCTGTCTACGCAAGCAATAGCCGTCTCAACTTAAAATGGAACACACTTTATAACGCAAGCGGTTATAGTGTATATATAAAAAAAGGCAGCAGTTACACTCTTTTAGCAAACACCACCCGCTCCACTTATCAGACTTCCATTACAAGCGGCGCTTCAAGTATTACTTTTATGGTAAAACCTTACACAACGATTAATGGAAAGAATTATACTTCTTCAACAGGAGCTACTGTAAGCTGTACCCCTAACACTTTACTTTCACCATTAAAAACAATAAGAACGATGACTTACTTCTGCAAGACAACCAAGAGAGTTTCTCTTTACCGTTCCTGGACTTCTAAAAAAGTTGTTAAAACATTAAGCAGCGGTGTAACCGTTGATTTAATCGGACGTAATACCAAATATAAGAGAAGCGAGATTCTCTATAAAGGAAAGACCTACTACCTCACTACAGGAAGTCTTCGCGCTTTCAAATGCAACTACACAACATCCAAATATTCTACTGCTCAAAAACTTGCTTATGTTAAAAAGTATTCCAGCAAAACCAGCTATTTAATCTGGGTCAGTCATTATACACAGGAAGTCAGCATTTTTCAGGGTCGAAAGAACAATTGGAAATTAATCAAATCGTTCCCTTGCGCCTCCGGAAACTATAATACCCGTTCTCCCCATGGAACTTTCCGCATTGGTCAGAAGGAAAATGGCTGGTATTATGTTAATACTTATGAAGAATACATAACTCATTATTGTGGAAGAAACTCTTTCCACACCAGAGTACACCGTTACCCATCCGGCAGCAGCCAGAATCATCATAAATTTCCAATTGCAAGCACGGTGTATGCAGATGCTACAATTGGTAAACCAGCATCTAATGGATGTGTGCGTCTGATGGACTCCGATGCATATTATATTTGGAAATATATGCCAACGAATACTACGGTAATTTCTTATTAAGCTCTGGGTTGCCGCAGGCAGGGGAGACGCTCCCAACGAGAGAAGCCATCCTATATTTGTGACTCTATCACTACGGGTTGAATGTTCGCTTACATACTCGCATTCAATCCTTGCTCTAAGGCCACAAATATAGGATGGCTTCTCTCGTTGGGAGCTGTCTTTGGCTGTTGCCAGATTATCTTAGATATCTAAAAAAGAAGGGGTTCATTATACGTTTGATTTTATTCTGTCGTGCTAAATGTTCCATTCTGCCTGATAAAACAACCTTGCTCAAAAACGATCTCGTGAGGTTACAGTCAGAACTCCACAGCGCAAAGGAATAAAATTCAATCTTATAGTGAACCCATTCTTTTTCAATTTTTTCTGTGCAATCCGGCTTAAAAATTTTGAAAACGCCTGCTTACTTTAATTCTGCAAAATAGATAAAAGACAACTTAATTTATTATTGTAAAATTGCTGTGATATCATAGCAATCACTTATATGTCAATCTTTAGTATTCATTTTCTGGAAAGCCATAACCTTTTGAAAAATCTCAAAATTATCTAACATAATATTCTGATTCTGCCCCAACCAAAGCACAGCTCCCCGAGAGTGAAGAAATCTGTGGTCGGATTGCCAGAAGAATACGAGAAGAAGAGTCAGTAAAAAAATCACCCCATTTTGTGACTTTGTGCTGTGGAATTTTGACCATAGAAACTTCGGATTCGTTTCTCCGAAGTTTCTGTTTTATTGGGCAAAATGGAACGTTTAGCACAACGGAACAAAATGGGGTAATTTTTTACTGACTCTTTTCTAAATTCTTCTGGCAATCCGACCACAGATTTCTTTTCTCTTGGGATGCGTCTCCTTTGCCTGCGGCAAATCAAAAATTATTTTATGATTGTTCCTCCCCCCACTACGTGGTTATCCCTATACAGGACTACTGCCTGGCCTTTGGTAATCGCACGCTGTGGTTCTAAGAAATGAATGTCTACTGTTCCATCTGAATTTTTCCTGGCGGTTGCTTCTTTTTCTGTCTGGTGATAGCGGATTCTTGCCTTAGCGACTTCGTCCTCCGCTAAGTTCTCTATCCAGTTGAAGTCATTTGCAATTAAATCAGTCTTAAATAAGTCTTCATTGCTTCCGACGATGACTTTATTCTCTTCCGGGCGGATTTCTGTTACATAGTATGGCTTTGGTGCGGATATGCCGAGACCTTTTCTCTGTCCGATAGTATAGCCATAGTAGCCTTTGTGCCTGCCGACTACTTCGCCTTCCTGATTTACGAAGTCTCCCGGCTCGCTCTTTTTACCAGTTGTTTTTTCAATAAATGACATATAATCTCCATCTGGAATAAAGCAGATGTCCTGACTATCGTGCTTATGGGCATTGAAAAATCCCTGTTCTTCTGCAATCTTACGAATTTCTGTCTTGCTGTAATCTCCCAAAGGGAAACAGGTATTGGCAAGCTGTTCCTGTGTAAGAGAATACAGTACATAGCTCTGATCCTTGCTGTCATCGACACCTTTTAACAGATGATATCCCTGCTCATCGTGTGTGATTTTTGCATAATGACCCGTTACGATAACATCACAATGTAATACCTTCGCTCTCTTATATAAATGCTCAAATTTTAAATGACGATTACACTCGATGCAGGGATTCGGTGTCATTCCATTCTGATAACAGGAAATAAAATTATCAATAACTTTTTCCTTAAAATCATCTTTAAAATTAAATACATAATATGGGATTCCCAATTTAACACACACGCTTCTGGCATCCTCAATATCACTTAAAGAACAACAGGTTTTCTCCCTTGCCATTCCAATATCTTCATTATCATAAAGCTTCATTGTCACACCAATACAATCATATCCTGCCTCTTTCATAAGGTATGCTGCTACTGATGAATCAACACCACCACTCATAGCGATTAATGCTTTCTTTGCCATTGCAATCCTCCTATATTTTTAATGAAAAAATCATGTAGATGTTTCCTTGGTCAACAGCTACTATGATAACATTCTACCATTTGAAAGTAAAGATATTCTAATTGACAAACAGTCTCATTCCCACTATAATCATTACGGCATCTTTTGAATTATTTTTTGTAAATCATGCAAATTTTATAAAGTTATCCACAATATTTTCCCAAAGCACTGCGTCTATCCACAATTTTTTTGAAGATATTGTGTATAGAACTTGTAAATCACACTTATAGATAGAAAGAAGGTTTTTTGTTTGAATAAAAAAGTCCAAATTTCAGAATCCATAGAACTTGGTATCCTGCTTGCGCTATCCGGCGGCTTTATGGATGCCTATTCCTATATCGGCAGAGGCGAGGTATTTGCAAATGCCCAGACGGGAAATATGCTTCTTCTCGGTGTCCATCTTTCTGAAGGAAATATTCCTGCAGCTATCCGCTACCTTTGCCCTGTTCTTGCTTTTACCTTTGGAATCGCACTTGCAGACATTGTCCGAAATTCAGGAATAGGAAGTCATTTGCATTGGCGGCAGATTTCTGTTGTGGCAGAGGCTATTATTCTTACTATCGTAAGCTTTCTCCCACAAAGTCATAACCTTCTTGCAAATAGCTTAACTTCCCTCGCCTGTGGCATTCAGGTAGAAAGTTTTCGTAAAATTCATGGAAATGGTATCGCTACTACTATGTGCATCGGAAACTTGCGAAGCGGCACACAGAATATTTACACGTTCTTCCAGACAAAAAAAAGAGAAGCTCTTGAAAAAGGGCTTCTCTATTACGGAATTATTCTTTGCTTTATCTGCGGGGCGATCATCGGAAACCAGTGTATTAAATACTTCCATGAACGGGCAATCCTTATATCTTCCGTATTGCTGCTGTTGGCATTTATAATGATGTTTATCACCAGAGATGAAGAATAAAAATCCTGACTTACGCAGCGGGACGGACACCCACAAAGAAATCCCATCCCCTATATTTGTGACTAAAGTCACAAATATAGGGGATGGGATTTCGAGCTTTCCTCATCTAATCTACCGTTTTTGAAACAGCTTCTTTCCACTTTCCAGTTCTGTAATATCCATAGGAAATCAGAAAGTTGGCAAGCCAGCCAAGCGGTACTGCATACCATACCATAGAAACTCCCCAAATTGGAGCTCCGAATTTTGCAATGGTAACTCGCAATGTTAGATTTACCAGGTTCGCAATAGTAAAAACTCTCACTGCTCCTGCTCCCCGCAAAATACCATCGACAGCCATTTTAAATCCAATCATACAAAAGAAGAAACCAATAAATTTCAGATAACTTTCTCCAGTAACAATCGTCTGTGATGATGCTGCATTATCTAAAAACAAGGCAATCAGAGGCTTATGGGCTATTTCGAGGAATAAACACAAAATAACCGCTATAACAATAATCATGAAATTGCCCATCCGATAACCTTGTGAAATTCGCTCCTCTTTTTCTGCACCAATATTTTGTGCAGTGTAAGAAGACATTGCATTACCTATTGCTGACATTGGTACAACACAAAGAGATTCTATTCGCATCGCAGCAGAGAATCCAGCAAGAATTTGTGTCCCAAAGCTATTTACCACTGACTGAACTAGCATCATGCCAATAGAAACCGTAGACTGTTGAAGGATAGATGGCAACGCAATCCTGGACATATCAGAAAATTCTGTTTTGCTCAGCCAGCCCTCAGCTTTTCCCGGTAACTTTTGAAGCGTAACAATAAAAATAATCAAAGATAAAACTGCTGAAATTCCCTGAGCAATAAACGTTGCATATGCTGCACCAGCCACACCTAAATTCAATACTGCCACCATATATAAATCCAGAAAAATATTCAATACAGAAGAAAAAATCAGTAAATACAACGGAATGCGTGATTCTCCAAGTGCATTAAACATCGAAGAAAGAATGTTGTACATAAATAAGAATGGCAGTCCCAAAAAATAAATATTCAAATAAGTTACAGCAATATCTATTGCATCTGCCGGTGTATTTAAAACCTCCATAATTTGCTGGCTGAAAATCAATCCAATGCCTCCAAGTATCAAACTAATGAAAAGAAATGAAAGTAACGCAGTACGAATACCAGTCTTCATACGTCCATAATTATGTCCACCAAAGTGATGGCTGATAATAACAGATGCACCAATACCACCTCCAATGGCAATACAAATAAATATACTTGTCAGAGCATAAGATGCGCCAACAGCAGCTAAAGCAGTTTCTCCTACATAACGTCCCACTATAGCAGAATCTACAATTGTATATGCCTGTTGAAACAGATTTCCAATAATCATCGGAATCGAAAAAATAAGTAAAGCTCTCGATGGTTTTTCTGTAATCAGATAATCTTTATTCTCTCTCATTACTTCTTTACATCTCCCTTCCGACTACAAAACTCAGCAAGCTCACAATCACAGTAATCTCTATTTGGCATATGTTCACTCTTCTCCAATACTTTCTGATGAAAAATACCAACACTCTGTATCAGAAGTTCTGTATTAACCTGATAATGCATTTGACGGTCAATCCTTTGTCCCGTCACTATTCCACAATCTTTTAATATCTGTAGATGCTGTGATATTGCTGCTTCACTGATTCCAATCTTCGCAGCCAATGCTTTCCCACAGTAATGATGTTCCAGTAAAAGCATAAGAATCTGGTACCGTGTTGGCATAGTAATAGTATGCAGTAATTCGATATCTGTCATTTTCTCCTCCAAAATAAAGCATTTACTTAATTAAGTATTTGCTTAATTATAAGGATTTTAAATATAAATGTCAAGAACTAGAGCGTGTTTGAAAAATGCTTTCTGTTTTAATATGTTTTCAGCATACTACAACAATAATTCGGGTCAATCCTTCAAAAAACAACTCCACAGAAAGCCAAAACCTTCCGGCGATTCCCCAAATCACTCCAACAATAAATAGCAATTTTCCTTCCACAGCCAAAGCACAGCCCCCGAAGAGAGTCTACCCCCTATATTTGTGGCCTCGGAGCAAGGTTTGGATGCGAGCGCTTAAAGCGAGCATTCAAACCGCCGCGACTAAAGTCA
>PPYF01268612.1_pt1 | contig 17863 bp, 16 predicted proteins | sample 1559871 | NCBI WGS metagenome assembly PPYF01 (sample SAMN08240021, study PRJNA423297) | Human gut metagenome, whole genome shotgun sequencing project.
CCGCGTGCCGAGGGTTCGAATCCTTCTACCCCTGCCAAAAGCCGCTTATCTCGTTTGAGGTAAGCGGCTTTTTGTTTTTGTTGCGTTGTAGGGGCCGGGCATGCCCGGCCCGCGGGTTTGCGGGAGCGACCTGGCCACGGCTGGCATCTGGGATTCCAAACAGGCGCTTACTTACGATGCACCGAAAAAAGGATGTGGACTGATCCACATCCTCTAAAACAAAAACAAATCCGAAACAATGCTTCACAAAGAAGATTGAGTTCGGATTTGCACAAGTGGTGGAGCTGACGGGAGTCGAACCCGTGTCCGAAAAGAAATCAGTTAGAGTATCTCCGGGCGCAGTGTGTTTATTAAATTTCCCTTGGTGCGGGCGAGCACACACGCACTACACCTTGGTAGCTTCATAAGTTCATGCCGGGCCGCAAAGCTTAAGCCCGTTCACGTTCAGTACCTAATCGACGCCCTGACCCCATGCGGTACTAACACGGGCAGGACGGCAGCGCCTAATTAGGCAGCTACGGCAACAGGATAATTGTTGTCAGTTAATTTAAGTTGGCGCTTTTATCGTGGGTCACCGCCACGGCCCGCTGCTCACGCCTCTCTCTCCCCGTCGAAACCATTACAGCCCCGTTTATTCGGCAGGCAAGCCCACCGGGAAAGTGAAGTAGAAACAACTTATCGCTGCGTTTTGAGTGCGCGGTCAATGTCGCGCCTGGCGTCGCGCGCCGCAGCAGACGCACGCTTGTCATACAGCTTTTTGCCCTTGCACAGGCCCAACTCCAGCTTGACGCGCCCCTTTTTAAAGTAAAGGGAGAGCGGCACCAGCGTGTAGCCCTGCAGCTTGATCTGCTGCCCCAGACGGCGGATCTCCGCCTTGTGTGCCAGCAAACGCCGCGGACGGCGCGGGTCCTTGTTGAAGATGTTGCCCTGCTCATAGGGGCTGATGTGGATGCCCTTGGCAATCAGCTCGCCGTCATCGATGTCTGCCCAGGAATCCTTCAGGTTGACCCCTCCGGCGCGCAGGCTCTTGACCTCGGTGCCTACCAGCTCGATGCCTGTTTCCAGCGCCTCGATGACAAAGTATTCGTGGCGCACCTCACGGTTGACGGCAATCATTTTTTTTGCACTCTTGTCCTCTGCCATGGGGCACACCTCCTTTGCTATTATGGTAGGATATTAAGTATAGCGCACCTGCGCGGGAAAGTCAAGCATCCGCCGTCGGATTTATGCCGGATTTATGCAGCGCTTTTCGCGGAAAAATGCAAAAATTATATTTTTTGCAAAATCCTGTTGACATTCTCCTTCAAATCCGCTATAATAATAAAGCTGGTTCGAGACAGTCCGGTTGACCGGGTGTAGCGCAGTTTGGTAGCGCGCTTGAATGGGGTTCAAGAGGCCGTGAGTTCGACTCTCGCCACTCCTTGATGTCCGAGTGTCCCAGCCACTCCTGCACGTCCTTCAGGCCGTAGCCCTCCGACAGCAGCATGCTGGCGCAGGTGTGGCGCAGGTCGTGGAACCGGATATGGGGCAGGTCGTACTTCTTCAGCAACTTGTGGAAGGTGTGGCTCACATAGTCGGGGGAGTAGGGGTGCCCGTCCTCCCAGGTGAACACGTAGTCGTTGTCTATGTAATCCTTGCCGAAGTGGTTGCGGTAGTATTGCTCCTGCTGTAACAGGATCTTGAACAGCCGCACCGCATCGTCTGTCAGGGGAAAGCTGCGGAAGCTGGATGCGTTCTTCGTCTTGTTCTTCTCCACGACCTTCGTGACCCGGGCCACAGTGTGCCGTATGGTCAGCGTTTGCATCGCAAAGTTGATGCTGTCCCATTTCAGGCCCAGTACCTCGCTGCGGCGCAGACCGTACAGCGCGGTGACGTAGATGATGGGGTAGAGGCGTTCGTTCTTGACGGCGGTCAGCAGGTCTCGCATCTGCGCTTCGGTGTAGAACGTGCCGGTAAACTGTGCTGCGTGGGGCATGACGACCAGGTCGGCGGGATTTGTCTGGATCAGACCGTCCCTCTGCGCTAATTTGAGCGTCTGATTGAGCACGTTCTTGTGCTGACGCAAGCTAACCGCTGATAGGCCGCCGTGGCCGTCAGAGCGCCCGAATTTAGCCTTTACGTTGATATACGTCTGCAGCGTCTCGCCGTCAACATCGCACAGCCGGATTTGCAGATCATCGAAGTAGGGGAGGATGTGCGCTCGGGCCTGAACCTCGTAGCCTTGGTAGGTGACCTCGTCCACGCGATGCCGGACATCCTCCAGCCAGCGGCGCACGGCGTCACTGAATAGAATATCGTGAGGGGCAGCCTGCTCAGGCTTTTCGCCGAGCATATCAAGCATGAGCTGCCTGGCCTTGCCCTCGTTTCCTGCTACTGACAGACCTGTGGAGACCCAGGTCTGATTTTTTTTGCCATCTGTCGTATGCGTGAGCACAACATAGTATTTGTCGTTTTTTACGCGCAAGCTGGCTGTCATGTGAAGGGCCTCCCAAAGCGTTGTGGCATAAGATTGCACCTCCTAGGATTGACTGGCGGGACGGGGCGTTTTCCTCGTCCGCAAAACCAGTATACTACAATCGTTACGATTTCAAAAATGTACGAATGGAACCAATATGGCGGCACAGCAATGCCGTGAAAGCGAGCGCCTTCACGGCATAATCTGCTGCTATATTGGTTTTGCGTTTTTCTCCCCCTGCAAATTCCAGACAGGCAACCCTTCCCGGCGCTGTGCCCTGCAAGGCAGCCTTTGGGCCGGCCTTGCAGCATGTTGTCACGCTTTCTTGGCACGCTCCCCGGATGCTCCGGATCATGGCGCTGCTTCCCCAAAAGCGGTACGGCAGAGGACGCTATTCAGTTGTCGTGAGAGGAAGCATATCTCCTCTCAATTACAATGGATAGCGTCGAAGTGTGGGAATGGGACGGGAAAAATATAAATATTTTTGTAGTGAGCAAATGGTGCAGTAGTTCCAGGGAATGTTTATTATTGAACAGATTAAATGATTTTGTTTTAAATGAAATATGTGGTTGATTTGCTTCGCTATCGAAGATATAATTACGGTAGAGTGTGATTTGAAGATATATCTTGCATTATGTTATCGCTGGGAAGGAAATGGCTTATGCATATTGACCAGTTGACCTTGAAAAACTTCCGGAACTTTGAGAGTGTAGATATTCCGCTGAATTCTAAAATGAATATTGTGATTGGCAATAACGGAAGCGGCAAAAGTTCTCTGCTCATGGGTGCATTAACTGCTGCTAGCGCTTTCTTTCTTGGAATTGACTACGCTTCTCCACGTAGCATCAAAACGGATGATGTTCGACATGTAGCACATGAAGTTAAAAAAGTATATCAACAGGTGGCAGTCTATCCGGTCGAAGTTTCCTGTGAGGGCGTCGTTAATGGGGTTACCTGCAAGTGGTCGCGCTCTTTGAGTGGTCCTAAGTCTAATACGACTTATGGTGGAGCATCTGATTTGCGAAATATTGCATCTTCCTTGCAAAAAGGCGCATCAAATGAATATTCGGAAGATGTACTTCCGCTTATTGCTTATTATGGTACTGGTCGATTATGGGCACAAAAGCAAGCAAAGAAAAAAGGAAAACAAAAGCTGAAGTCTCGTTTTGAAGGCTATCAAGATTGCATTGCTGAACAGGCAACAGACAAACAACTCCTAGAATGGTTCAGTGAGACCACATTGCTTGTTAGTCAAGAAGGACCTATCCCGCAGATGACTGCGGTTCAGCAAGCACTGGAACGGTGCTTTGCGGATTTGATTGATCACGATGAAACGCAGAAAGTAAAGGTTGAATATCGTCAGCGCTATAGGACGATTGTTGTCGAATATACGAATCGTTCTGGTGAACGCGAACTTCATCCCATGTACGAGATGAGTGATGGCTATCGCTCAGTTCTAAGCATGGTGGCAGATATTGCGCACAGAATGGCGGTTTTAAATCCGCAACTTGGAGATGCAATCCTTGAAACGCCGGGTGTTATAATAATTGATGGAGTGGAATTGCACTTGCATCCGGGGTGGCAAAAGCGAATTTTGAAAGATTTGACTTCGGTCTTCCCGAACATTCAATTTATTGTATCGACGCATTCTCCTGAAGTCATTACATCGTACAAAGAAGCTAATTTGATTTTACTAAAGCATGAAGGTAGTGCTTCCCAGATTGAATCAGCATATGGGAAAGATGTAAATACAGTTCTTCGGAGTATTCTGCTTGTAGGGGATCGTCCTGCGAAAATTAAAGAACTGTTCGATAAATTTTCGCAGGTTCTTGATGCTGAAGATTATCCAAAGGCAAGGAAAATTCTATCTCAACTAGAAAATATTCTTGGTTACGATGATCCAGAGGTTTATAAGGCTAGAAGTAGTCTGGAAATTGAACAGATGGAGTGGCCAGAATGAGATACATAAAAAAGGCTAGAACTGAGCCAGAGGATTTGCAAAAGTATAAAAGGGACTGCCGCAGGGCATCCCCTCCGCTAAAAATCACTTACAAAGACATGCCAAAAGATGGCTCACGGAAACAGCTTGCAGTGGATCAAGGGTATATATGTGCGTACTGCATGCGCAGAGTTTGCCTTGATTCGGAGAATAAAGAGCAATATATAACCATCTCGGTTACAGCCAACGAACGATTGAGACAACCGCTCATTGTTCGCGACAGACCGTCCGCGAGGTTTTAGCCGAGATGGACAAGCATGGCATCCAGTGGCCCTTGACGATGACATTACCAACGCAGACTTGGAGCAGATGCTCTTCCCGGACAAGTACAAGAGTGCTTGCTTGTACGTTGAACCGGACTATCCGTACATTCACCGTGAGTTGGCAAAGCGTGGTGTTACACTGACCTTGTTGTGGGAGGAGTACCGCCGCGAATGCTACGATGAAGGCAAGAAGCCGTACATGTTTACACAGTTCGGCGAGAAATACCGCAAATGTGCCCGCGTCACCAAGGCAACCATGCGTATCCAGCACAAGCCCGGAGACGCCATTGAGGTGGATTGGGCTGGCGATACAATCTCCATTTTCGATTCTGTAACCGGTGAGCAGAGCAAGGCGTACCTATTTGTAGCAGTCCTGCCCTGTAGTTACTTCGCCTATGCAGAAGTTTGCAGTGTAAGCGCACGATAAATGACGTCCTGTGAAAGCAACGGTGCCTGTGAGATAATAAGGGTATCAAGAATTACCGAGAATTCCTGGTAATTATCAGGAATTCCTGAAAAGTCTCAAGGAGGAGTTGTAGCCATGCAAGTGAGTCAGATGAAAGGGGCAGTAAGTCAAGCACAGTGGAAGCAGCGCATTGTTGAGTGTCGCAATTCAGAGGTCAATGAATGTTTGAGCTATGTGACAGCCAATATTTGAGCTACTTCACAATGCTCACCGGTGTGGGTGGCTTAAACATTCAGGCAGAGTGACCTATTATCCGTTTGTTTCCAAAACATATGTTGGGGCTTTAGCGCGTGAAAGTGGGGCTAAAAGTCCGTGCAAGTGGGGTTCTGACTCCGATTTATGCAATAAGGAACACAAATAGCCAGGGCAGTGATTTGCTGGACAAACTAGCTTTTTCAAAGGACAAATTGAGTTCCTGCGGGGAAAATCGGCATTGTAAAAGTATGGAATAAAGCCAAAAGGCCACTGCCCAATTACGGGCGGTGACCTTTTGGTTCATCGCAAGCGTCGTACGATATAACGTATATAATTTGTTATTCCTGCTCCTGAGATGCCTTTTTATCCACAAAAAACATATTTACCGTAGATGCAATCACCAGAATGATGAAGATTGACAGCACAGAACCAATTGCTACTACCATATAGCGTACACCATCATTCCCTTTGGCGCCTGCAGCATAAGCCATCAAGAGATATGCTAATACGCCGATTGCTACACCCCACAGAATCTTTAGGATCGAGGGGGCCTCATCTCCAATTTTGCTGTTTTGAGTGCAAAGAGCGGAAATCGCAGACACACTATTGTCCGCACTGGTAGAGAAAGAAATCAGCATGATAAAAAGCGTGATTGGGATCAGTATTTGCGCAAAAGGTAACTTTCCAATGAATGCCCATATGCCAGCATATGTGCCATTTTCGCTGATTACAGAAGCTATATCCAAAACTCCGTTTACCTGCCAGTTAATCGCACATCCACCAAATACCGAAAACCAAATGGTAGCGAAAACACTTGGCATCAACCAGTTTACTATCAACGATTCCCGAATGGTATGTCCATAAGTCAGTTGAGCAAGAAAAACTCCTGTCACTGGGGCGAATGCCATCCAAAATGTCCAGTTGTAGATTGTCCACCATTGCAACAGAGCACTACCACCAGATGTTCCTGTGTCAAGACTCCACAGGGGGAGATTCTGCAACCAATAACCAAGCGCAGAAGTAGAAGTATTAAAAATAAAAGCAGCAGAACCACCCAGAACCAATACAATAGCGGTCAGCACCATATAAAAACGGAAATTCAGATTTGCAAAAAACTTAATGCCTTTTTCAACACCGCTCAGAGAAGACAAAAGATATAAAACTGTGGTCACACCCATAACAGTTAACATCAATATGTGCGTCGGCTGAATATTGTACACATACTTTGCGCAAGCACTGGTAAGACCGATAAATGTGCCCAGTGTACCTACAAGAGCCAATGCCAGAGCCAAAATATTGACTGCATCGATTAGAGAAGAAATTCCGCGTTTCTTAACCTTGTCTCCAAACAATGGCACAAGTAATGTAGAGAGCGAAACAGGCTGTTTTTTGTTAAAGCACAAATACGCAATAGAAATGCTGCATATTCCATAGAACGCATAAGGAAAGACTGACCATTCGTGGAAAGATCGCCCCAATGCAAACAGTACGGCTTCAGATGAGCCAGGTTCAATGCCATAACCATCCAGTTCTCCCCAAATACTTTGTAAAAAAGTAATGGGTTGGGAAATGCTTGACGAGACAATGCTCGCTCCAATTCCTCCCGTTAGTGACATTGCAAACCAGGACCAGAAGCCATATTTCGGCTTCGCATCAGGTCCGCCTATGCGAATATTGCCAACCTTGCTAAATGTAAGAATCACGCAAAGGATTACGATTGCCAATACGATCCACTGATACAACCAGCTCAAATTCTGATAAGCAAGTTCAAATGCTCCCTTAAAGAACGAAATCAAAAGCTGATTGTTGATCAGCCCTACAGCCCCTGCTATCAATACACATGAAAAGGCTGGGATAAATACTCCTTTGCGGATTGCCTTTCCTTTCATGGGTCTCCTCACTTTCGTTTCGTATAAAAGTCATGGACATGCTGCAAAATGATGCTGTTGTCTCGCTTCCCATCATCCTTGGAGCGCAGTTCTTTTATTGCCGTGCAAATCTGGATTTCAGCATCTTTTTCTTTCTTTCTACTCTCATCGTTTTGCTGCCATGCGATTTTGCCGTTAACACAGGTCATGACTACACTCTGTCTGGTACCACGCTGTACAAGCAGTGCCAGCGGGTCAATACCCGGATCCGCGTAAGGCTTTTCTATGCTATCGACACTGATCATTGTAAAATCTGCCGTAGCGCCTGGTTCTAGGATGCCGCTGGACAGACCACAAGCAGAAATCTTTGCTCCACGCGAAGTAGCCATTTTCAAAGCGTCCTTGTAATCCACTTCGCCATCCACACCATTGTGCAGATTATTGAGCCATGCAACACGAATCTCTCTTAGGTAGTCCTGATCGTCATCAAATGCACATCCATCTAACCCAATACCGCAGTCAATACCAAGTTCATTCGCCCTCTGCATGTTGAAAATTCCGCTGCGCAAACGTAAATTGGAAGATGGATTCGTAATTAAATGCGCTCCGCTCTCAGCAATCAGCTGCAAATCTTCTTCATCCAGCCATACGGCATGTGCAAAGGATACCCATGGGCCCAGAAACCCGATTTCTTTATAATGTTTAATAAAGCTCTTGCCCCATGTACGCTTTGCATACTCTGCTTGATACTGAGTCTCCAGTAGATGCAGATGAATGTACATACCATGTTCAAGTGCATATTCCTTCATCTGAAGCAGGGCTTCATCACTGCACCACTGACCACCGTTCGGATGAAGTTGTACCTCAGTCCATCCTGCTTTGATATCATCTGCAAGATCTTCGCAGATACCCTCGACAAGTTGGAAATACTCATTCATGCTCATAATCTTGTCATGAATACCGGCCGCAAAGTTTGTGCGCAGTGGCTCTGGCAAATCTGAAATGAATTTATCACGGTCATAATAAATGCGCTTGTTCTGATCCAAATACAAAGGACAGAGAATGCTTCGTATACCTGCGTCCTTATATCCCTTTTCGGCTGCCACCATTTCTTCACGAATTTTAGCAAAGCTGTTAGGGTTGTGACTATGCAATACCATACCAACACCAGACGATACAAGACGCATTCCATCATAGTAACACGCTTGATAGTGGGGGATAGCAGGGAGCTTATTTAAATCCTGCAACCACATTTCCAGCGCCCGATCAGGGGTACGGAAGGATATGGGGGACATGCCTCTGCCGTGATCATGAGCGTCTACAAAGGCAGGCATCATCAACCAATCTTTGCTTTCCAAAACCTGTGCTTCCGGATAGCCAAGTCGCAGTTTCTCAGGCTCATCGATCTGTTCAATCCGATTGTCACGTACTAAAACAGCTGTGTTTGTGCATACTTCATCGTTCGTCCCATTCCAAAAATAACGAGGAATAAAAATCGATTCCATAAAGAACTCCTTAACTAAAAAAAACAAAATGCGGCAGAAGATGACATACTCCATCGTATGTTCTTCTGCCGCTTTTGCAGGTTGATATGTTTATTTGTCGGCAGAAGGTCGCTTGTAGTTCAGATAGAGGGAAGCTTCCGTACCACCATCTACAACAATTGCCTGTCCGGTTATGGCACGAGCTTCATCGCTTGCCAGGAACAACGCTGTTTCGGCAATATCCTTTGCTTGAATCTCAAAAGGTGCCGGCTGATAGGTATTCAGGAATCTCTGACGAGCTTCCCCCTCAAAGCCATTGTTCAGCGGAGTGTTAACAAATCCGGGGCAAATCGCATTGCAACGAATATTATCACGTGCAAAGTCAATTGCAACAGATCTTGTAATACTAAGTGCTCCGGCCTTTGCCGCCGAGTAACTCAACTTATTCGGTGTTGGGCGAATGCCATAAGTTCCAACCAGATTAAGTATTACACCACCACCTGTTTTGATCATATGCGGGATGCAATACTTACTGCCTAAAAAGACGCTATCCATGTCCAGTGCAACAACCTTTTTATAATCTTCATAAGAAGTCGTTACTGCAGTACCGACCGGGCTGATGCCTGCAATTGTAAAATACACATCGAGTCGTCCGAATGTGGCAACAGCATCATCAAACAAGGCCTCCACAGCTGCCTCATTGGTAATGTCTATTGCATAGGCTTTTGCCTTTCCGCCTGCGGCAATAATTTCGTCCGCAGTTGCCTTTGCTGTTTTTTCATTGATGTCAACAACACAAACCGATGCACCTTCTTGAGCAAAGAGCGTACAAGAAATTTTGCCCATTCCAGAGCCACCGCCCGTAATGACAACAACTTTACCATCAAACCTTTTCATAGAAAGTCTCCTTCGTCAATAGTCAAGCGTTCTAGCGCGTACTTCATTTTTTAGCTTTGTTGTAACATTAGCCGAAAGCTGGGAAGATCGTCATAGCAATCGCAACGCCAACAATTCCTCGAACAATTGCTGGAATTATGCCTACACGTAGAATTGTCTTCTGTGTATAGCCACCAGCCTGCATAGCCATGGGTACTACGGGGTTAGGCATCGGAGTGATCAGCGAAGACATGGATGCCAGAGAGCAAAGGATAACGGGACCACGAGGATCACAGCCAATCGAGCTGCAAGAAATAATCAAAATGGGAATTAAAACAGTAGTCGTTGCTCTGTTGTATAGGAAAGATGTCATCAGGAAAGATACCAGGTAGAATACTGCGCCAATGATATAACCATTGTGAACACCAGAAAGAGCACCTGCAGCGAGATCTCCTAACAACTGAGCAGCACCGGTGTTGCCCAAAGCCTCGCCCATAACCGTGACACCTGCATACAGCAGAACCATGCTCATATTCATACGAATCAGTGCGGTCTGCTCATCCAAAACACCGGACAAGACAACAGCGGTTGCACCGGCCATCGTAACTGCCCAAGAAGGCAGGCCAAGCATCAGTCCGATAACGGTAGCAATAAAGATACCATAACCGAGAAATTCACGGACCGGAGAAAGAGCCTCATTGTTTGTGATATCCGGTCCTGTGATAGCGACCGTTTCAGTTTCAGGCTGATCTGGCATGAGCTTCGGCAAGACGAAGATTGTCAACAGCAAAGTAACCAGCGCGGTCGGCAGAAAAACCATGGTCTCACTCCACATGCTGAGAAGAGATCCGGTCCAGCCATAGGATTCCAGATAGCCATTCTGCGTAACGAACCATGCAGCATAAGGACCAATGGGCTCAATAACAAAGGAAGTAGAGACTACCGTAACAGCAATCGGATACATCATCTTAGAGGGGCTGCACTTCAACTGTTTGCACATGCTGATAACCAGAGGATAAACCATAGCAAACATAGCTGGCAGGCTGGGGACAAACTGACCGAGCAGGAAGATAACCAAAATGTAAGACGCCAATACTCGCGTGAAGGACCCATTGTTCACACGATACAAAAGCTTGGTAATATTATTGACCATCTGCGTGCGAGAAAGTCCCGCAGCAACAATAAACATACCAGCCATCGTCAAAACGTTGTTGTTGCCGAATCCGGCAAACACGGTGGCCTTATCCACACAACCTGCGACATACAAAGCAACAATAACACCCATACTGGTAAATGCCATTGGTATCTTGCGGTTAAAGAATAGAATAATCATAACCGCAAAAATAATTAGGCAGATAACCATACTGTTCATAGTAAGCCTCCTTATTTGTGAAAATTCTTTTGTCCTTCACGTTTGCAAAAAATTCTCAGGCGTAAAGAACGTTTCCATCCATTCTCTCTTTCTATCTTCAGCAGATACACACCATCCATAAAACCTTTAGCCGGCAAAAAAAGGCTCTATTTCCTGCTGAAAACTCGTCAGCGAATAATCAATAATGATTATAAAATACTAAACGAGTTCCTTGACAACTATTTAACCATATTGTATACTTTTCGTAAAGCGACAAATTATACAAGCCGCTTTGCAAAAATGTCAAAGCAGAGGTCCAAATGGATACACAAAAATGGTCACTACTTCTTAAAGTATTGGACTCTGGCAGTATTTCTGCAGCTGCCGCACAATCCAATTACACGATTTCGGGAATAAGCCGTATGATTGCGAATCTGGAACAAGAAGTTGGCTTTCCTCTGTTGGTACGAAACAATCGCGGCGTTGGACCAACAGATGAATGTGAGCTATTGCTAAATGATATTCGCACCTTATTGCATGACGAAGAACAGATTACACAGCGGATTGCTAATATCAATGGGCTTCAAATTGGTACGCTAACCATTGGTACAGCGTATTCCTCCAGCTATCCATTACTCACAAAGCAAATCGTTCGGTTTGTTCAGCAGTACCCTCGCATCAACATCAAAATGCTATGGGGTTATAACGACGAACTATGCCATGCTGTCGCAGAACGCAAAATGGATATCTGTGTTGTTAGCAAACCTACTCCGGATATGCTATGGTTTATTCTGCAGCAAGAAGAAATGGTTGCGGTGGTTTCTGCTAATTCCACATACGCCGATAAGGATAGAGTCTCGTTGTCCATTCTGAAAGAAGAACCATACATTGATATTTATCCAAACCGTGACAGCGATTCTTCTCGCTTGCTTAAGGGAGCTGGAATTAAGCCAAACACAAGATTTACCACATCTGATCGTTATGCCGCTCATGAAATGGTTGCTGCTGGTCTTGGTATTACCGTAATCAATGAAACTCTAGCAATCAAACGAGATGATATCAAAATTCTCCCTTTTGACCCTCCACAAAATCTCAGTATCGGCCTTGCTTGCCTCCCAAATCCAACCCTATCTACCAGGCGTTTTATTGGTTTTATGCAGGAGTCTATGCGAGCCAGCGAGATCCGTTGAAGACACCGTAGATGATAGATTCCTTATGAGTGAACGAATTACATTAGCTAACTTAGATAAGTCATCAAAGGGAACAAAGGTATTGAGAAAAAGATGAAATATTGCTGAGTATTTCGGCCCGAAGCTGGCAGAAGTAGAAAACTTAGAGAAAAAGAAAGCATTCGAAGAAAACATAACAATATCACCGTAAAGCAAGAAAACACTAAAGCTTAAACAAAAATTTTGATTAAAATTGAACGATGAGGTATACTAAGCTTGGAGGTGTTTCAGATGAAGCTACTGCGTGTCAAGGCGAGTCACTTTAAGAATTGCCAGGATGATACGGTTATTAATTTGGTCGCTAAGTCGAAGAAGACGACTGAAGACAAGGAGTATGAGCTTCAGGAAATTACTGAGGGCTTGTATGTGTATAGCATTGGAGCGTTTGTCGGAAAAAATGCTTCCGGTAAAACAACTGCTCTGGAATTGCTGGACTGCTGCTATGATATTCTGAGTAAATTTAGCCTGGAGAATAAGCATTATTCCTATGATGGAATCAAACTGGAGATCATCTTTTTTCATGAGGGATATATTTACAAATATACGACAGAATTGAAAGCAGATCCGACCTTAGCAAATCGGGCAACATTTTTTGATCAGCATATTTATAAGAAAAAGTATTATAAAACTAAACTGAGTTCATTGTATACAGAGGATTTTGTTGAGCAAAAAGATCTGGGTGAGTTACCGGAAGATACGGCAAGCACTTTTTTTGTCTTAAAGAAAAAACAGGTATCAGCGATTTTCTTCGGTAGCGATGGTATGGGAGCGGACACATACCAGATGGCATTTCGATTGCTCAAAACGTATCATATACCAGATGAAATGCTTTCTGCGATTATCCGTATTTTCGATAGTAATATTCAAAGTATTCAGATGCTTGACGAGCATAACTATCGTGTCACTATCTGCAATCAGGTAAACTTTCTATCGGACAAAGAACTTTTATATATGTTGTCCAGCGGAACGACAAAAGGCATTATCCTTTACACATTGGTTGTAGCTTCTCTCCAACAGGGGTTCGACTTGCTTATCGATGAGGCAGAGGCGCATTTTCATAAGACACTTGTCGAAAATATGTTGAGTCTGTATATGGATAAAAAAGTGAACAGGCACGGGGCAACGCTGCTGTTTTCGACGCATTATTGTGAAGTATTGGATTTGTTCCACCGGCAGGACAATATATGGGTGTGTCAGTCAGGCAACAAGATTGCCATTAAGAACATGTACGAGTCTTTTGAGGTGAGATCTGGTTTGCTTAAGAGCAAGCGCTTTTATAATAACGCTTTCCAAACGGCGGTAAACTATGATGAACTCATGAATCTGAAAAGGAAGTTGATGAAATGAAGCTGTTGATCATGTGCGAGGGACCTAACGAGCTCAAAATCATCAACATCCTACTGGAAAATCAAAAGCTGAAATTTTCATCAGATGATTTGCTGGGATTGGTCCCGTATCATGCGCGTCAAATAAAGTCCTCTGCTGCAGTTAAGGCGGCACTGAACTTGTATCCAGATGAGGTACATGTACTGCGTATTGGCGATGGCCAAAATGAAAAACTGGAGATACCATCTGCATACAAAGATAAAATAACGCTGGTTAATGTTAAAAATATAGCCGATGAGGCAGATATGATCATAAATGGATATGCCTTCAAATGTAGTCCGGAGGGTTTCCGAGTGCTAAATTTGAATTACCCTGATAAGGCAGTGGTTTTGTCAAAGAACGGTGAAGTTCTGGAACTATGATCTAATGAACGTAGTAATGATTTGTCTGGGGCAACCTGATTCTTAAAACTATACAGGTATTCTGAAGTTTTTGGGTGTGCTGCTTTCCTCGTCGAGGGCAAATACGGAGAAAAAGAAAATTCTCGTAGAAGAGTTTGGCGTTGCAATGAGCGATGAACTGGAAAGAGAGGTGCTTATTATGTGCAACCTTAGTCAGGGGGTCAAGGCCGAAGGCAGAGAAGAAGGCAGGATAGAAGGTCGGAAAGAAGGCCGGAAAGAAGGCCGGAGGGAGGGCAGAAAAGAGGGCATCTGTATCGGTGAAATCGGGATGCTTGTTCAACTTGTTCAGGACGGCGATTTGAAACTGGAGCGTGCTGCTGAAAAAGCTAAAATGACAGTTGAAGAGTTTAAGAAAGTAATGGAGAGCACCTCAAACTAGGAGGTATGAAGGCTAAAAAGCACAATTAAAAGAAATCTTTTTACTTGTTAATCTGCTGTAAATTATCGACTGAATTTGTGCAAAGCTAACAAAGTGAAAAAGAGAGCCGTTCTTGTCTTGACACTCCACAAGGAATATGGTATTGTAATCATGCACAGAATAAGTCGCTATTCAAGTGCCTGATTTGTTTGTGCCTTACAAAAAAGAAAAATGTACGTGAGCAGCGTCGTTGGATTGTTACCGTTTGGCGGGCTAGACCAACTCTGCATAGCACAAGCCGAAAGCGTGTTTTTGGTGTTAAGCCGGGCTATAAAATCGAGGCTGAAACCGTGGAGTGCAGCTACCGCATGACCAGCCCTGCCGTGCAGCAGAAGTTGGTGGAACTTCTGGAACGGATTCCGTATGAGCATCTGCTGCTCACCGATGAGTTGGTAGAAATCATCCGGCAGCGGCTGAAATACCCACTGAACGAAAGCCTGCTCATCACGCTGGCCGACCACATCAGCTTTGCCATTCAGCGCAGCGAACAGGGAATTCGCTTTTCTAACCCGCTGATGACTTCCATTCGGGAATTCTACCCGGAAGAGTATCACCTTGGCATGGAGTGCCTTGCCACCATCCGCCAGCGTTTCCATGCAGACCTTTCGGACGACGAGGGCGGCTTCATTGCGCTGCACATCGTCAACGCAGAGCTCAACACCACCATGAGCGTGGTGAACGATGTCACCCGCTTTGTGGATGGCTGCGTGCAGGTAGTGGAATGCTTTTACAACTTCCATTTTGATCGGGATACACTGGATTTCAGCCGCTTTACAGTGCATTTGCGCTTTTTTGCACAGCGCGTATTTCAAGGAAAACAGGAGCAGGAAAACGATACCCATGACAAAGTGTTCCGCGCTCTGATCGCCCGCAATTGCAGTGAACACTACAAATGCGCCTGCTGCATTGCGGAGTATGTGCGCAATACCTGGCACAAGGAGCTTTCGGATGAGGAACTGGTGTTCCTTACTATCCATCTGAAACGGATTTGGATGGGGAAATAAGCTTTTTTGTTTCACCTTTGATTCTCCACAGGTCTTTCCTGTGTAGATATATGCTGGTTACGAACTTAGGAAAAGGAGAACTGAAGATGAAAGACAAGATCTTTGGCGTACTGCAACGCGTGGGACGCAGCTTTATGCTACCCATTGCACTGCTGCCTGTGGCGGGCCTGCTGCTGGGCATCGGCAGCTCGTTCACCAACGAAACGATGCTGGCGGCTTATGGCCTGAACAGTGTCATCCATCCGGGCACCCTCATTTATACCATTCTGGACGTGATGAGCCAGACCGGCAATGCGGTGTTCAACAATCTGGCGCTGCTGTTTGCCATGGGTGTAGCCATCGGCATGGCTCGCAAGGAAAAAGAGGTCGCGGCACTGTCCGGTGCAGTGGCCTATATCATTATGAATACAGCCATTCAGGCCATGATCAATGCGGCGGGCGGCGTAGAAGCTATGCCTGCCAACTCCACCACCACCATGTTGGGCATCACAACGCTGCAAATGGGTGTGTTCGGCGGCATCGTGGTCGGTCTGGGCGTGGCTGCGCTGCACAACAAATTCTATAAGATCGAGTTGCCGCAAGTGCTGGCCTTCTTTGGCGGCACACGCTTTGTGCCCATCGTCAGTTCTATTGTGTATCTGGTGGTCGGCATTGCCATGTTCTATATCTGGCCGGTGGTGCAGAACGCTATTGCCGCGCTGGGTGCACTGGTGCTGGCTTCCGGCTACGCAGGCACCTTTATTTACGGCCTGCTGGAGCGTGCGCTGATTCCCTTTGGACTGCATCATGTGTTCTATATGCCGTTCTGGCAGACCGCTGTGGGTGGCACCGCCATCATCGACGGCGTGACCGTGACCGGCGCACAGAACATCTTCTTTGCCGAGCTGGCTTCCAAGTCCACCACTGTGTTCTCGGTCAGCGCTACCCGCTTCATGGCCGGTAAGTTCCCCTTTATGATGTTCGGCCTGCCCGGCGCGGCGCTGGCTATGTACCAGTGCGCCAAGCCTGAAAAGAAAAAGGCGGCAGGTGGTCTGCTGCTGTCTGCTGCGTTGACGGCTTTCCTCACCGGCATCACCGAGCCGCTGGAATTTACCTTTATCTTTGTGGCACTACCCATGTACGCGGTGCACTGCGTACTGGCCGGTCTGTCCTTCATGTTGATGCACATCCTGAATGTGGGCGTGGGCATGACCTTCTCCGGCGGTCTCATCGACCTGGTGCTGTTCGGTGTGATGCAGGGCAACGCCAAGACCCACTGGGTGTGGGTTGTCGTGGTCGGTGCGGTATACTTTGTGCTGTACTACATCATTTTCCGCTTTATGATCTCCAAGTTTGACTACAAGACCCCGGGTCGCGATGATGCCGAGGAAGTCAAGCTGTACACCCGTGCGGACGTGAACGCCCGCAATGCTGCTTCCGGCAGTGTGCCTGCCGGAAATGACCCGGTCAGTGCAATGATCGTGGAAGGTCTGGGAGGTGCCGCGAATCTGGCCGATGTGGATTGCTGCGCAACCCGTCTGCGCTGCACGGTCAATGATGCGGCATTGGTCAAACAGGATGTGCTCAAAGCCTCCGGTGCCTCCGGCGTGATCTGCAAGGGCAACGGCGTACAGGTGGTGTACGGCCCCAAGGTGGCCGTCATCAAGGCAAAGCTGGAAGATTATCTGGAAAGTGCACCCAAAAACCCGGTTGTCGCTCCCTCGCCGGCAGCAGCACCCGCAGCAAAGGATACCGTGCTGTCTGCCTGCCTGAACGGTACTGTAGTGCCGCTGGCCGATGTGAAGGATGAGGCCTTTGCCAGCGGTGTACTGGGGGATGGCATTGCCATCGAGCCCTCCGATGGTGAACTGGTGGCACCTGCTGACGGTGAGATCTCCTCCACCTTTGAGACCCACCATGCCGTAGGCATGACCACGGCTGACGGTGCCGAACTGCTGATGCACATCGGCATCGATACGGTCAAGCTGGGCGGCAAGCACTTTACCTACCTCGTCAACGAGGGCGACAAGGTGAAGAAGGGCCAGCCGTTGATCCGCTTTGAGCTGGAAGCCATTAAGGCCGAAGGCTATCCCGTGACCACGCCGGTCATTGTCTGTAATACCGATGACTATGCCGCTGTCGAGGCTAAAGCCAGTGGCACCGTAAAGCAGGGTGATGTGTTGCTGGAACTGAAGCGCTAAGCGTTTCTCCCAAACTGTAAGGTGAGGTTGTTGTAAAGGAAAGAGCTATTCCGATAAAGGCAATGTCACTTAGTTAAATAGGCAATCCCTCTACACCAACGCAGAAATTGGTATAGAGGGATTTTTTTTCGACAATATTTGAACGCTACTTGTGGTTTTATGGAGAATCTGCTATAATATCCATATTTGTGAGGAATGGGATTGATATTCTTTTCTTACTAAAATTATGGAAGGAGGGCTTGACAATGATGCTCAAAGGCGCGAAAATGGCTCGGCTCGGCTCGGCTC
>PPYF01103088.1_pt1 | contig 17853 bp, 27 predicted proteins | sample 1559871 | NCBI WGS metagenome assembly PPYF01 (sample SAMN08240021, study PRJNA423297) | Human gut metagenome, whole genome shotgun sequencing project.
ATGGACTTTTGGTAGAAAGTATACCTGGCGAAGGTACTATTATTGATATTGTACTGCCTTCCTCAGCCATTAATATAGAGCCTTCCTTTTTCCAACCTGAATTATCCAAAACTATCTCTTTATCTTAGAATCCTTCACAAACAAAGAGCGAGACATCCTTGCCTCGCTCCTGCTTTATTTCCTATTTTATTATTACTGTGCTGCGTCCCAGCTTGCAAACGCGCAGCTCATTGATCTGACCAGCTCATCCGGCCTGTTATACTTAACCTTTGCATAGATGTCCATGGTAATCTTGCTGCTTTCATGGCCTGCCAGGTATTGAACCGTTTTGGGATCTACCGACGCATGAATAAGGTTGGTGATGTAAGTATGCCGCAACTGATGGGGTGTTACCTCAACGTCCAGGCTGTAAACCACTTTTCCGTTATGAGCGGCCTTTTCTCCCAAGACAGGTGTGACAGTATACTTTACTCTTTTTCCATCTTCATACCGATAATAGCTCCGTTCCTTGACCGTTCTCGTAACAATATACTGCCACAGCCGCTTAAACTGCGTATAGGACAGCGGTTCGCCATCCCGGTTTGAAACTACATATTCCGAAGTCGAAGTTTCCTTTGCTGCTTTCAAGCACTCGGCCAAACAAACAGGGAGGGGGATATTTCTCTCCGCAGCCTTGGTTTTCAATTCATCCGTTTATCTCCCAATTCCGCTATAATATGCCGCCTGACCTTTGAGGTGTAATCCGTCAAAGTAGTAGCTCGTACATGAACCGACTGCATCAGCAGCCACTTTTCACAATACTCTGCAACTGTGGGCGTTTTCCGATGAAAAGTGGCATTCTCAATCTGTTCCAATGCAAGCGTTTCTTTGTTATATAGTTCTTCAGGTGTTTTTGCGTAGAGAGCTATGAGCTTTCCATTCGCATCTTTGATTCTGGTCCTATAATATAGGACACCTCTTTTCATAACTGTGCCATATTGGGGAAGCATTATTTTTCTATTTGCCAATTCCTCCACCTCCTAAGAATAGTCTCCAGCGCTGTACCTTTGTTTTATCAGACACTACTCCTGATTCCATCAAGAATACGGACCGGCTCACGATCTTCCGCTCCGAGGCTTACGGTAAGTTGTGCTTCTCTCAACAGGCTTTGCCCTGTGCGTACATTTTGCGATATACTCCTGGAGACCCGCCGCAGTAAAATACACACAGCTATTCTGAACATACTGCACATAAGAGATCAAGCCGTTGTTACGGGCGGCATCCAGCGTTGCGATGCTGATTCCTAAGATTTCAGCAGCTTCTTTTCGTGTAATGAGTTTTTCCATAGTCCATATTCCCTCCAATCTGTCAAGGTTATCGTCGTGCTTTCAAAATCACATGAATACGCTGGCAGCCGTAACTGCCAGCGCATGGTATCTGATTTTGAATAAAAAACGACCAACAAAGAAATCAATCGCTTCCTATTTTAATATGACTCAATTCTCGTCACATTTGCCACGCAACCCTGACGATGGGAACATAGCAGGTCTCCGCTGGCGCGGTTGTCATAACTCCGCAGCGTCGTTTTACTCGTGCGCCGCAGGGTTCCCCCCAAGTCTTTAGGAGGCCGTGAGGAAGTATCTTTAAGCCCCCGTGCAGTCCTCGCGCCGAATCTGCCACCATCCGTTTTGTGAAATCGTAGATCGCTCCAAAACAGCTTTGTTCATCACCTCCCTGTCTGCTCTATCTTCGCGGCGTTCCACACTCGCTCGTACACGGGTTATGTACCTGTTATGCTGTCTATGAAATTGTAGCAAAGTGCTGTTGAAGGGGGAAAACTTGTCCTTCTTATTAACACTGACAAAAAGAGCAAAAAACAGACGCTTCAAACAAAATTTTATCAAAATATTTTTGTTATAAGATGCAAAATAAGAACTCATCCAGTTTTATCTCCACTCTGATTAGTAGTACAATCTAAGAAAGAACGAAAATAGTTTTTATCTAAATTTATTCATAATTTGTTTACAATCAAATTCCTAGCCATACAGCAGAAAAATGATGACGAAAGATCATGCAAATGCTATAATGTTTGCATATAGATATGACAATTTGACCATATCGGAATCTTTATTCAAACAGATGATTGGAGATATTGCTATTATGAGAAATCCATGGCCAATTTTCAGCATTGCGGCTCTCTCTGGAGCTGCATGCCTGATTTATGATCACTTTTTTTCTTACGAGACTATGTGGATTGCTGTTGTAGTGTTTCTTGCGCTGCTTGCTCTATGCTTTTTCGCATATTGCAAATATGAACACTGGCTGGCAAAGAAATTGAACCCCTATGTGGTGTCATATCAAAGCGACCATAATCTTGAGAATTTGAAACAGGGATTGGATCGCTGGCGTCCCTGGGCATTCAGCAAACATTCCAAAAACATCATTACAGCGAACTGGTTCTCCGCTCTGCTGGACCAACAGCGCTGGACAGAAGCGGAAGAAACTTTGGAGCAGTTTTTGCATCGAGCAAAAAATACGCAGGATAAAATAGGGTATCACCTGCTTCGGGGAGATTACGCAAGGGCGATCGGAAATACCAAATTAGAGGAACAGGAACGACTTATAAGCGAACAGCTAAAAACCAAGCTTGGAAACAAAAAGGGAGAATCAAGAGTACTCGCAAGCGCCAAAGAGAGTAAATATGCTTTCTTTTGCTGGCTCTCTTTCAGCGTTGGTCTGGCACTGTTCGGAATCATCAGCAATATCTCCACCGGGGACTCAATCCTTGGATCGTTTGGAGCCGGAGTTTTTATTTTGGGCTTGTTCTCGTTCCCAGTCTGCTTGATCTGGCTGATTCTCTGGTTGATCCGGCGCAGAAAGGAGGTTGTTAAATGACTTATATCCTCCCGGTACTCTATGTAATTGTGTCTTATACATTCTTCCTTTTGGCAGGCTGTTTTGACAATGCAATCAAATTGCAGATAGTATTGATCCTTCTGCCCTTTATCATGGGAATCGTCAATTTGATTGTTGTGCTGACCGTAGGAAGAAAGTGGTCTAGAAAGACATTGCTGAACTGCACTTTGATCATCAAGTATGGACTGATCCCGTTCTTCCTGATCGGAGGGAGCATCACCGTATATGTAACGCTGATGGCATTCTTCCCATTGCCGCTGATGGCGTTGTTTGGACTGGTAACCATTGTTTTTTTGATTTTTGGATACGGGATTCTATTAGGGGCAGCTCCCTATGCTATCGCTTATCTGATAAAGTCATACAAAGACGGCATTCATCCGAAATGGTTGGCGGTTTTAGCTGGAATCTGCCAGTTTTTCTTTTCCTTTGATGTACTTGCAATGATGGTTCTGACATTAAAGGAGCGGCACAGGGTCAAAACGACGATTGCCGTTTTCTGTGCAATGTGTCTTGCTCTCCTGCTTATCGTACTCTATGTGGTCATGACGCTGATCGGAGCATAATCGACCTTTATATAGGATATGAGTTGTTCATACATAAAACAAATTTGATAGAATCGCAGAAAGGATTTACACTTATGAAAAAACAATGGATTGCTTTACTAACAGGATGTGTGCTGGTATGCAGTATGCTGGCCGGATGCGGCTCAAAACCTCAGACATCAGCTCCGGCAGCTGCGGGCAGCGATAAAGGCTATACGGATGAGGCCATTCTGTCTCAGCTGAAAAATGACGGGACACCTGAGTTCATACTGGATGGCACTTACTACACACTTCCTTTGGAAACTTCCCAGCTGATACAAGCCGGCTGGAGTTTGGAAACGGAAGAATATGATGCAGCAGAGGTTTCTCTGCAACCCGGCGAGCGTATTTATGGGGAACTTTCCAAAGACGATCAGGAAATAGATGTTGCAATCGTAAATGCCGGGACAGAGCCATGCAAGCCTGCTGAGGGCGGAACGGTGGTAGAACTGGAATACTCTGCCGATAAGGATCAACAAAATCCTGATTTCTTTGTAACGCTCAATGGGATCAACTGTGCGATGTCCAACGCAGCTTTACAAAAGGCGCTGGAAGGTGTAGACGGATATGAACTGAATTCCGCAGGAAATATCGACATCAATCGTACTGTTGATGATGATGAAATTGCTGTTTATAAAGTCATTCTGGATGATGACTACACAGCAATCACGCTTGCTTCGGACAATGTTTTTGAATACAAGGATTATCAGCCGCAAGAGGTAAAAGAACAGGCATCTAATGAAAAGATTGCCGCTTACAAGGATACTACAAAAGCCGAGATGGAGCCGTATGCTCAGGATTTCAATGCGATCATCGAGGGATATGAAGAAAATATGGCCGTTGGATTTTACAGTGAAGGTACTATTTGGGGCGAAGAAGTCGGTGAATATAAATCTATTGCCGGAACGCCGCTCGCTTCGGATGTGTCTCTCTACATCGCAGAGGATACAACCGGCCAGCTCTACTGTATTGCTAACCAGATTTTGAATGAAGATGGTACTGTAAGCACTGCCATTGAGCTTGAGGAAGGCGATCAGGTCAAGGTTTGGGGTTATGCTTCACAGTATCTGGAATTGCAGGAAGGTCTGAAAATCGTCGTGGTTCAGCCTGGTATCATTGAACGCAACGGCGAACTGGTGATCCTGGACAAAAATTTGAAAGTAGACTAATGCTTTTGAACGCCGGGTGCATATATCAAAGGATTGCATCCGGCGTTCTCAACTTAAAACAATAATTAGGAGGAATAATTATGCTTACAATGAATGAAAAAGATAAAAATAAAATGCTGGAAGCCATTTTGAACAAAAACGAAGCCTATCAGTGCAAGTTATGGGCGGTCATCATGGCTGGGGCCGATACCTATGCACTGATTGGAGGACTTTCTACACTGACAGGGGGGCTGCCGCTGCATTGGGCGCACTGAGCAATGTTTACTGCTATCTGGGAGTTACCGAGCAACACCTGAATATGGTCATTGTAAATTCCGTTAATGTTTCCAAAATTGAAAACCGGCTTTCTCTGCCCCTAAGCAGCATAACAAAGGCAGAAGTCAAGGGTGGACTGCTGCCCGGAAGAAAAGTCGTAATGCTGCATTTTGGAAAAGAGAAAATGAAAATTTCTTTGATGAACAATGCGATTGGCTCTGATATTCAGAGGCAGAAAGAAAATGTTGAGATGTTCTGCCAGATTGTTTCCAAACTCGGATAATAGAGCGGATTATATCAATGCCTTATAAACACAGAGGAGGTAACGCTAATGGGATTTTTCAAAAAGAAAAATAAACAAATTACTTTTTTTGAAAATGCTGGCGGAATGATTATCACGAAATCAATTTATGAGGGAACTTCTAAGCTGAAATGATTTTTTAGAGAGGAAAGTGTAAATCCTTCTGATAATGGCTGGCGGGCAATCGGGGATAATGATACACAGGAATACTTAAATAACCCGGAAAATTCCATAGTTGTAGACTTTAATACCCTTGCAAACATTGAGCCGGCAGTTTTGGCTGTATATGATATGCCGGTAGGTACGGATTTGGAATTCTGTTTTGACAATACCAGAAGATATTTTATCGACACGAATACCGGAAAACGGATATAACAGTGATTTTATAGGAAAACGACGAAGATGGAGAAACGAAAACTTTCAGGAAAAACAATTTTGAAGCTGGTAGGGGCACTTTTGGCTTTGGCTTATTTGGGATTTTGCCTCTATGCAGGTATTACTGGGAAATTTCCGAATATGCACAAAGCCGAGCATGTGATGCGTTTCGGTGACCTTAAAAACTGGGTGTCCGGCGGAATATCGGCTGTGATGATTTTTGCCCTGTGCATTACTTCTACTTTCAAACCTTGTTGACGGATTTTTTCAAGTAAATCCAACCCCGTGCCATCTTTCATATTGAAGTCGGAGCAAATTGCATCTACTGTGATTGTTTGAAGTGTATCCAATGCGTCCTCAACGCCCGTAGCCGTAATCGTTTCAAATTCACCCGATAGCACGGATGACAGGATTTGCAGATATTCCGTGTTATCATCCACTATCAATATTCGTTTCATATCATTCTGCCGCTTACTCCACGGTAATCTGGATTGTGCCTGAAAAGTCTATACCGGTAATTCCGATGTAGTTCGCTCCTGCTTGAAGCTGAACGGCAACACTTCCGCTGGCAGATTCAAAAAGCACTTGCTCCTCTAAGTCCGGGGAAATGTAAATGAGCTGACAGTTGCCGTCAAGGGAATCAAGCTGGTATCGGATTACAATTTCACGGCACTCATTTTCCTTGAGGTCAGTGTCTGCAACTAAAATATCCTGTCCGTTAAATCCAGTTACAGAAGCGTCATAGGTGGCCCGAAAAAAATCATTATCCGAAGTTCGGCTACCCTCAAAGGACTGATAAGGAGTTATAAGAGCGTTGCTTAATTGCTCTGCTCCATCCTTGAGATTTTCACTTAACCTATCGAGGCCGGAGCAGGCAGTAAAGGCCAGCAAAGAAACCGCAATCAGACAGCATCCAATAATTTTTCCAATTTTACACATAGCCGTTTCCTCATTGAACGAAAGTAAGGAACAAGGCAAGTGCAACGATTCCCACCATCAGCAGTGCCCAAAAAACGCTGATCGCTGTGGATGCGATATTGATAATGCTGCGGCTTTCCTTGCTCCGCACACATACCACTGAAAGGGTCAGACCCAGCAGGGCAAAAACGATATTGGCTCCGGCCCAAGCGGTTCGGATTCCGGCCGACAGCGAAAAATGCAGGAGTGACGGGGCAAGAGCTGCCAGTGGCAATATGCTCACAATGAGCGCGGCGATACTGACTGATTGAAGTTTTTTCTTTTCCATCGTTTTACCTCATTTCTTTTTTCCCAAATTGGGTGACAGCCAGCGCGAAAAACAGACCAAACACTACAATCGCACACGGCAAGAACGGAAACATCGAAAATGCGGCATCGGAAGTTTCTGCTGTAAAATCATGGAGCGAGCAGGATACGAGATAACCGCTGTAGCAGTACGGGTAAACAATCCACAGCGGCGTATTTGCAACCAATACACCGGGAATCACAAACAACAAATTCAATCCCACGGAAAGAAGCGGCTTTTCAAACAGTACGGTGATTGCCCACATAGCCGCAATACATGGCAGCATTGTCAGAAACAATCCTAAGCACCATTTCAACAGATACAGGATCGGTAAGGTTTCTGTTATTCCCATTGTCTGTGTCGCAACCGCCCCAGCGATTACGAACACAACAAGAAACACCACCATTTCCATGAACAGATAAAAGGTAAGCACACAAAACTTTGCAATGGATAATGTATAGCGGCTGACCGGTAATGCCAACATTTTCAGAATCCCGTTATTTCCTGTTTCTCTCCCTGCGATCATCACACAGACTACAATCATGCTGAACGGGAGCAGATAGTAGGCGTAGACAAGCGCACTTTGAATGAACATGGCAGGCCACGCATTAGTGTATTCCGGCGTAAAATAGTTGCTCAAACTTGCAACCCCGGAAATCACTACCAATAAAGGCGCAATGAAAATCAAGGGTATAATTTTGGAGCGTCTTACTTTCATAAACTCGATTTTGAGTAAATCCCAAAAATTCATTTCTATCATCCCTCCTTACTCGTAGCGTCTGTATTTCGCTAACCACAAGCCTACGGCAAGGAACAACAGTGTTTCTGCCAAAGCAACAAGGGTAACTATCAGATCTGGCTGGGCGCTCATAGCTACCGCCGGTTTCAAAATAATCACAAAAGGATGTACCAGCAAAAGTGCCACCTCCGAATTTGCAAGAGCCATACCACTTAGAAAACCGGCGACACCAATTCCAAGCGGCACCCACATATTTTCAAAACGCGAGGAAATCAACAACATAAACGACAACACCGGCATGGATGTAATAAAAGAGTATCCGGCAAAGCGCACCAGCGTACCCATTTCAAATGCTCCGTCCGGTAAGTCAGTCATGCCAATCTGTGCAAGTACCAAATTTTGCAGCATGATTGCAACCAGAAACATGACCGTCAGAATCAGGAATTTGCTCAGGTACATCGCGGGAACGCTTACGGGAAGCATATACATCTTCTTGACAGCGCTTCCCTTAAACTCTATGTTGTAGATCATGCAGGCCGCAACTACGATGCCGAACAGGTTCAGCACCATAATCATGCCGTAAAGTTGGGTCAGCAGGACATCCATCGGAGCCAACGGCAGATTCAAAAGCGTGTCCTTCCGCACAATGAAATTGACAAATGCGTAGGCAGCTCCCAAGATGCCAACAGCCAGCAACACGGGGATTACGCCGGTTCGCTTTTCTTTCCGAAGTTCGATTGCCAGCGTTTTCATAATTTTGCCCTCTGCTTTCTATCCATGTTGTCTTTCTCAACCATAGAAAGGAACACATCTTCCAGATTGTCCGCAGCGAAGCCAGATTGCAGGGCGTATTGACGAAGATCATTCATGCTACCCTCAAACAGCAGCCGCCCGTGGTTGAGAATTCCAATGTCATCCGCAATCAATTCAATTTCAGACAGCATATGGGACGAGATCAGCACCGTGCAGTCGTAAAGGCTGGGCAAAGATTTTACCAGATTGCGGATTTCGTGGATGCCGGACGGGTCAAGGCCGTTGGTGGGTTCATCCAGGATCAGAATCGGCGGACGCCCTAACAGTGCCCCGGCAAGGCCCAAGCGTTGCTTCATCCCCAGCGAATACTTCTTTGCCAGCCGGTCGCCAAACTCGGTCAGCCCCACCAACTCCAGAGCATCTTCCACATCGGCTTTTGGCAACCCCAAAATGCGGCGGATAATATCGAGATTTTCCCGCCCGGTCAGGTTTGCGTAGAAAGACGGAGCTTCAATGAAAGAGCCTATCTCTTTGAGAATGGCAATCCGATCACCCGGAAACTGCTTCCCGTCAATGGTAAAACTGCCCTTTGTCGGTGCAGTCAGGCCCAGCAGCATTTTCATGGTCGTGGATTTTCCCGCACCGTTGGGGCCAAGGAAACCGTAAATGCTGCCCTTGCGAATATGAAGCGAAACATTGTTGACCGAGATGAAATTTTTGTACTTCTTTGTCAACTGTTCCGTTGTAATGATATAGTCCATAGAAACATCTCCTTTCGATGTTTTTATGATACAACTTCAACCTGACATCTACATTCTCCTGTCCTTACTTTTACCTTACTTTTTAAGAAGCGAGGCTGCAAAGTGGACAGCATATGATATAATAAAAATAAAGAAAATCAGATTGGAGAGGATGCTATGGATAATTCCTTTTTGCATAGTAAAAGGCTCTTGTTGGTAGATGACGAGCAGGAGTTATTGAAGATGGTATCAGATATATTGAAAGATGCGGGATTTGAAACTGTCCTTACCGCTACGTCGGTCAAAGAAGCTATTTTGACCGCAAAAGAGGAAACTCCCGATTTAATTGTTTTGGATGTCATGCTGCCGGATGGGGATGGCTTTTCTCTGATGCAGCAGCTCCGCACTTTTACCAATGTGCCGATTATTTTTCTGACAGCAAAAGACGAAGCATCAGACAAACTATCGGGCTTGGGGCTTGGGGCAGACGACTACATTTCAAAGCCCTTTATGCCACAGGAATTATTACTGCGTATCTATGCGGTGCTGCGCCGAACTTATAAAGAGGATTCTCCGCTGCTTGTTTTAGATGGGTGTACGATTGATTTCAGTAGAGCCGAAGTCCATAAGGGTAGTGAGATTATTTCTCTAACTGCCAAAGAACACACCTTGCTGGAAACCCTTGCCCGCAATGCGGGAAAAATTGTTACCGTAGATACTCTTTGTGAAGCATTATGGGGTGATAACCCTTTTGGCTATGAAAACAGCCTAAACGCTCATGTCCGGCGTGTCCGGGAAAAGATTGAAACCGATCCATCAAAACCTGTGTCCCTGATAACCATTAAAGGATTGGGCTATAAGCTGATAGCAAGGAAGTGATGCCATGAGATCATTTGCAAGTTATATATCGAAACATCTTGCGTCTTTTGCTGCCTTTATCCTGATATTGCTGTTTCTTAACGCAGTAGTATTTAGTCTAACTTTTCAAAAGATTGTGACTGAGGATTATGGAAATTCTTCCCCGCAATCTATGTTGGAAATGACTGCTGCCGCCGCTACACCGGAGCGATTATTAGACAATGCGGTACAAAAGCTCCGGCAGAATCATATTTGGGCAATTTATCTCAACGCTGATGGACAGTGTTATTGGTCGGTTGATTTGCCCGATGAAGTGCCGGAAAGTTACACTATTCAAGATGTCGCATTGTTTTCAAAAGGATATATTGAAGATTATCCGGTTTTTGTCTGGAACACCGATGATGGACTGTTGGTATTGGGTTATCCAAAAGACAGCTATACAAAACTCACCAGCAATTACTATTCCATTTCAGCACTTCGACGGCTCCCCGTCTTTGTGCTTGGAATGTTGGGATTGGATGTACTGTGCCTCTTTTGTGCCTATTATTTCTCCAAACGCAAAATCATCCGTAATACCGAACCGATTGTGTCTGCTGTGGAAACTTTAGCAGACGGAAAGCCGGTTTCACTTCATATTAGCGGCGAACTATCGGAAATTGCCAATAGCGTGAACAAGGCTTCTTCTATTTTGAACAGACAAAATGAAGCGCGGGCGAACTGGATCAGCGGTGTTTCCCATGACATCCGCACACCGCTCTCCATGATTATGGGGTATGCGGGCCGCATTGCGGAAAATGAATCTGCCAGCCAGACCATCCAAGAACAGGCTGAAATAGTACGGAAGCAAAGCGTAAAAATCAAAGAACTGGTGCAGGATTTGAATTTAGTCTCACAGTTGGAATATGAAATGCAGCCACTTCACAAAGAGATGGTTCGCTTATCCAAATTGCTGCGATCCTATGTAGCAGACCTATTGAACATGGGAATTTCCGATAGCTATAATATTGGAATTGAAATTGCTACTGATGCTGAAAACACTATGTTAGAATGTGATGCCAGATTGATTTCACGAGCCGTGAATAATCTTGTTCAAAATAGTATGAGGCACAACCCGCTGGGATGTAGGATTCTGTTATCTTTAAGACGGATGGAAAATACCATTCAGCTTATTGTGCAAGACGATGGTATAGGACTCTCTGAAGAAAAACTACAAGAACTAAAAGAAAAACCTCATTATTTAGAAAGCACAGATGAGCGCTTAGATCTTCGACATGGGCTGGGTCTTGTTTTGGTTCGACAAATTGTAGCGGCACATGAAGGGACTATGACCATTGACAGTAAGATTAACTGTGGATGTAAAATCATATTGACTTTTGACTCTATAGATACAATCCCAAAAAACCACTTGAGTTAAGTCAAAAGCATTTTGGATATTTATCACTAGCACAAAAGAAGCTGAAAATCTGAAAAGGTCTCCTGCTTCTTTTGCATCCAAAGACAACTCTGCGAAATACTCCTCTAAAGCTACTGCAATAGATGGGGCGCAAGGTCCTGTGCCAGAAGCACTTTGAGACCTTGCGCCCTTTGTTATTCTATCCTAAAAATATTTTGCCAGCTGCTTCAGACCGCGCCGGATGCTGTCACGGACACGGCTTTGGTCTACACCCTCCGCTGCGGCGATCTCGCTCACGCGCATCCCCAGGTAATACCGGGCATAGATCCGCTTAGCCTGCTTCTCCGGCAGAGCCATCACTGCGGTATAGAGCTGCTCCCGCAGCTGCTTTTCCTCCAAAAGCATTTCCGGTGTCTGGGGCTTCATCAGGATCGCATTTTCAATGCCATTGTCACAGTCCAGGGAGTAATGCGCCTTATAGCGATACATCCTCCGGTCATAGGCAGCTTCTGCACGCTCAGCAGCTCGGATCGTCTCCAGCACATCTTCGGTTACTTCTACAAAATGATCGTTTTTGTAAACATCGGGATATAAGTCCCTAAGATTGACTTTCTTCATTATGTACCTCCATTTCGATTCACGGGCGATTGACGAGTGAATCGAAAGGAGGAGGAGATCGGCATCGACATACTTCGGGAGCTTTCCCGAAAAATCGACAACAAAAAGCGCCAGCTCCCCGCAATGGGAAACTGGCGCAACAAAAATGACTATGATTCTTCTGTTTTAGTAAGAATGATAATGCCGATAGATAGTCATATCTCCCCGGAGGAGGGGCAAGGCTTTTTTTAATTGGTGTAGCTCATGGGTGCTATGAATAACAAAAATTGACATGGCGGTATCCTCCTATAATACCGCCCTCCTGATCGCATGAGCATCGTTGAAAAGCAAAAAGAAACGGCGGCTCTGATTTTTCTCAAAGCCGCCGCTTCATAGGCGCGTGGAAATGTGTCTGCTGTACGACGGCTTTTTTTCTTTTGCCGTCGTGCGGCAGATTGATGTAATAAATGTAATAAACCTATTTTTATTTCTAGCCGAGTTTATCAGCCCATTCTTTTGATCGTTCCACCATGCCTTTTGAAGTACCAAAAATTAGATAGTTTCCTCTGCAATGTGCATTGAAACAGTTATAGGAACAGTGAACATTCACCTCTATATTCAAAACAGCTCATGTTAAATTGTTAAATTCTACTTAACATGCTGCCTCTTTGGGTATAAAAATTGCCAGTATAATGTAAAGCATCAGCCCACTTCCAAACACCATAATCAATAAAGCACATATAATATGCACAATCTTTGGAGAAAGGCCGAAATATTCAGCAATTCCCCCACAGACACCGGCAATCCACCGATTATCTCTTGATCTTCGAAGCTTATTTGCCATGACATTTTTTCTCCTTTCCGTTGCGTTGATGGCATACCAATATGAACACAGCCAAACAACCGCAGAATAATAACACATATAGACTTTCAAACAGATTAGTGCTTGTCGTTTCATAATAGCCCGCCACACCCAGCAATGCAGTAATGGGGTAAAATGTTTTCGTCAGATTGGACATGCTCATAAACAGTCCGGCGAAAGAATACATTTCTGCCAACAGTAAGGCCAGCCAATAGCTTTTTTTGGTGTAGGATACCAAAGCAATGATTGGTGACACCGCTAGAAATACACCAATCCCCTCCAGTAGATAGTTCTTAAAGAAACCGAGCACCATACCCACAGACAAATCGGAGTAATGCAGGATTAGTTCCGTAGTAAGAGTAATGACAAAAAGCAAAAGATAAATCAAGACGCTAACTACAAAGGTCACAATCATTTTTGCGGCAGTCAATGCCGTTTCACTGACCGGAATTAGCAGCAAAGACTTTAATGTGTCATCCTGTTCTTCCCGACAGATCATATAGCTACCGAGCATAGCAATGATAGCTGGAAGAACGAACATAGTCGCCCACGGCTGCACCATCGTCATGTACCAGCCCGCGTCACTCAAATAGAAACCGTCAATCGTGGTTTCCCTCCCAGCAACCAATACGATAACGGCAATCAATACCGTTGCAAAAATGGTAAGCAAGATAATACTGGAACGGCGGAGTTTCCTCCATTCCGCCCATAGCATTTTACTCATGGTATCACCTCACTTCCTTTTGCGTAAAGAACACCAAGCAAGCAGTATGGATAGCACAGACCAAATTAGGATACAGAACAACGCCTGCGGAACATGGATATTCTGTGCAAAGGAAAGACCGGGAATATTTCCGCTTCTTGAAATAATTACAGACACACTGGACAGAGGGTGCAGGTACATACTGATCGAAGTGATGAAAAAGCCAAGAAAAATATAAAGTAATGTCATGCAGACCGGGAAAATATACCCTTTCTGCGAGGCGGCTACGGCTAAAATCGGCAGAACCGAGAAAGCAGTCAAAACAGCAATCTCCAAGCACCTTTCTGTTACAAAGAAAATACTTTGCAGGTCAAAGGCAACAAATCCGGGCAAAACACTGAATAGAACAGATACCACCGCTGAAACCAGCATGAAAATGACCGAATAGAGCAGCACAACAATGAACTTGCTTAAAAAATATCCCATTTTGCTGACTGGGACGATCCATAACTGTTTGAGCATATCGTAACGGTTTTCATCGTGCATCAGTGAAATGCAGAATACCCCAAGCACAAATGGAAGAATGATAAAAGAGGTATATCCGAAAACAGCCAGCTTATAAAATGCCATCGGATCAACGCCTTTTGTCTTAAAATAATTGAAGTAAACACAAGCAAAAAAAGGCATTACAAATGCGGCTAACAGCATGAACCAAATCATTTTTTTACGCCGTAGCTTCATCCATTCCGTTTGAACAAAATTAAGCAATTCCTTCACCTCCCGTAATTTTTTTGAAGTAGTCCTCCAAAGTATCATTGCAAAGTTGGGAACTGATAACAGATACATCATGTAGGAAAAGAGTCTTATTGATTGCGGCCGTATCCAGCGAAGTGTCATAGAGGCACAATGTTTGGCTGTCACACATAGCAAAATCCGTCACATGAAGTTCCTGTTCCAGAATGAGCATAGCCTTTGGCATATCGCTCACTCGAAGCAGAATATACTTCCTGTTTTTCTTTTCCAAGGCACTCATAGTATTTTCCTCCAACAAAACACCATGGTCGATGATACCAATATCATCTGCCAGAAGTGCAATTTCAGAGAGGATGTGGCTGGAAATCAAAACGGTCTTTCCACATTCTGCACTTAGATGTTTAATAAAGTCCCGCATTTCAGCAATACCTATGGGGTCAAGCCCGTTGGTCGGCTCGTCCAGAATCAGCAGTTCTGGATCATGTAGAATAGCGTTGGCAATACCAAGACGCTGCTTCATACCAAGAGAATATTTGCTGAACAGTTTTTTATCACGATAGGGCAAGCCCACCACTTCCAAGGCGTTTTTAACTGCATTGGGGCCAGCAGTACCACGCAGCTTTGCAAAGATTTCAAGATTTTCTGTACCGGTCAGATTGGGATAAAATCCAGGCGTTTCGATGATAGCCCCGATACGGGGGTAAATGTACTTCTCATTGCCTTTGATGTTTCGACCAAACACATCCACCTCGCCGGAAGTAATCGAAGTCAGGCCCAAAATCATTTTCATAATGGTAGTTTTTCCGGCTCCGTTGCGTCCCAGCAACCCGTAAATGCGTCCTTTTTTTACATGAAGATCAACATCCTTAACGGCGGCCTGATCTCCATACATTTTTGTAAGTTGTTTTGTTTCGATTAGATAATCGCTCATATTTATTTCCTCGCTTTCCGTATGGCAGTGCCGTAATACAATCCGGCATCTTCAACCACAAGGTCAGTATAAAACATAAACCTTGCCATAACCTTGCCGAGATAAAAATTTTTCAAAAAAGCTCTGTGAAATCACAGAGCTTTGGGAAGTGTGATAGTAAATGTCGTTCCGACTTCTGGAGAACTGTCTGCTGTGATAATTCCTTTATGTGCGTTCACCAGTTCTTTCGCAATAGAAAGCCCCAGTCCGTTTCCTTTAGTAGAACGGGCATGGTCACATTGATACATTCGTTCAAAGATATGTGGGAGATCCGAAGCAGGAATCCCATTTCCGTTATCCGCAACAATGATTTTTACTTGTTGTTCCGTTTCAGTCAAGGTCAGGGATACTTGGCTCGCCTCACTATGCGTCAGGATATTTTGCAGCAGATTATTGAGAATACGGGTATAGGCAGTAGGGTCAACCCTTGTCATGTATTCTGTTTCAGGTATCTCAATTTCATAGCTGAGATTGTGGCTTTCCAGCAGCGGCACCCAATCAGCCATAATATCGCGAGAAATCTCATTCAGGTCGCAGACTTCAAAATGAAAAATTTGCTCCCCAGCATCCAGCTTCACCCATTCAAACAAGGTGGTCACAAAGTCTTTCAGGTGATGGGCTTTTTCCATAGCCACCCGGATATATTCTTCCTGCTCGGCCCCTGTCACCATCTTACTTTCCACGGCTTCCAAATACCCTACCAGAGAGGCAAGAGGTGTTTTCACATCATGGGAAAGGCTTGTCATCAGTCGTTTATAAGCCTGTTCGGATTGCCTTTGCTGGACCAGTTGGGATTGATTATTCATGGCAATCTCGTTGATGTCATAGCAAATTTGTTTCGTCAGGTCGCTTTCACGCGCCAGTACACGCCGGTTCATGTTCCCATACTTTATATCTGCCAGAGCGTCTTTGATAAGGGAGAGCTGCCCCCGAACACGGTGAAGTTTTGCCAAAAGCCAGCCAATTATCAACAGTGCAATCAATAGAGTCAGTAATAGATAATGGTTTATTTCCATGCTCACGCCTCCTTGTTGAACCGATACCCTACGCCTCGGACAGTTTGAATGTAAACGGGCTGTTCTGGATTTGGCTCAATTTTCTTTCGCAATTTGCTGATAAAGGCCATGAGGTTGTTACTATCAAAGTCATATTCTTCCGTCCATACCTGCGTGTAAAGCTGCTTTTTTGTAAATACTCGTCCTTTATTGGACGCCAGAAGCAGAAGCAAATCAAATTCCTTTCCGGTTAGCTCTACCGGGATATTTTGGATAGTCACCGTCCGATTGACTTTATCAATCACCATATCTTTCAGAAGCATGGTGGCTCCCTCGCTCCCAGTCACAGGATTTAGGGTGGTGTAGCGCCGGATCAATGAATTGACACGGGCCATCAGCTCGTTAATCCCAAATGGTTTTGTCAGATAATCGTCTGCCCCCAGCCGCAGACCCGAAACCTTATCTTCTTCGTCACTTTTGGCAGTCAACATCAGCACAGGCACATTGTTTTTCTCACGGACTTTCTGCAACACCTGAAAACCGTTCATATCCGGCATCATAACATCCAGAATAATCAGAGAACAGGTATCCTTGTTTTCTTCCAGCAGACGCAGTCCCTCTAAGCCGCCATGCGCTACTACCGCAGATAAATTTTCCTGTTCTACACACTTTTTCATCAAGGCACAAAGTTCCTTGTCATCATCTACAATCAAAACACTATTCATGCTTTAATAATCTCCCTTGTTTCGTTCTTCCGTCTACCGGCTTTTCCGCGTCTTTAGGGATCAGCCAAACACCAGCCATTTTCACAGCACCGGGGATACGCCATCCAGCACAATAATAATTTACTCTTCGAGGTGTCACGCCCCACTTCTCGGCGGCCTCTTTTAATGTCATATAGTCCATTTCGCACCTCCACAAAACACATTATAGTTCTTTAATTCGAACAATACAAGTGTGGAGAAATATTGCTCTCATAAAATCAGCATAATCAAGCCTGTTAACCGGCATAATAAGGTTATTCCTTTGTGCAAATCGGCACGATAGAATATACTTGAGGTGAATGATTATGCCGATTGATAATTTGACTGCTTTAGAGCAAAAAATGCGGGAAGCCCGAAAGAAGAAAAGACCTGACACAGCAGGAGCTTGCGGATCTGAGCCATGTATCTGTCAAGCAGATCGCCAGCATTGAAAAGGGCCAAATAAATCCGTCCTATTTGATTTTGAAGGCATTGGCAAAAGTGCTTCCGCTCTCTCTGGACACTCTGATCAATCCAAATGTTTCTCCAGAAGATGAGGGAGCCAATCAGATGAAGATGCTTTATTGTAGCTGTCCGTCAGAAATGCGTGAAACCCTCTTGCGCCATACACAGGAGACTGCGAAAGAACTAACAGAATTATCCGAGAAATTTGAAACGAATTGAGCCGGTGAGTGAAATTTGACTGTTTCCTCACTGGCTCCTTTCATTTCTACAAAGAAATAGGCAAGCAATGCCGGTGTTAATACACACCGACCCGCAGAGTGCAAAATTCCTCCGTAATTTTCCTCTCCGCTTGCTTGTTGAGGACAGCGCCCCCAAGCCCCTTTGAACACAGAATTTCATTCTGTGGCTGCGCGTTCTGCGAACGCTTTTGACCAGGACCAGC
>PPYF01024902.1_pt1 | contig 17850 bp, 19 predicted proteins | sample 1559871 | NCBI WGS metagenome assembly PPYF01 (sample SAMN08240021, study PRJNA423297) | Human gut metagenome, whole genome shotgun sequencing project.
CCCCTTAGGGGGGGGTGATTCAATCTTATGTTTGCGGATGACTGCCTAACTTAGTTTTCGGACAGTCTGCCCCTATTTTCTAGCGTTTTCTTGTTATTTTTATATAATATATTGCTTTTTAATGTTCATTTTTAATAATTTTGTACAAATCTATTTTTTTACCATTCAACAGCTCTTTAAATTTTTGATTATTCTCACATGATTTTTGATAAAAAGTGTTAAAATAATCGACAAAGTGATTGTTTTTTCAGCCAAAAGGTGTATGATAGTGTATTATATATTCTGACTAAAAAGGGGGCTTTTTATGGAGTCTATTATCAACAAATTGACGGAGATTGAAATGGCCGCATCTGCCATCGCAGAGCACGCAGAACTTCAAAAATCCGTCCTGGATAAAGAATATGAAGAAAAGCGAAAGCAGTTTGATCTGGATCTGGAACAAGAGACACAGGCACATCTGCAAAAAATCCGGGAAGCTCTGGAAGCAGATACGCAGACTCTCTTAGATCAGCAGGCAGAATCAAACGACAGTTGTGTACTTGCACTCAAGAAAGAATACGAAAGCAGGCACACACTTTATGCACAGGAAATTTTAAAACGAATCACAGAGGTGTAACATATGGGAAACTTACTGGAATACAGTGGGATCATCACCAAGCTGCGTGCCATGGAAGCCAGACTGCTCACAGATGAACAGTTTGAGGAGATATCAGCTCTTACAAGTGTCACCGAACTGGTTTCCTATTTAAATACAAATTCTTCCTATCAGGATGTACTTCAGGATATGGATGAGACCATGCTGCATAGAGGCAACATCGAAAAAGTGCTGATTCTCTCGCTGTACCACGATTACACAAAGATTTACCGTTTCTGCGGACCGAATCAGAGAAAGTTTTTAAAACTTTACTTAAAGCGGTATGAAGTGGACCTGATCAATTACTGCCTGCGCATTGTCATCAATCATTATCAGGAACCATTTGATCTGAACCACAAGAAACCGTTTTTTGACAAATACTCGCAGATTTCCATTGAAAAGCTGATCACCTCCAGAACAACGGACCAGCTCGTAGAAAATCTGAAAGACACAGAGTATTACGAACCGCTGAAAAAACTAAAAGACAGTCAGTCTGTCACCCTGTTTGATTACGATCTTGCATTGAACCTTTATTATTTTACCGCCATGTGGAAAGAGCGCAAAAAGTTTCTGAAGAAAAAAGAACTGGAGCTTTTCACCAGAGACTGCGGCTCCAAGATTGATCTGCTGAATATGCAGTGGATCTACCGGGCCAAGAAGCATTTTAATTTGAAGGAAGCCGATATTTACTCCCTTTTGATCCCGATTCATTACCGGATTTCTGTGGAGCAGATCAAAGCCATGGCAGAAGCGTCTAATATGGATGAGTTTTTTGCTGTCCTTCAAAAGACGCCATACGCAAGACATTATAATTTTGAGCAGGACTTAACGATCGAGCAGATGTATGAGGACTGCCTGTACCATCTATATACAGCTGACCGGAGACAAAATCCCTATTCGATTGCTTCGATCAACATGTATCTCTTTTTAAAAGAAGAAGAACTTCGAAAACTGACCACCGCCATGGAATGTATCCGTTACGGATTAAATTCTGGCGAGACTTTAGGATATGTTGGAGGAAAGATTTAATGATTGTAAAAATGAAATTCATCAATATATCCGGCCCAAGAAATGATATCGACCGGGTGACAGATCTCTATCTGTCCAGATATGAGATCCAGCTCGAATCTGCTTTGTCAGAATTAAAAACTGTGGATAATCTCCGGCCGTTCGTGGAGATCAATCCTTACAAGGATGCACTTGGCAAAGCCGAAGAATTCGCCGGATATCTGGTGAATGCCGATGAAATTTCCCCGGATACCTCTCTTGGTCTGGATGATATTTTTGAGCTGATTCGTACCACGAATGAGGCTTACCTGAAAATTCAGTCCAAAAAAGAAACGCTCAAAAAAGAAACAGAAACGCTTTTAAACAAGCAAAAACTGATTGAACCATTCCGTCCTCTGGATGGAGAACTGGATCGGATTTTGCACTACAAATACATCAATTATCGATTTGGACGGATTCCGGTTGAACAATATGGCCGTCTGGAGAAGTATCTGATGGATGATCTGGGAGCTATTTTTGTCAAAGGAGAACAGGATGAAAGCTATCTCTATGGTGTCTATTTTGTTTCACCCGGAGAAGCTCAAAAAGTAGATGCTGTATTCCGCTCTCTGCATTTTGAGAAAATCACCATCCCCGATGAATATACAGGAACACCGGCAGATGCCTATCAAAAGCTGAACCGACAGATCACAGAGGTTTCCCGCAAGATCAATGATCTCAATCAGGAAGCCGCTGATATGCTTGCTCAAAAAGCACCACAGATCGTCGCATCAAAACAACGGCTGGAAGAACTTGCACACAATTTTGATGTCCGGAAAATGGCTGCCCGCATGGAGGATCAGAAAGAAGATTACTATATTCTCTGTGGCTGGATGTCAGAAGATGATGTCACACGCTTTATGGAAGAAGTCAAAGACGATGATAAAGTATTTGTTGTCGTGGAAGAAGATCGGAATACTTACTTTGGAGAACCTCCTGTCAAGCTGCAGAATCCAAAGCTGTTCAAACCATTTGAAATGTTCATCGGCATGTACGGACTTCCTGCTCACAACGAGATCGATCCGACTATTTTTGTTGCTGTCACCTACTCCTTTATTTTCGGAGTTATGTTCGGTGATGTGGGGCAGGGACTGCTGCTGTTGATTGGTGGTTTTCTGATCTATCATTTTAAGAAAAAACCGCTTGCCGGAATTATTGCATGTGCAGGTGTATTTTCTACAATCTTCGGATTTATGTTCGGAAGTATTTTCGGGTTTGAAGATATCATAGAACCAATCTGGCTAAGGCCGATCGATCACATGACCACACTGCCGTTCATCGGTAAGCTGCAATGTTCTTTGTACAGGGATTTTTCGAGATTTTCGAAACCTTGCTGAGTTACTTCTCCAACACCCTTTCTTTCGTCCGTATCGGTGCATTTGCCGTCAGCCACGCTGCCATGATGGAAGTCGTGCTGATGCTCGCCGGCGCAGAATCCGGCTCCCCGAACTGGATCGTTGTCGTATTAGGCAACCTGTTCGTATGCGGTATGGAAGGCCTGATCGTAGGAATTCAGGTACTCCGTCTGGAATATTATGAGATGTTCAGCCGTTTCTATAAAGGAAGCGGAAGAGCTTTTGACCCATATACCAAAACTCAAACTACAAAAAAGAAACGTTCTTAAAGGAGGATTCCAATTATGACACTTACAACAAAACTTATTCTCATCGCAGCACTGATCTTAAGCATTATCATCCCATTCGGATACTATCTGATCGGGGAAAGGAACCGAAAAAAATACAAACGTGCCATCGGAACGAATGTCTTTTTCTTCTTTGGCGCATTCGTGATCACTTCCATCATGATGTTTGCAGGTCCACAGGTACAGGCCGCTGATGCCGCAGCCGCTTCCTCTTCTTTGTCCACGGGACTCGGCTATCTCGCAGCTGCTTTGGTTACCGGACTTTCCTGTATCGGCGGCGGTATTGCCGTTGCAAGTGCAGCCTCCGCTGCTTTAGGCGCAATCAGCGAAGACTCCAGTGTACTCGGTAAATCTCTGATCTTCGTAGGTCTTGCGGAAGGTGTTTGTCTATACGGACTGATCATCTCCTTCATGATCCTTGGTAAACTCTAAGATGAAGATGTTTCTTATCAGTGATAATGTCGATACTTACACGGGAATGCGCCTTGCAGGTGTGGACGGTGTCGTCGTACATGAACGAAAGGAACTGCGGGAACAATTAGAAAAAGTTCTGCAGGACAAATCCATCGGCATTGTACTTCTGACCGAAAAATTCGGACGGGAATTTCCGGACATTCTGGATGAATTCCGTCTGGAGAGAAAAATCCCTCTGCTGATTGAGATCCCGGACCGGCACGGAACAGGACGCAAAAAAGACTTTATCACCTCATATATTACCGAAGCCATCGGACTGAAATTGTAAGGCAAAAATTTTTAAAGGAGGAGATCCTCTTGACTTTAGAAGAAAAGATCACCCATCTGCGCACGACATCCATGGAGGAAGCAAGAGCCGAGAGCAATGCCATTATCGACTCTTACCGTGATGCACTGGAAAAAGTATTTGAAGACCATAAAATTGAAGCAAAACGACAGATGCAGACTCGTATCAAAGCGGAAACTGTTAATGCCAGACAGCAGAAAAACCAGGCAATGGCGCGCGCCCAGCTGGATTTAAAACGCCGCCAGGGCCGCATTCAGCAGGAACTAAAAGACAAGATCTTTGAGGAGGCATACGCCCTGGTAAATGATTATATGAAAACCGCAGAATACGATGATTTTCTGCTCCGCTGTATTCACAATGCGATCGTATTCGCAAACGGAGAAGAGATGACGATCTATCTCAATCCTTCAGATGAGGAAAAGCGTTCTTCTCTGGAAGATGCCACCGGCATCCACCTGACGATCAGTGCGGAAGACTTTACAGGCGGTATCCGTGCCGTCATCCGCAGCCGCAATATTCTGATCGATCATTCTTTTAAGACCGCACTGCGCAACGAATACGACAAATTCTTATTCTCAGGAGGTGACAGCATTGTTTAAGACTGGAAGAATTTATGGAATCAACGGGCCTGTCATCTATTTGAAAGGCAATACCGGATTTTGTATGTCTGAAATGGTATATGTAGGACGGGAAAAGCTGGTCGGCGAGGTCATTGCACTGGATAAAGACATGACCACCATTCAGGTCTACGAAGAAACAACCGGACTTCGCCCCGGCGAAGAAGTCATTGCAACGGGAAATCCGGTGTCTGTAACACTGGCGCCCGGAATTTTAAACAACATTTTTGACGGAATCGAACGCCCTCTGGAGCGGATCGCAGAATCCGGGGGAGCATTTATCACCCGCGGTGTTTCTGTGGACTCTCTGGATAAAGAGAAAAAATGGGCCGCCCACATCACCGTTTCTGTGGGAGACTATCTCCACGGCGGAGATATTTTCGCAGAAGTACCCGAAACTCACGCGATCACGCATAAATGTATGGTACCGCCTGATCTGGAAGGAACCGTGATTCAAATCGTGGAGGACGGAGCGTACACAATTGAAGAGCCTTTGATCACACTGGAACTTTCCAGCGGAGATCAAAAACAGCTTCCAATGGCACAGCGCTGGCCAATCCGTACTGCCCGCCCGACAAGCCATCGTTTTCCGGCTTCAATCCCACTTGTCACCGGACAGCGTATCATTGATACCATGTTCCCAATCGCCAAAGGCGGAACTGCCGCCATTCCCGGCGGATTCGGAACCGGAAAGACCATGACACAGCATCAGATTGCCAAGTGGTCTGACGCTGATATCATTATCTATATCGGATGCGGAGAACGTGGAAACGAGATGACACAGGTTCTGGAGGAATTCGGAGAACTGATCGACCCAAAGACCGGAAATCCTCTGATGGACCGCACTACACTGATCGCTAATACTTCCAACATGCCGGTTGCTGCCCGTGAAGCCAGCATCTACACCGGTCTGACACTGGCAGAATACTACCGGGATATGGGATATTACGAGCGCGCCGGCATGATGCACAATTTAAACGGGACTAACGGATCTGTCACCATCATCGGAGCGGTCTCTCCACAGGGCGGTGATTTCTCCGAGCCGGTCACACAAAACACCAAACGATTCGTGCGTTGTTTCTGGGGACTGGACAAAAGCCTTGCCTATGCAAGACATTTCCCTGCCATCCACTGGCTTACCAGCTACAGCGAGTATTTAAACGACCTGTCGCCCTGGTATCAGGACAATGTATCGCCAAAATTCGTGGACTATCGGAACCGTCTCATGGCGCTGCTGAATCAGGAGAGCAGTCTTCTGGAAATCGTCAAGCTGATCGGAAGCGATGTGCTGCCGGACGATCAGAAACTGATTCTGGAAATTGCCAGAGTCATCCGTCTGGGATTCCTTCAGCAGAACGCATTCCACAAGGATGATACCTGCGTATCCATGGAAAAACAGTTCAAAATGATGGATACGATTTTATATCTTTACAAACAGGCACGCGCACTGGTCACCATGGGACACCCCATGTCCGTCCTCAAATCGGAAAATATTTTCGACCGCGTCATCGCCATCAAATATGATGTACCGAACGACCGGCTGGAATTGTTTGCCCAGTATCACCGAGACATTGACGCATTTTACCAGCATGTACTGGAAAAGAACGCATAAGGAGGGATTTTGCTCATGTCAATCGAATATTTAGGACTCAGCAGCATTAACGGCCCTCTGATTGCTCTGGAGGGCGTACAGGGAGCTTTCTTTGACGAGATCGTAGAATTTGTCGTCAATGGTTCCGAACGCAAAATCGGGCGAATTATCGAACTATATGAAGACAAAGCTGTGATTCAGGTCTTTGAAGGCTCTGAGAACATGTCTTTGAAAAATACACACACACGACTGACCGGACATCCGATGGAAATCGCACTTTCCCCGGATATGCTGGGTCGTACATTCAACGGAATCGGAGAACCCATTGACGATCTGGGTCCCATTGTTTCCAAGCTGAAACGAGATGTCAACGGCCTGCCGCTCAACCCGGTCATGCGGGAATACCCGCGAAACTATATCCGAACCGGAATTTCTGCAATCGACGGACTGACCACCCTGATCCGCGGTCAAAAGCTGCCGATCTTCTCCGGAAACGGACTTCCTCATGACCAGCTGGCAGCCCAGATCGTAAAGCAGGCGTCTCTCGGAGATGATTCCGATGAAGAATTTGCCATTGTATTTGCCGCCATGGGTGTCAAACATGATGTTGCCGACTTCTTCCGCAGAACTTTTGAAGAAAGCGGCGTTGCCGACCACGTTGCCATGTTTCTGAACCTCGCAAACGATCCTGTCGTGGAACGTCTGATTACGCCGAAGGTTGCACTGACCGTGGCAGAATATCTGGCATTTGAACAAAATATGCACATTCTGGTTATCCTGACCGATATGACTTCTTTCGCTGAAGCCATGCGTGAGGTTTCCTCTTCTAAGGGAGAAATTCCAAGCCGAAAAGGATTCCCGGGATATTTGTACAGTGAACTTGCTGCACTTTATGAAAGAGCCGGTATCGTACAGGGTGTCAATGGCTCCGTGACGCAGCTTCCGATCCTGACCATGCCAAACGATGATATCACGCACCCGATTCCTGACCTGACCGGATACATTACCGAAGGACAGATTGTTCTGGACCGCACCTTAAACGGACAGTCCATCTATCCGCCGATCAGTATCCTGCCGTCCCTTTCCCGTCTGATGAAGGACGGAATCGGAGCCGGATACACAAGAGAGGATCATCAGGATCTGGCAAACCAGTTATTCTCTGCTTACGCCAAAGTAGGCGATGCAAGAAACCTGGCTTCTGTTATCGGAGAAGATGAACTCTCCCCGATTGACAAACAGTATCTGGCATTCGGAAAAGAATTTGAAGAGAAATATATCGGGCAGGGTCCGGAAGAAAACCGCACCATGGAAGAAACCCTGAACCTTGGATGGGAACTTCTGGGACGTCTTCCAAAAGAAGAGCTGGATCGTGTGGATACGAAGATTCTGGATAAATACTATCATCCAACAATTTACGATGACACCACGACTGCCACATCCAGTCCGGGCTCCATCGCAAATCAGAACTAAAGGAGGGGTTATATGGATCCGCGTACATTTCCTACCAAAGGGAATCTCATGCTTGCCAAAAATTCCCTCACCCTTGCAAAACAAGGCTATGAGCTGATGGACAAAAAACGAAACATTCTGATCCGGGAACTGATGGACCTGATCGATGAGGCACGGGATATCCAGGATGAGATCGACAGCACCTTTACCTATGCGTATCAGTGCCTGCAGCGTGCCAATATCGAGCATGGTATCAACATGGTCTCTCAGATTGCCTATACCGTTCCGATCGAAAACTCCATCACCATTCAGACCAGAAGTATTATGGGAACCGAGATTCCCCACGTAAAATACACCCCTTCCGTGCCTGCGCCGACCTACGCTTTCAGTACAACCCGCGAGAGCGTAGACCTGGCTGCAGATGCATTCCGAAAAGTAAAAGATCTGACGGTAAAACTTTCCATGGTGGAAAATGCGGCGTATCGCCTTGCTACGAACATCAAAAAGACACAGAAGCGGGCAAATGCGCTGCAAAATATCACCATTCCAATGTATACGGAACTGGTTTACAATATCACCAATGCACTGGAAGAAAAAGAACGGGAAGAATTCACACGACTGAAAGTCATTAAGAGAATGAAACAGAAAAAATCGGGAGGATGATACTTGAAACAGGGGGACTGTCGGAATAGGCAGTCCCTTCTTCATATCTGCTTACTGCAACCTTGACATTCTTAAAGCATTATATTTACAAATATTTTCAGCTTCTTCTTGTGTAAAATCCATTTGTCCCAAAATATCACAATATGTATCGTAAATTTCTATTGCACGTATGCTTCTGCTATCGGGATAATCTGTTGCGAATACTAACTTTTCAACCCCTAAAGAACGCAAAACTATATTCGTATTTTCTATGCCCATTCTATCCACCAAATCAGGTAAGACCGCTGATAAATTAAAATATGCATTTAATCCATATAATTCTTCATATTGGAATCCACCCAAATGAGCAATTGACAATCTAAGGTTTGAATATTTTCCAACTACATTTCTAATCCTGGCAGGAGAACATACATCATCCAATAATTTCTCCCTTGGATAAGAATGGAGTTCTATGAGAATTTTATGATCATTCGCATATTTTATGATTTGCTCATAATAATCTCCATCTATAGGATATCCCGTATTACTTGGATGAAGTTTGATGCCAATAAATTCTTTTTGCATTAACACTTGTTCTAGTTCAAACAGCATATCCTCTATGTCTTTCCTGATGTCAACGTCGGCAAAACAATAAAATCTATTTGTCTTACCGCTTATCATATTTTTCATATTCTTATTCACTGCTTCCACTGCTGGTTCCATAGAAAGCATATATGGATCATTAAATGGCATAATAAAAGCACATTCAATATTATATGTTTTCATTATTTTTTCATAATCATCTATAGAACCATTCACAATAAATCTTCCGTCATAATCTATATTAGCATCTATGACATCCTTTGGAGTCAAGTGAATATGTGCATCTATTTTAGGAATTTTTCTCCAGTCAACCATATATTTTCTCTCCCCGCTTTTCTCCTGTCTGATATCTCTTCAACTCTTCCAGTTTTCCTGCTTCCATGCATTACCTCATAATATGTCAGTCCCTTGTTTTCTTTTTTTTGAAGCATTCCCATTTTACTCTATTTCTCCATTTTTAATTCATGAAATATCTTTCCAGACAAACTCCCCGACACCTTCACTTTACATCAAAATAGTATTTCATCTCTTTCTGAAACGAAGAATGTCTTGGATATTTTCTTTTATACTCCGCAAAAATTTCTTCTCTGGCTCTCGCCGTTCCCATATCTTCCTTGATTTCTCCTACCATTGCCAGCAAAACCGCAACTTCTGCGTATTGATTTCGATGCTTTCCTGACACGATTGCATCCGCTCTGCTATATACCGTTTTTTCCGCCCAAGACAGAATACGCTTCTTTTCTGCCTGTTCCATCGGGTAATACGCCTTCCATCTCTGAAAATAATTCCAGAATACACTTACCTTATGCAGCTGGCTCTCTTCTATTATTTCCTGCTCAAATCCCATTACACAATCAGCATCTTTCATATCTGGGAATCCAACATAATTCGCAATACTCCCCGCGGCTTTAGAGGGCAGCGATTTACTATATAAATAGAGCAAAAACAACCGGATTCCATAACGAATAAAAGAAGAACTCCATCCCAGAGAACCCGCCGGATTTTTAGATGCTGATTTCACAGATATAAAATCCCCCATATAAAAACTAAGAAAATAATAACTATAATCATCTATGATATTCCGGTGCAGTTCTGTATTCCTTATATCATTTTCACAATTTCCCCTGATTCTGTTTTTAAGCACTTCTTTTCCACGCATTCCATATTGCGCTGCCATTTCCTTTGTCCCAAACAGACGCAGAAAATTTTTCTCTGTTGACTCTGAGCAGAAACACTCCCAGCAAAACTTCATCATTTTTTCTTCATGTCCAAGACGGAATGAAGCATATGCGGCTTTCAAACATATCTCTGCTCTGATCTTCAATTGTCTGTTAACCTTCTCAAGAACTTTTTCCCCTGTTTTTTCTATCTTTTCATAATCCTGTGCTTTGCCATACACATCCATAGCAGCAAGATAAAGCGAAGGGTGTACTGCTGCACTTTCATCTGCAATATGGACAAGTCCGTCTATTCCCTGAGAATACAAGACTGCATCTTTTAAAAGCCGCCCTGCGATATCACCCTGTTTGTTTTTCAGAAGAACGATCCAATCCTCCCAGAATTGTTTCTGATCCTTCAGTGCTTCCCTTCCAACATGGAATATCTCTTCCATATGCAGGTTTTTAAAAGCAGAATGATTGAAATACAGATAAAGCATCTCTGCCCTTTTTTCCTTTTTCAACACCTGATAATTCGCATATAAGGTTTGTAATGCCAGCTGTTTCATATCTGTGGCAATAATCCCATTCTCCGCCAGTGTATCCAAACCCACAAATTCCCCATCTTCATAATCCGTACCCACTTCCATTTCCCACAGCCACTCATAAATAGAATTTGCTTCCTGATAACGCCTGTCATTGATACAATCATTTGCAAATCGCATCATAAACATGATCTTATCCCCAATCTGCTGATTATCATAGTACTCTATTATCCATTCTCTATCCCAGTAATCGTCCCCGTAGTCCTCATATTCTTCTGTATCCAGATATAATTTACCGTCCTCAATCTGCTGCTTCCATTCTTCAATCTGCAACATTTTTTCATCAACAAATGCTTTGGACATCAGACTCTGAGGCGAGATGTCAGCTGTATTTTGTTTCTCTGTGTATTCTGTAATTAAATGCTGCAGATATTCATACTGCTCTTTCGACAGCCGCTTCGTTATCTTTTTTATGATTTCCTGTAACTCTTCTTTGGTCAGCTCAGCCAATTTCAGGTTCATCTTCTTTTCCTCCTCTCAAGGACTCCAAGTTTTTTTCTTTTATTATTGTCAGCATAACATATATTTATATATTTCAACAGTCTCTATTATTTCTCATGGCAGGCTCTCCTCCACGCACAATACCCCCGAGGATGTTACGTTATTGTCACAGCTTTCTATCCTTTTTATCTGCTCTGCTGTATTCAAAACATTTAATTGATATTCAGCAATTTCCTGTAAACTCTTAAATCGTTCTTCTTTCCCTTTTCTTTCTTTAATCATCTGTGCATTATGAGATTCCAGATTAGAAAGTACTGTCAATTCATTAATAGTTGCAAAATCTCTGACATTACTCTTTTTTGCTAATTCTGGATTAGCTTCTCTCCATGCTTTCGCTGTAAATCCAAATAGTGCCACATTTAATATGTCTGCTTCTTCTGCATATGCCAACCATTGTAGATTTTCCCTATAATTTATCTGTGGAAGCAAATAATTCTTCACTGCATCTGTCTGAATCAAATAATTACTTTTGCTGAGAAAACGTTTCGCATTCCATTCTATCTGTCTCGAGTTGTTTTCTTCTTCCTTCAAGCGTTGGAATTCTTTTATTAGATATAATTTAAACACCGGACTAATTGCAGCTGCAAACTCAAAAGCAAGATCTTTATGGGCGTAGGTTCCTCCATACTTTCCACGTTTTACATATAATCCTATAGCGTTTGTTTTATTAATCCATTCAGAAACACTGGGAGTAAATGTCAATAATCCCGCTTGCTTTTTAAAGTGTTCAGATTCGAACACTTTAAATTCCGGATTATATATTTGTTCCCATACAGACAGATATTCTAATGTTCCACGATTTCTCAACCAATTTCGCACTACATCTGCCGCTCTGGCAGAATTTGACTTTGCCTTTGCAATATCTGTAATGCAGATATAATCATCTAATTCTTCTTTTGAAATAGTAATTTTTACATTTTGAACATCTATAATTCTGTTCTTCATGCGTCATATCCTCTCTTACAATCCTCGTTTTATCTGTAGTACTTCTGCATATTTTAATAAACGATTATACAAATATTTATTTTCCTTTATGTTCTTTACGATCCCTACTTCTATTTCTGTTTCTCCTTCTAAGCGATACAAGTCACAAACTGAACGTTCAATATCATAAATATTATATGTTCCAAACTCCGTTTCTTGTTTTCTTATTCCAATATTAAAATTTCTATTTGAAAAATAATGCCTTTGTATCATAAAGTCCATTTTCATCATACTTCGATCTGTTCTTTCTGTAGCTACAGATAAATAATCTGGTTCAGCAGACAATACTCCCTGATAGTAAAGTGCACTATTCATACAAATAACTGCATCAGGATTGCTTAGACTCACTTCGATACATTTATAATCAAACGGCTTCTTACATTGTTTACCTGAAAGCCAATAATGTCCATAGCACACCTTTTGTAAATAACCTTCATTTACTAAAGTGGAAATCTGACGATTGGAAAATCCTTCTGCCAAAAGATTTTTTGTCTCTACATAACCTCTGTATTTTCTATATAATGTTTCAATTTTTATATATGTATTCTCTCTCATATTTTCTCCAATGCATTTCTTATTACACACATTATTGCATTTTCCCTTACACATGTCAATGTCATTTTTAAAATGGCAGACTCTCCTCCACACACAGCACACCATACCCCAGCTGATTATTCGGCCACCTTTCATATCCCGGCAAATGTCTTGCCCCTCTTCTCAGATACGCTTTCACCTTCTCCCCATACAGATATGGATCATTCCCGCGGATAATCCCCCATTCCATCAACAATGCGGCGCTTCCTGTCACAAACGGCACTGCAAATGAGGTACCTGAATATTCTCCGTAACCGCCTCCTGCCTTGGCTGTCGTTACCCGCACTCCCGGTGCTGCAAGATCGGGCTTTTGCACCCACATCTCTGCATTCTTCTCCAGTGCGCCGCGTCCGGAAAAATCTGCATAGGAAAAACTTCTTGCATCGTAAGCTCCCACTGTTACTACTCTGGATGCAGTTGACGGAATGGTAAGTGTATCACTGCTCACAGGGTTTAAAAAAGCTGTGCCCTGATTCAAAACACTCTGACTCGGAAGCCACATCTGATAAATTCCCGTCACAACTTTTCTCGGAGTCAACACAATCTGCCAGACTCCACTGTCAATATAAGAACCCGTTGGGATGAAATCAAAATAAATCTCCTGATTGGTCTGATATGGACTTGGTTTGCCATAGTAAAGCAGGATTTCTGTTCCCCCGATTCGAAATCTCTGCGTTCCGAGCCTTTCGGAAATTGGCCCTACACGAACCCCTGACGGCCCGATCACCGAAATATCCACCTCATCTACATAAGATTTCCAGAGCTGTACATTCAGAGCAGGTTCTCTCTGCTGCACTCCCAACTCTACTCTTTGCTCTTCCCGCTCTTTTAACATGCCGGAAGTATGCCCTGCGGATGTTCCCTCGTTTCCGCTCCCAACACAGATCACACTTTTCCAGTAATTCGACATATCATCCAGATATCGTTCCAACAGAGAAGTTCCTTCATGGGAACCGTATGTATTTCCAAAACTGATATTGATCGCCACCGGCATCCGATATTCCAACGCCTTTCTCAATACATAGTCCACCCCCTGCATCAGCTCTGTTGTTCGCGGAAACCCTCCCTGTCTCGGATTTCCCAGCTTCACGATCAAAAGCTCACTTTGGGGCGCCACTCCCATATAAATACCCCCCACACTGCCTCTTCCGTTTCCTGCCGCAATCCCTGCAACAGACGTGCCATGCCCGGATATATCCCGGCTTGGTACGATCTGCTCCTGTCTGGCTTTTACCGGCTCTGACAAAGCTGCATTGATCTGTTCCTGTGTATATTCCGTTCCCAGAAAATACCCTTCTGGCGGATTGCCCGAAATACTCTGATCCCACAATGCACGAATCCGGGTTGTTCCATCCGGATTCCGAAAATCCGGATGAGAATAATCAATCCCACTGTCGATCACTGCCGTAAGAATGCCCGCCCCAAACAGCTTCAGGGGTGCTGTTTGTACCGGAAGAATGCAGGAAACTCTCTTTCCGTTCACCGCTTCAAAAAACAGCCGTTTCGGCTTCTCAATATATTCAATCTCCGGAATCTGTGCCAACTGCTCTATCCGGGATTCCGGCACAGTCAGAATTGCATACTCATTCGATAATTCCGTAACAGAAGAGGCGATTTCACGAACCGCCTCCAGATTTCCCGAATATTTGATGATCAGATCCCACTCCTGGTCCAAAGGCTGATACCCCACCTCCAGCTCCAGTGATTTTTCACGCTCCTCACTCGTAGCGTCCAACGCAAGATTCAAAAGATTTTCTGCTTTTTGGCTCATCTATTTCCCGGCTCCTTTATAAGGTGCGTATTCATATGGAAGAAAATATCCCTTCTCATGGCGGCACACCGGACATACAGATGGGGCCTGCTTTCCGTCATGGATATAACCGCAGTTTGTACAGATCCACCGACCTTGTTCTTCCCGGCTGTAATAGGTGCCGTTTTCCAGCATTTCTGCGATTTTCTGAAATCGCTCCTGATGAGTATGCTCAATTTCTGCAATCTGGAAGAATGTAGACGCCGCCTCCAAAAAACCTTCTGCCTTTGCCGTACTTCCAAACGCAGGATACACATCTTCAAATTCTTCCTTTTCATTATGCTCCGCTGCTCTAAGAAGCTCTTCTAATGTATCCTGCTGATCCACCGGATAGGTCCCGTCAATCTGGATTGTGCTCCCTGTAAACTCTTTCAGCAGTTCATAAAACCGCTCTGCATGTGCCCGCTCCTGATCTGCTGTATACAAAAACACGTCCGCAATGGTATACATCCCCTTCTCACGGGCTTTTTCTGCTGCAATCGTATATCGATTTCTCGCCTGACTCTCCCCGGCAAACGCCCGCATCAGATTTTCCTTTGTCTCGCTTTCAAAAAAATTACCAGTCATGATACACACTCCTTTTTCGTTTCATAAAAGTAGTATGTATCATAACTGGCAAAATATGCTTCTGCTTCTTAATTTTTACGAAATCAGTTAAATCCGATCAGTCTTCTCGCCACACTGTATGCCATAGAAGAAACTTTTCTTCCTGATTTTCCCGGAAGGTTCATGGTCTGACCGAGAATTCCATATCTGATCTTCATATAGGTTTTATAATCTTTCTTCTTCAGATATTTCCACAATTCTTTCTTTTTGATCAGATTTTCATTCACCTTGGAACGAATACATAAAATCGAAGATACTGTCATCATAATAGCAAGATAATTGATCATATATTTTCTGATAATATACATAGATATTATCCACATAAAACGTGTGCTTCGGCAGCTTCAGCTGACAGAGTCTCAACATCTCAGTCCGGTAGATCACGGAATGCATGAGAATATACTGATCCAGATGGAAGCTTCCGATATCATCCCAGCGGAACACCTGATTCTGCGGAAGTACATTGCGGTAATGAATGACTTTTTTATGCGTCATCCCAACTTTCTCATACACATAATTAGAAATCAACATGTCTACTTTAGAATCTGCATCCACAAATCCCTTCACTGCAATCAATATCTTCAGCAGAGCCTCTTCATCTACCCAGTCATCACTGTCCACTACTTTAAAATAGACACCTGTGGCATGCGCCAGACCTGTATTGACCGCATCCCCGTGACCGCCGTTTTCCTTGTCTACCGCTTTGACGATCCCCGGATATTTTTCCTCGTATTTTTTTGCAACCTCGCTTGTCCCGTCTGAGGATCCGTCATTAACTACAATAATCTCCACATCTTCTCCTCCGGGCAGGATCGACTGAATTGCTTTTTCCATATATGCCTCTGAATTATAGCATGGAATTGCAAAAGATATATATTTCATGTCTACACTCCTTTTCTTCAATATAGCAATTATACTGTACTTTTATTATTTTTCCAACCATTTTATTGTAAAATACCACTCCTTCCTTTATAGTATTAGGGAGAACACTTATTTTTATAAAAGATAAATTGGAGGAACACTATGAAAAAAAATGCAGTTGTAGGACAATCTGGCGGACCGACTGCCGTTATCAATGCAAGCCTTTACGGGACTGTATACGAAGCATTAAACCGCGAAGACGAGATTGGCACTGTTTATGGGATGATAAATGGAATTGAAGGATTTTTAAATGATCAGGTCATGGACATGGCGCCACTGGAAGAATCAAAAGAACTGGAACTGATCCGTACCACCCCCGGCTCATATCTTGGCTCCTGCCGATACAAGCTTCCGGAAGATCTCAACGATCCGGTTTATCCACAGCTTTTTGCACGCTTCGAAGCATACAACATCGGATATTTCTTCTACATCGGAGGCAATGATTCCATGGATACTGTCAGCAAGCTTTCCCGCTATGCCGAAAAGATCAGCAGCGACATCCGTGTGATCGGAATTCCAAAAACAATTGATAATGACCTTGTCGAGACAGATCACACACCGGGATTTGGAAGTGCCGCAAAATACGTCGCTTCTACTGTGCGGGAGATTGCTATCGACGCATCCGTTTATGACAACAAAAAATCCGTTACCATTGTTGAGATTATGGGACGCCATGCCGGATGGCTCACTGCTGCCAGCGCACTGGCCAGAAAGTTCGAACACGACAACCCGGTTCTGATCTACCTTCCGGAAACAGACTTTGACCAGGATGCTTTTATTGAGAAAGTCCGTGCGTCTCTGGAGACTACACCAAACCTGGTAGTATGTATTTCCGAAGGAATCCACGACAACACCGGTACATTTATCTGCGAATATTCCAATGATGTCGGAACAGATACATTCGGCCACAAAATGCTCACAGGTTCCGGAAAATATCTGGAAAATCTGGTGAAAGAACGCCTTGGCGTCAAAGTACGTTCTGTAGAACTCAATGTCTGCCAGAGATGCTCTTCTTCCATGCTTTCCAAAACAGACCAGAAAGAAGCCATTGCTTCCGGAGCTTACGGAGTAAAAGCTGCTTTAAACGGAGCCAGCGGAAAGATGGTTGCTTTTGAACGTCTGGACGGAGATGACTATCAGATTGATTATGTTTTAAAAGACGTCAACGTCATCTGTAATCAGGAAAAATGCGTCCCTGTTACATGGATCACTGCAGATGGTTCTGACGTGACAGAAGATTTTATCCGGTATGCTCGTCCGCTGATCCAGGGAGAGGTAACTGTTCCCACAGAAGACGGCGTTCCTAAATTTGCTTATAGAAAGTAGCTATTGAAACAAAAAGAGAGCGGCATTCGCTCTCTTTTTTCTACTGAAATGCATTGTCATCAGAAAGTGTAATCAAGTGTAACCAAAAACAGAGTTCTGAAATACTTAACAAAACTCTTCCCAGACATGCAAAAAAGCCCTGAAAATCAAGGCTCCTTCACAGTCTGCGGATGACAGGACTTGAACCTGCACGGGATGCCCACTGGACCCTAAAACCAGCGCGTCTGCCAATTCCGCCACATCCGCATATACAATTTTAGAAAAAATAAAACAAGCAAAACTGCTTGTTCTACAATGAGCGTGCGGGGATTCGAACCCCGGACAACTTGATTAAAAGTCAAGTGCTCTACCAACTGAGCTA
>PPYF01304913.1_pt1 | contig 17848 bp, 14 predicted proteins | sample 1559871 | NCBI WGS metagenome assembly PPYF01 (sample SAMN08240021, study PRJNA423297) | Human gut metagenome, whole genome shotgun sequencing project.
CGCAGAAGCATGTCATCCCTTTTATTGATGATCAGTTGAGCATATCGGATCTGGATGCTTTTTTGTATCATATGGAGCATTGTCCGGATTGCAAGGAAGAGTATGACGTATACTATACGATGTTGATGGGAATGCGTTTTTTGGAAAGCGATAATATGAGTGCGTTGAAAATGGATTCCGAGCAGAAACTGCTGTCTGCTGAGGACTACCTGTATAAATATAAGATTAAATTTATTGCAAAGATCCTGTGCTTTGTGTTGTTGTGCGTTGGCATGATCTTGCAATTGTAGATGATGGAGAAAGCTTATGCGTGAAAAATTAGTATTGATCGATGGACACAGTATATTAAACAGGGCGTTTTACGGACTTCCGGATCTCACCAATTCGGAAGGAATGCATACGAACGCCGTTTATGGTTTTTTGAATATTATGCTCAAGATCCTGGAAGAGGAGAAACCGGATTATTTTATTGTTGCTTTTGATGTGAAACATCCGACGTTTCGCCATGAAATGTATCAGGAGTATAAGGGCACCAGAAAGGGGATGCCTGACGAGTTAAGAGAACAGGTGCCGGTGATCCAGGATGTGCTTCGTGCTATGCATGTTCCGCTCGTGATGCAGAAAGGGTATGAGGCAGATGATCTGTTAGGGACTTTGGCCCGCAGAGCGGAGAGCAAAGATATGGATGTGTCGCTCGTGTCGGGAGATCGTGACCTGCTGCAGCTTGCGTCGGATCGTATTATGATCCGTATTCCAAAGACGAAGCGGGGGGGAACGGAGATTGAAAATTATCATACGCAGGACGTGATCGATAAATACGGACTAAAGCCGGAGCAGATTATTGATATGAAAGGTCTGATGGGAGATTCTGCAGATAATATTCCGGGCGTACCGGGTATCGGAGAGAAAACTGCTGTCAAGATCCTGACAGCTTTTCCAACAGTGGAAGCGGCCTATGAGCATTTGGAAGAAGTTGAGCCAAAGCGTGCAAGAGAATTGCTTCGTGCAAATCCGGAACTTGCCAAGCTAAGCAAGCAACTTGCCACGATCAAAACAGATTGTGAGATCGATGTCACATTGGAGGACGCAAAACTGGAAAATCTCTTTACGTCGGAGGCATTTGAGTGGATCAAACGTTTGGAGTTAAAATCATTATTTTCTCGTTTTGACAGTGAGACAGTACAAAGTGTTGTGCCTGATTTTGAGCAGTTTACACAATGGACCACGAAGAAAGAATGGAATGCTGCTGTAGATCATGTATGCAACCTTGCACCGGAGGCTGTCGGCGTGGCGTTTTTAGGAGATCCTTGGATAGGTGCCGGAGCGGCCCGCAAACGTCAGAGCAAAAAAGGCGGCGGACAGATGAGCCTGGTCTTTACGGAAGACAGCGTAGAACTCGGGATGGAACAGGAAGACGGCGAGGAATATGGTTTCATTGGTTTTTCGTTGTCTTATTATGAGGGAGAAGATTGTCATACCGGTTATATTCTCGTTTCTGAAGAAGTGACCGGAAATGATATATTAGATGGCTATCATCGGCTTGAGAAAAAGGGTTCTGAAATTTTATTATTAGATTGGAAAAATGCATTACACCTGACGAAACCGGTGGAGGTGCGGACATATGGGATTGAGCCGGCAAAGCAGCATGGCTTTGCGCTGGATACGAAACAGGAACGCAAAAAAACGTTTGCCAGTCTGCGCGACCTGGGTATCGGAGCGTATTTGTTAAATCCGCTGAAGGATACGTATCAGGCAGATGATATTGCGCGTGATTATCTTCATATGACATTGCCATCCTATCAGGAATTGTTTGGTAAAGAGACGTTAGCTGCGCAGCTTGCGCGGATAGATGAGGAAGAGACGGCAAAACGCCTCAAATCCTATTTCGGCTATTTGTCCTGCATTCCATTGATGGCGTGGGCAGAGATGAAAAAGCAGTTAACGGCAGAGGGAATGTTAGGCTTGATGGAAGAAATCGAAATGCCGACGGTATACTATCTGTTTGAAATGGAACGACTCGGTGTGCAGGCAAATGCAGAGGTCTTGAAAGAAATGTCTGAACTGTTGGAACGCCGCGTTTTGGCATTGGAGACAGATATTTACGATCTTGCCGGAGAAGAATTTAATATCAATTCACCCAAGCAGCTTGGCGTGATCCTATTTGAAAAGCTAAAGCTTCCGTTTGCCAAAAAGACCAAGACCGGCTATTCAACTTCGGCAGATATTTTGGAAAAACTTCGTACGGAAGATCCGATCATCGATAAGATTTTAGAGTATCGTCAGGTCAGTAAATTGAAGTCTACGTATGCAGATGGATTGCCGGTATTTATAGAGGAAGATCATCGTATCCATGGCAAATTTAACCAGACGATCACCGCAACCGGCCGTATCAGCAGTACAGACCCGAACCTGCAGAACATTCCGATCCGTATGGAGCTCGGCAAACAGCTTCGTAAAGTCTTTGAACCAAAGTCCGGATTCCTGTTTTTGGATGCGGATTATTCACAGATCGAACTGCGTGTGTTAGCGCATATGTCGGGCGATGAGCATTTGATCGAGGCGTATAGACAGGGGCAGGATATTCACCGTGCTACGGCCTCCAAAGTGTTTCATACGCCGTTTGAGGAGGTGACGGATCTGCAGCGCCGTAATGCCAAGGCAGTAAACTTTGGTATCGTGTATGGTATCAGCGCGTTTGGTCTTAGTCAGGATCTTTCCATCTCGCGCAAAGAGGCGGATGAGATCATTCATAAATACTTTGAGAGTTATCCGGCGATCAAGACATTTTTGGACGAATTGGTCGCAAAAGCAAAGGATACCGGATATGCACAGACAATGTTTGGCAGACGCAGACCCGTGCCGGAGCTTAAATCCAGTAATTTCATGCAGCGTTCTTTTGGGGAACGCGTTGCCATGAATTCGCCGATACAGGGGACGGCAGCAGATATTATCAAGATTGCGATGATTCGTGTTGCAGAGCGTTTGCAGGAGGAACAGTTAGAATCCCGCATTGTGCTGCAGGTGCATGATGAACTGCTGGTAGAAACGAAGATCGAGGAAAAGGAGCAGGTGAAGAGGATCTTAGAAGAAGAGATGCCGCTTGCCGCACAGTTGCAGGTGCCGTTGTCTATTGATGTAGAAGAAGGAAAAAATTGGTACGAGGCACATTGATATTCGGGAAGAGGGTTAGATATGTACGTAATTGGAATTACAGGGGGCGTGGGAAGCGGGAAATCGTATGCTGCGCATCGCTTGCAGGAAAAACTGGGAGCAACACTGCTGATTGCCGATGAATTGGGGCATGTTGTTATGGAACCGGGAAGAAGTGCTTATTGTCAGATCGTAGAGCATTTTGGACAAAATATCGTCTCATTGGACGGCTCGATCGACCGGGCAGCATTGGCAGAGATTGTTTTTTCGGATGCGAGAGCTCGTGACTGGCTTAACCAGGTGATTCATCCGGCGGTGATCGAATATATTCGGGATACGATACGTCAAAATCGTACCCGTTCCGGTATTTTGCTGATAGAGACAGCATTAATGTATGAGACCGGATGTGACAGTTTGTGTGATGAGGTATGGCTTGTTTATGTACCGGCGGAGGAGCGGATCCGGCGTTTGGCATCGGACCGCGGTTATTCTGAACAGAAATCAAAGGCGATCATCCAAAGCCAGATTTCGGAAACATTGCTGCGGGAGAAAGTACAGCGCATTGTTCCAAATGATGGAACAAAAGAAGATCTGGAGCGGGCACTGGATGCGTTGCTTACAACCCTTGATACCACTGCATTAGCGAAGGGTTGATAAAGGCTTCACACAGACAACCGGCAAACAGCAGGCAGATAGAGAGCAAGAGAATGGGCAGTCCTTGTAAGAGGGACTGCTTTTTTGCTTTCTGATCCCTGATCTGCTGCAGCATATTGATGAGCAGCAGATACGCCGGTATATACAACAGGCAGTGAGGCAGCAGAAAGCAGAGAAAATCAAAAAATCCACTGTGGACATTATGAGTTAGGCAAAATGAGAGCAAAAGTCCGCAGCGAAAGCCGGTATAGAGACAATAGAACGTCAAATAGAAAACCCATGCATTGGTCAGTGAAAAAAAGCACAAAAGGAAGAGCTGTTTGAACTGTGTTGAGGTACATAGCCGGAATAAGGAGGGATAGTGGATGGATTTTGTATCCAAAGCAAGCAGTATTTGTTCAAATTCAGCATTAATATCGGCAAACAATTCCGTGCGCAGCAGATGCCCGAGTACCGCACCAAGCACCAAGCTGATCCCGCTGCACAGGATAATTCGAAAGATGATCGCAGACTGATTGCAATTATTTGATTTTGACATAAATTTGGTCATAATAGTCCTGCTTTCTGTTCTGTTTTTGAAATAGGATCATGATATCAATATAAATGTATGGCAGGACCGGAGGGAATATGAATACGAACATGACAGAGTGCGAGGGTCGTGCAAATCATACGTAAATGGTTTGCAAAGGGTTGCAGAAAAATTTGTAAAAAACGAAGTTTAATGTGTTATCACCGGGAAATTGTGGTATACTTTCGGTGTATAAAATAAGAGGCATAAGGATAATGGAGGGTTAAAATGAGAAAAACAAAAATTATTTGTACATTAGGACCGGCATCGGATAGTGATGCAGTATTAGAACGATTGATTCAGGAAGGCATGGATGTTGCAAGATTTAATTTTTCTCATGGGACGCATGAGGAGCAGAAGAAACGTCTCACAAAATTGCGTCTGCTGCGTGAGCGTTACGGCAGACCGGTTGCGACATTGTTGGATACTAAAGGCCCGGAGATTCGTGTAAGGGATTTTAAAGATGGTGCGATCACATTGCAAAAGGGCGACGAGTTTGTGTTGACCGGACGAGAAGTAGAGGGTGATGAACATATTGTAACTATTACGTATCCTGAGTTGGTTGGTGATGTCAAAGTCGGACAGCGTATTTTGATCGATGACGGTTTGATCGAGATGACAGTGAAAGAGTTGACAGATACAGATATTATCTGTGATGTCAATAATGGCGGCAAAGTATCAAATCATAAAGGAATCAACGTTCCGGGCATTCATTTGAGTCTGCCTTATATTAGTGAAGTGGATAAATCCGATCTGTTGTTCGGTATAGAAGAAGATGTAGATTATGTGGCAGCATCTTTTGTGCGTACTGCAGAAGATGTACAGCAGATCCGTAAATTACTCCAAGAAAATGGTGGGGAACAGATTAAGATCATTGCCAAAATTGAGAATAGAGAAGGCGTGAACTGCATTGATGAGATCATCGAGGTTTCTGATGCGATCATGATCGCACGAGGAGACATGGGCGTGGAGATTCCGACAGAGGAAGTGCCTGTCATTCAAAAAATGATCATAAAAAAAGTATATGAAGCCGGTAAGCAGGTGATCACGGCAACACAGATGCTTGATTCCATGATCCACAATCCGCGTCCGACAAGAGCGGAGGCGACCGATGTTGCCAATGCGATCTATGATGGTACCAGTGCGATCATGTTATCGGGCGAGACGGCAGCCGGTTTGTATCCGGTGCAGGCATTACAGATGATGGTGAGGATCGCCAATCGTACAGAGAGCGATATTGATTACCGTAAACGCTTTTTCCAAAGATCGCGCAAAGCAGATCCGGATGTAACAGATGCAATCTGTCACGCAACCTGTACAACAGCACATGATATTAATGCCAAAGCGATCATTACCGTTACCAAATCGGGTCGTTCGGCACGAATGATTTCCAAGTACCGTCCGGCTTGTGATATCATTGGCTGTGCGATCACGGACAAAGTGTATCGTCAGTTAAATTTATCCTGGGGCGTCACTCCGGTACTTCTGCAGGAGAAAAAAGACGTATTTGAATTGTTTGAACATGGTACGTGTGTATCACGTCGTATGGGGTTAGTCGACAGTGGTGATACGGTTGTATGTACTTCCGGAGTGCCTGTGGGAATTTCCGGAACGACCAATATGATCAAAGTACAGACTGTTATATAAAGAACATGCCGGCAGCCTTACGTCTGTGGCGAAAGAGAACATGAAGAATGAGAGATAAGAATGAGATTTTATATTGCAGACTGCCATTTTGGACATGACAAGGTAAGGCTGTTAGACGGTCGTCCGTTTGCATCTGTTGAGGAGATGGATGAGACAATGATCGTTCGGTGGAACGAGCGTGTCCGGAAGAAGAAAGATGAAGTGGTGATCTTAGGAGACCTTTGTTTGGGTAAAGGAGAGCAGGTGAATGAGCTGCTGCATAAACTGAATGGTAAAAAGTATTTGGTGACAGGGAATCATGACCGGTTGTTTTTGCGGGACAAGAAGTTTGATCCGTCACTTTTAGAATGGGTCAAGCCCTATGCAGAGCTTAAAGATAATGGGCGCAAGCTGGTACTCTGCCATTATCCGATCATCTGTTATAACGGGCAGTATCATGGTGATTCTACATATATGTTGTACGGGCATGTCCATGATACGCCGGATTATAAAAATGTGCTGCGTTTTCAGAGAGAGTCCACAGAAATCACCTACCATGCGAAAGGGCGCGGGGCTTCTGTGGGAGAAGAGCGGCATTTGCCTTGCAATCTGATCAATTGTTTTGCGGGATTTTCGGATTATTATCCGCTGACATTGGAAGAATGGATTGACAAGCAAAATAATCTTTGCTATGATGTCAAAAGATGCGAAGAAAAGAAGAAGTAGTACATGGGGGAGACCTACAGAGAATAGCCGGTTGCTGAGAGGCGTTAGGATAGAAGCCTGTATGAATACATCTTGGAGTAGCGGATTGAAGAGAGGATTTTGATCCTTTTGGTAGATTTAGCCGGTGATGCACCCGTTATCGTGCAGGGATATAGAGGTATCCTGCTAAGGCAGTATGTGTGAGCATATTGTAAAAAAAGGTGGTAACACGATTTCATCGTCCTTTTGTCGTTGACAAAAGGACTTTTTTCTTTGCATAAAAAAATCATAAAGGAATAAAAAAGGAGAGAACAACATGAGCGAAAAGATGACAGTGTATGATGAATTGGTTGCCCGTGGCTTGATCGCACAGGTGACGGACGAAAAAGAGATCAAAGAGATGATCAATGAAGGTAAGGCGGTTTTTTATATTGGATTTGATCCGACGGCAGACAGCCTTCATGTAGGACATTTTATGGCTCTTTGTCTGATGAAACGCTTGCAGATGGCAGGCAATAAGCCAATCGCATTGATCGGTGGCGGAACAGCTATGATCGGTGATCCAAGCGGGCGTACCGATATGCGTCAGATGATGACCAAAGAGACGATTGCACATAATGTAGACTGCTTCAAAAAGCAGATGAGCCGTTTTATTGATTTCTCAGATGATAAGGCATTGTTAGTCAACAATGCAGAATGGCTGTTGGATCTGAATTACGTAGAAGTGCTGCGTGAAGTTGGTGCCCATTTCAGCGTAAATCGTATGTTAACGGCAGAGTGCTATAAACAGCGCATGGAGAAAGGACTTAGTTTCCTGGAGTTCAACTACATGATCATGCAGAGTTATGATTTTTATGCCTTGTTCCAGAAGTACGGATGTAACATGCAGTTTGGAGGAGATGATCAGTGGAGCAACATGCTTGGTGGAACGGAATTGATCCGTCGTAAGCTGGGCAAAAATGCGTATGCAATGACGATCAATCTGCTGCTCAATTCCGAAGGCAAAAAGATGGGTAAAACACAGTCTGGCGCTGTATGGCTTGATCCGAACAAGACCAGCCCGTTTGATTTTTATCAATATTGGAGAAACGTGGGAGATGGTGATGTGCTTAAGTGTCTGCGCATGCTCACATTCCTTCCGTTAGAGCAGATCGAAGAGATGGATGCCTGGGAAGGCAGCAAGCTAAATGAGGCAAAAGAAATCTTGGCATTTGAGCTTACCAAGTTAGTACATGGTGAGGAAGAAGCTGTTAAAGCACAGGAAGGAGCGCGTGCACTCTTTTCCAGCGGAAACGCAGCACAGATGCCGGAGACAAAGCTGGTCGATGAAGATTTTGAAGATGGTAAGATCGGCATCTTGAAATTAATGGTTAAAGCCGGTCTTGCAACATCTAATGGAGAGGCAAGAAGAAATGTCGAGCAGGGCGGTGTTACGATCGATGGTGAGAAAGTGACCGATGTTCGCATGACACTTACGAAAGAGCAGATCAGTGCAGAAGGCATTGTTGTAAAACGTGGTAAAAAGAAATTTATGAAGGTGCTTTGTGACTAAATTTAATTCCATGAAAAAAGGCTGGGAGAATTATTCTCCCAGTTTTTTTAATAAACATTGATATATTTCAGTCTGATTTTCTTTGAATTTTTGGCACGCCCTACGAGCTGCTTCCTCGGAGGGAACGGCAAAGGAAAGCGAGAATAATGTGTTGCCGCGTTCCTGTACTAAAGCAGATGCCAGATAGTCTCCGGAAGGAGTTACCGAATAGTCGGTGTGGACTGTGGTAGCTTCTAAAATATCAACTTTATTGTCTCGCAGATATTCATCAATCTGTCGTATCGTGTCTTTGGGAAGCATGGAAGAGAAGTATTCTAACATCTGCGATCCCTTTTGTGTGATCTTGTAATATGTCGTTTTACGAGTTGCCTCTTCCTCGATCAGGGCATCTTCTGTCAGAAGTGCTAATGTTTCCTGAATTGAAAAAAAGTCTGTATAGCCATGCCCTAAAATGAAATCGCACAAAAAAGCATTAGGTAGTCCCTGTTTTGTGCGGCTTAACGCATATAAAATAATTAATTTATACAAACGCAGTGTGTCTGGTGTCATAGGTTTCCTTTCTGCTTGCTGTAATATTTCCCCTGATAGACCTGCTCTGTTTTGAGAGAGTGTGCAATATGGTTAAGAACAGCCCGTTTGTTGCAGCTCCAGCGTGGTGCGATCAGGAGATCTTTTGGACCATCTCCGGTCAGGCGGTGGATCACAATCTCTGGAGAGAGATTACCGATGCATCGGATGACCAGATCTACATACTCTTCCTGAGTCAGGATATGCCAAGGATGTTCTTCGAGATAAACTGCCAGATCCGTTCCTTTTAATACATGCAATAGCTGCAATTTGATCCCCTGAATATGTTGTGTGTTCAGATATTGGATCGTTTCAAGAATGTCTGCTTCGGTTTCGTCCGGAAGTCCAAGGATCACGTGGACGATCACCGGAATATTGAGTGTATGCAGCGTGTGCGCAGTCTGCTCAAAAACATGCAGAGGATATCCACGGCGAATGAAACGAGCCGTATGCTCGTGCACCGTTTGCAGACCGAGCTCGATCCATGTCGGTTTTATCTGCCTGCATTCATCGAGCAGGGAAAAAATCTCCGGGGAAAAGCAATCCGGTCTGGTAGCGATAGAAAGTCCGACGATATCCGGATGCGCCAGCGCTTCCAGATACATCGGACGTAATATGTCGATGGGAGCATATGTGTTGGAAAACGATTGGAAATACGCAATGTATTTCTGACCGGTTTCCTTGGCGCTGCCGTTTAGGCGACAGATCGCCTCATCGATCGCAGCCGTGATAGATCGGTTCGTCGTGGCAAAATCACCGGAACCGCCCTCGCTGCAAAAAATACAGCCTCTCGTGTCCAGTGTTCCATCTCGGTTTGGACAGGTCATTCCCGCATCTAATGCAATTTTATAGACCTTTTGTCCAAACGTTTCTTTGAGATAATAGTCTAAGGAATAGTAGGGCTTTTCACCCCAACGAGATCTAACGGATGTGTGATTTGACTGCATCGGCCACCACCTGAGCTGCGCGTGGGTCAAACGCTTCCGGTAAAATATGTTCGTCGTTTAATTCTTCGTCAGAAACGAGTCCGGCAAGTGCAAGAGCAGCAGCGAGCTTCATTTCTTCTGTAATGTCGGTCGCTCTGCCGTCTAATGCACCCTTAAAGATGCCAGGGAAAGCAACAACATTATTGACCTGATTTGGAAAATCAGATCGACCGGTTCCGACAACGCGTGCACCGGCAGCTTTTGCAACATCAGGCATGATCTCCGGAACAGGATTTGCCATGGCAAACAGTATCGCATCGGAATTCATGGATTGAACCATTTCTGCGGATACAATATTAGGAGCGGAGACACCAACGAAAATATCGGCACCACAAAGTGCGTCAGCCAGTGTTCCGGTTTTGCCGGACAGATTTGTTACTTCCATCATTTCCTTCTGCATCCAGTTTAAGCCTTCGCTCTTTTTAGATAAGATACCGCTGATATCGCACATTGTTACGTCGGTAAATCCATAGCGGAGTAATAATTTTGTAATAGCAACGCCGGCGGATCCGGCACCGTTTACAACGACTTTGCAATGTTCTTTCTCTTTGCCAACCACCTTCAAAGCGTTAATAATGCCGGCGAGAACAACGATCGCAGTACCATGCTGATCATCGTGAAATACCGGTATATCTAAGGCTTCTTTTAGACGACTTTCGATCTCAAAGCAGCGTGGCGCAGAAATATCTTCTAAGTTGATACCGCCAAAAGCCGGTGCAATGTTGATCACAGTTTTGATGATCTCTTCAGTATCCTGTGTATCTAAGCAGATCGGGAAGGCATTGACACCGCCAAATTCCTTAAAGAGGACTGCTTTGCCTTCCATAACCGGCATAGCAGCTTCCGGACCGATGTTACCAAGGCCGAGGACGGCACTTCCGTCAGAAACAACAGCAACGGTATTGGATTTGATGGTATATTGATAAGCTGCTTCTTTATTTTCTGCAATGACCTTACATGGTTCAGCAACACCTGGTGTGTAGGCAACAGCCAGATCCTCGCGGGATTTTACCTGACACTTGGGAGTTACATCCAGTTTGCCATTCCATTCTTTATGTAAGTGTAGAGCTTTTTCTGCATTTGTCATTCGACTTAACCTCCATTTTCTGTAGAATTATTTGTAATAGCAATCGCAAACTATATCATAGCATACATCGAATTGGAAAACAATAAAGCCGAAAAACTTCGTCCGACAAAAGATATTTTGTGCGATAAAAGACGAACGATGTCGAAAAAACAATAATATTCATAGGATTTTGTGAAAATTTTTGAAAAAGTCATTTACAACGCTGTTGAAATGCTTTATATTATTTAGTGCATGTAATTACTCTAATACAGTAGGTCATAGATACATAGGCGAGACAATATCGTCGTGATCGATTTATTATTCATTATAATCCGACCTAATAATTGCAGAAAGAATCATGTTAGCACAAGTTGAATTTTTTTTATTGGAAAGGGATATTTTTATGACAGAATACGATAAGTTATCATTGGTTGAATTACGAATTGTAGCGAAGAAGATGGGCATCAAAAGTGTTACCAGTTACAAAAAGTTAGAGCTGCTTGCAAAAGTGAAAGAAGTTGCAGCAACAATGGATTCTACAGACGCGACACCTGAGACGGACGATATTCAGAGTGTAGATCATGTTGTAGAGAGCACAGGAGAGGCTGTCGACAGTCCGATGCCAAGATCCAGATATGCGAGTGAATCAGACAATTCCCGTATGGAGGAAAGTGGACGAGATATAAATCGTGGCTATGTCAGTGATAGAGAACCTATGAGAACATCCGGTTATATGAGGGATCCTGAGATGGGAATGGCTCGTGGAGGATACTCCCGTAACGAGGGAATGAGCCGTGGAGGATACACCCGCAATGATAATATGAGTCGCGGAGGATACTCCCGTAACGATAATATGGGTCGCGGAGGATACATGAATCGCAGCGATAATATGAACCGCGGAGGATACATGAACCGCGATAATATGGGACGTGGTGTATACAGCCGCAGTGAGAGTATGAATCGTAGCAATTATTCCCGTAACGAAGGCTATCGAAACGATGGTTATCGTAATGATAATATGGATCGTGGCGGATATGTACGCAATGATAACAGAGGCTATCATGCGGATCTTCGTCCGCAGATGCACCGGGCACCACAGCACGAGTTGACACCAACGGAGATCGCTGAGTTGGATAGTGGTGTATCACGTGAGGGTATTTTGGAAGTACTCCCGGAGGGATATGGATTTATTCGATGCGACAATTATCTCCCTGGAGAGAGAGATCTGTATGTCTCACCGCAGTTGATCCGTAAGTACCATCTGCGTACCGGAGATATCCTAAATGGTAATATTCGTATTCGTAATCAGAATGAGAAATTTGCCGCATTATTATATATCAAAGAAATCAATGGCAGTGATCCGGAAGAGATGATAAATCGTCCAAAGTTTGAGCAGTTGACACCGGTATTTCCGGATGAGAGACTTCGCTTAGAGACACCGGGCTGTCCGATATCCATGCGTATGATGGATCTGATCGCACCAATTGGTAAAGGACAGAGAGGAATGATCGTATCTCAGCCTAAGACAGGTAAGACGACATTATTAAAACAGGTTGCCAAGGCTGTTAAGACAAATCATCCGAAGATGCATTTGATCGTATTGTTGATCGATGAGCGTCCGGAGGAAGTGACAGATATCAAAGAGTCTATCTTAGGACATAACGTAGAAGTGATCTTCTCCACGTTCGATGAACTTCCGGAAAATCACAAGCGTGTATCGGAGATGGTTATTGAGCGCGCTAAGCGTCTTGTAGAGCAGGGCGAAGAAGTTATGATCCTGTTAGACAGCATTACTCGTCTTGCAAGAGCCTACAACCTGACAGTACAGCCAAGCGGCCGTACTTTGTCCGGCGGTTTAGATCCGGCTGCATTGCATATGCCAAAACGTTTCTTTGGTGCAGCACGCAATATGCGTGAGGGCGGAAGTTTGACAATCCTTGCAACTGCACTTGTGGATACCGGAAGTAAGATGGACGATGTTGTATTTGAGGAATTTAAGGGAACCGGTAATATGGAGCTTGTTCTTGACCGCAAGCTTTCCGAGAAGCGTGTATTCCCGGCGATCGATCTTCCTCGTTCCAGTACGCGCAGAGATGATCTTCTTCTGACACAGGAGGAGATGGAAGCTAATTTCCTGATGCGTAAAGCACTTACCGGAATGAAATCCGAAGAGGCTGTTGAACGGATCATTGAAATGTTCCGTCGTACTAAGAGTAATCAGGAATTTATCCAAACGATTCGCAAGACAAAAATTGTATAAAAGTGCTTGCAATCCGCTTTTGACTATGCTATACTGAAGAAGTTGTGTAAAAATGAGAATCGAGAAAGCTTTTTTCAAAGTTTTCTTCGCAATAGTAACCGACTGCTGAGAAGCGGCGGAATGGAAATGGAGGATAAAGCGATGAGAGAAGGAATTCATCCAAACTACTATCAGGCAAAGGTTGTATGCAACTGTGGAAATGAGTTTGTGACTGGTTCTACTAAGGAGGAAATCCACGTAGAAATCTGCTCCAAATGTCATTCATTCTATACAGGTCAGCAGAAGGCTGTCAAAGCTCGTGGTGCCATTGATAAGTTCAATCGCCGTTATGGTATTCAGGCAAACTAGCAAAATAAATGGTCGGAGTGCGTCCGGCCTTATGAACGGTCACAGTATTTGTGCTTAACAAGTGCTGTGACCGTTTGTGTTATACACAAATGGAGAGAAAGTGAAGTAAATTTGTAGTGCAAAAATTGTATCTGTTGTAGAATAAAACAGATTTGCAGTGCGAAAATTGTATCTGTTGTAGAATAAAACAGATGCGTGGAAGGGCATGGTTATAAAAATGAAATCATCAGGAATAGGTGGACAGGCAGTATTAGAAGGCGTAATGATGCGCAATAAGTCCAAGTATGCAGTAGCAGTACGCAAACCCGATGGCAAGATTGATATAAAGGTAGATACCTGCACAAGTGAAGGGGACCGCAAGCTGTTTTTCAGACTTCCATTGATCCGAGGTGTTGTTGCATTTGTGGACTCTTTGGTGTTAGGAATGAAGACATTGACATATTCTGCCAGCTTTTACGAAGAGGAAGAAGCGCAGGAAGCTTCAGCTGCGGATGGGAACAAGGCAGATCGTACGGATGAGAAGAGTGGCGAGAAACAAACAAAAGAAGGCTCCGAAGCAGAAAGTTCAGCATCATTGGCGAAAAAAGCAGAAAAACGTGAACAGCTGGAGATGGCGATGACAGTAATGTTGTCTATTGTACTGGCGCTGGCGGTGTTTGTTGCACTTCCGTTTGGATTATCTTTGCTGCTAAAAGATCATATTCGATCGCAGGCTGTATTAGCACTGATCGAGGGACTGATCCGACTGGGACTGTTTATCGGTTATGTGTATGTCATTTCCTTTATGCAGGATATTAACCGGGTATTCATGTATCATGGTGCAGAACACAAGGCGATCAATTGCGTGGAAAGTGGTGATGATCTGACGGTATTGAATGTGCGTAAGCATTCCAGATATCACAAGCGTTGTGGAACCAGTTTCCTCTTTATTGTTATGTTGATCAGTATCGTACTGTTTATGTTTTTGCACTTTGACAGTGTATGGCTTCGTTTGTTGAGCCGTTTGCTGCTGGTGCCGGTTGTGGCAGGTATTTCGTATGAATTTATCCGTCTTGCGGGCAACAGTGATGCAAAGATTATCAATATCTTAAGCAAACCGGGAATGTTTTTACAGGGATTGACAACGAGAGAACCGGATGACAGCATGATCGAGGTTGCCATTGCTTCAGTAGAAGCAGTTTTTGACTGGAAAGAGTACCAGAGCAGATTGCAGGCGGTTAAGAAGAGTACAAAACGCAAAAAAGTGGCAGAAGAGATGCGTAAAAGCGGCATGACAGCACCGCTGCCGATCGTGGATCCGGCGAATGCTAAGAAAAAGAGTGGAACAGAACTTGCTTCTGAGATCAAAAAACGTGAGCAGGAGTATAAGAAACGTGCCGATGAGCGCAAGAAATATATGGAAGAAATGCAAAAGCGTGAGGATGAGATCGCGAAGGTAATGGATGAAGTATCCAAACGTAAGGAAGAGCGTCAAGCGCTTGCACAAGCACAGGAAGAAATGACAGAGGATGAACTTTCCTCCTTAGATCGTTTCTTTGATGATCCGGATGGTACAAAATCAGATATGGAATCAAAGCCTTCCGTGGATGAGGTGGAAAACGGATGAAAGAGGAAATCCTTACGCTAAAGGAAGCTTTGGCGAAAGCCGTGGACAAATTGCAGCAGATGGAAGTGCCGGATGCCGACATTGATGCATGGTATTTGCTTTCCTATGTGACCGGACTTGACCGTGCGGCATTTTTTCTGCATGGAGAGGAACCGATGGCGGAGCCGGATATGATTCGATACTGCGACCTGGTTACAAAACGTGGGGAACGCATTCCATTACAGCATTTGACCGGTGAGCAGGAGTTTATGGGGCTGGATTTTCATGTGAATGAACATGTACTGATCCCGAGACAGGATACCGAATGTCTTGTGGAACGGGTTCTGCCATATGTAGACGGCAAACGAGTGTTAGATGTGTGTACCGGTTCCGGATGTATTGCGATAGCGATTGCCAAACTTGGTAAACCGTTCATCGTGCACGGAGTAGACATCTCCGAGGAAGCACTTGCAGTTGCCAGACAGAATGCAACAGAACTTAACGCTTCTGTAGAACTGTTTGCGGGGGATCTTATGACAAGGATGGATGGGCAATACGATGTGATCGTATCGAATCCGCCGTATATCCCACCGTCAGTGATAGAGGGATTGATGCCGGAAGTACGATTGCACGAACCGATGCTTGCACTGGACGGTGGACAGGATGGGCTGGAATTTTACCGGAGGATTGCAGGACAGGCGGTCACACGACTGGCGCCAAACGGAAGACTGTTTTTGGAGATCGGATGTGAACAGGCTGCTGCTGTAGCGGAAATATTGCAAAAACAGGGATATCGGGAAGTGCAGGTGTTTCAGGATCTTGCCGGTAAAGATCGTATTGTACAATGTATCGTATGAAATAGAATGGAGGAAGAATCATGTTTGATAAATTAGAAGATTTGGTGCGTAGATTGGAAGAGCTTAATATTGAGCTTACGGATCCTGATGTTATCAGTAATCAGGATAAATACCGCCAGCTTATGAAAGAGCAGAATGAGTTGACGCCGATCGTTGAGAAATATCAGGAGTATCGTGCGGCAAAAGATGGTGTGGAAGATAGTCTTGCCATTTTAGAGGAAGAGAACGATGAGGAAATGCGTGAGCTTGCCAAAGAGGAGTTGGCAGATTGCAAAGCTAAAGTAGAATCCTGTGAACAGGAATTGAAGATTTTGATGTTACCGAAAGATCCGAATGATGATAAGAACGTTATCGTAGAGATCCGCGGCGGTGCCGGTGGAGATGAGGCGGCATTATTTGCAGCAGATCTGTTCCGTATGTATTCTAAATTTGCAGAGGCAAACCGTTGGAAAGTAGAAGTGATGAGTGCCAATGAAAACGGCATTGGTGGTTTTAAGGAAATTGTCTTTATGGTGCTCGGTCATGGAGCGTATTCCAAGTTAAAATATGAAAGCGGTGTGCATCGTGTTCAGAGAATCCCAACGACAGAATCCGGCGGACGTATTCATACATCGACGGCAACGGTTGCGATCATGCCAGAGGTAGAAGATGTTGAAGTACATGTAGATCCGAACGATTGCAAGATTGATGTATACCGTGCGTCCGGTAATGGCGGACAGTGCGTCAACACAACAGATTCTGCTGTTCGTATTACGCATATCCCTACGGGTATTGTGGTTACCTGTCAGGATGAGAAATCTCAGCTCAAAAATAAAGACAAGGCGATGAGAGTACTTCGTTCCCGCATCTATGATATGGAGCAGGAGAAGGCGAATAGCGAACAGGCAGCTGAGCGGCGCAGCCAGGTTGGAACCGGTGATCGTTCCGAAAAGATCCGTACTTATAATTTCCCACAGGGACGTGTGACAGATCACCGAATCAAATTTACCAGCCATCGTCTGGGAGAAATATTAGATGGAGATATCAATGAACTGTTGCAGAACATTATTGCGGCAGATCAGACAGCGAAATTAGCGAAGTTAAACGAAAATTAATGGGGGGAGAATGGTTATGGGAAAAAAGAAATGGTTGCGTGGCGTAATGGCAATGGCGGTAGCGGGGAGTCTGCTTATATCGGCAGCACCGGGAAGCCTGCAGGCACCGAAAGCGTCAGCAGCAGTGAAGCTGACCGGTAAGACCAAAAAGGTTGCTTATCGAAACACTTTTGTTGGAAAACATGGCAGATTACGTGTCAAAGGCACTAAGCTGGTGGATAAAAAAGGCAAAGCGGTACAGCTTCGCGGAATATCCAGTCATGGCATCAACTGGGATGTTGGAGAACCGTTTGTTAATGAGAAAGCTTTGCAAAATCTGCGGGACGAATGGGGCGTCAATTGTTTTCGTGTTGCAATGTATACCGAGGATTACAATGGATACTGCGTGACAGATACGGCAAGCCGCAAGAAGCTTTTGGCAAAGATCGATACAGCCGTAAAAGCCGGAAGAAAGCTTGGCATGTATGTCATCATTGACTGGCATATTTTAAGCGATGGTAATCCGAAGAAAAATCAGTCTAAGGCTAAGGCATTTTTTAAGAAAATGTCGAATAAATATCGAAAAGAAAAACATGTATTTTATGAAATCTGCAATGAACCGAATGGCGGTGTACAGTGGAAGACTATCAAATCGTATGCAAAATCCGTGATCAAGGTGATCCGCAAAGCGGACAAAAACGCGGTAGTCATTGTCGGTACGCCGACCTGGAGTCAGGATGTTGATATGGCGGCAAAATCTCCGCTCAAAGGAAAAAACATTATGTATGCCTTTCATTTTTATGCAGCGACGCATGGCGATGATCTGCGCGCCAAAGTAAACGCAGCACTTC
>PPYF01208820.1_pt1 | contig 17843 bp, 17 predicted proteins | sample 1559871 | NCBI WGS metagenome assembly PPYF01 (sample SAMN08240021, study PRJNA423297) | Human gut metagenome, whole genome shotgun sequencing project.
ACATCTGTATGAGCTGAGCGCCTGTCAATGAGTAAAACAGTGGCGTTAGCCACGATAAGCACGCAGTGCGGTTTTACGACTGGCGCAGGCTGAACTGTTCCGCGAGGTGTTTTGACATGTATATGCCAAAACCCGAAACATCCAAGCCAAAATTCCATTGTCGCAGGCAATCTGGAGTGAATTTTGACTCGTTATTGTATGAATATATACTTTTTCACTATTTCAAAAAAAGTGTCACCACTTTTTCCTCAAAAAAATGGTGACATTTTTTCAAAATTTCTAAAAAGTATACTTTCTCTCCTCTATCAGCGTTTCTCTTAATTCCTGCAACGTTGGCGCCTTTGCATCTTTCTCAGATATCTGTTCAAGATTCTTTGGATCAATTGGAATCGGCCATTCAATTCCCAATTCCGGATCTAATGGAGTCAGGGCTGTTCCTGCCATCCCTGCAGCCCATTCATTATCAAAAAAATACAAATATTCTGTATGTTCTTCCAACGCCTGAAAACCATTGCATACTCCCTGAGGAACAAAAACCTGAACACCAGGCGTAATATGAACGGTTTCCACTGCCCCAAAGGTTTTACTTTCCGGTCTTGTATCTACATACACACCAAAAACAGAACCCAAAGCAACCGTAACTAATTTCGACATAGCTTCACCGTGTAGCCCTCGAACTGCTCCCCGTTTTGTACGGGTCAGATTTATTTGCTTCCATCCTGAAACCGTTTGAGGCAAAACGTCCATATGCGCACTTTCACGATAAAGTTCCCGAACAGTTCCTCGATCATCCGTTACCATTTTAGCATTGATAACTTTCAATCCGTCAATTTTTGACTCTGTGGCTGAAAAAGGTCTTATTTCCAAGTTCATTGTACATTCTCCTTCCGTTGTTTTACTTTTCTCCAAAAAAGAGAAAGCAGTCTTCTATAATCAGAATAACTGCTTTCTATAATTATTTCAATATTCTTTTTTTTATCTCAGATATCCTCCTGCGCCCCGCAGGCAATATTCACTCCATGAACCGCCACGCGTTCCAGATCTGATATAATATCCGCAAATACCATACCCGCCTCCAGACTACATTCGTCCTGAGCGATCCGTTCAATATATTTCGCCTGTAATTCACGTTCCGACTGACTGATTTCTTCTTTCACTGCAAGTATTTCCGGCAATTTTTGTCGGTCGTTTCCATAAAATACTTCCAGCGCTTCTTTCAAGACCCATTCCACTTTTCCGGCAAGTTTTCCCAGATCTGCCTCCCCTTCCCGGGTAAGATGCACATTTCCTTCTTTCAGTTTCACTGCCGAATTGCTAATTCGCTGTCCCCGGTCAGCGATCCGCTCCAGATCTGTCACCATATACAGAAGGGAATCCACATATACGGCGTCATCAATGACCAGCGTAGACTGCTTTAATCGCACCAGATAACTGGTAATCTCCCGATGGAGAAAGTTGATATTCTGTTCTGTCTGACAGACTTCCTGAATTTTTTCCGATGTCGGTTCCTGAATGGTTTCTATGGAACGGCTCAAATTTTCTGCCGTAAGCTTTGCCATTTCTTCTGTCTCCCGAATCACCTGTAAAACGGCAGTTGCAGGAGAAAATCCATGATTTTCTCCTATGTATTTCAGCTCAAACGCTGCCTCAGCTCCATCCTGTCCCCAGATCAGTTTTTCTGTCACTGCCACGATCTTTGCCGTAAAAGGCATACAAACTGCCATCCAGACAAGCTTCATAAGCATATTGGCATTTACAACTGCCGCTGCCTCTTTTCCATCAGAAAATTTCAGGAAGAAATTTTCGATTCCATCTCTGCCCAAAAGCAACAGAAGCAGCCAGAAAATCCCTCCCGCAAGATTGATGCATACATGCATCCACAAGGTCCTTTTGCCATCTTTCTTACATCCGATTCCCACCAAAAGCGCTGGAAGCGCACAGCCAATATTTGCGCCCAAAAGCATATACAGACTTCCTGAAAATCCCAGCCATCCACTTCCTGTCCAGACAGCCAAAAGCCCCGTCGCCGCCAATTCACTTTGGAACAGACATCCAAGAAGGATTCCCGCACCAAATGCCAGAAGGGGATGCGAAAGCTTCTCCAGAATTACCTGCACGGCGGACAGCTCTCCTGCCCACGCCGCTCCCTTCGTCATACCGGAAACACTGGTAAATAAAAGTCCAAAGCCCATCAAAACCTTGCCCAGACTGAGCGCCGTTTTCCTCTCTCCTCCAAACAGAATCAGACAAGCACCGCCAAGGATTAAAACTGGCGCAAGATATTCCGGATCGAAAGACAACATCTGACCCGTTATGCTGCCTCCCAGATTTACCCCCAACAAAAAGCCGGGAATCTGGGACAGTTCCAGCAATCCCCCATTGACGAAACTCATCATCAGGACTGTCGAACCGTTGGCAGATTGGATCAATGCGGTAAAAAATGTTCCCACCAGCATACTGATCCATTTGTTTTTTGTAAATATTTCCAAAAAGCTCTGCATTTTCTGTCCGGCTGCCTGAGCAATTCCCTCGCTCATGATCTTCATCCCGTAAAGGAAAAGCCCCAAACTGCCCGTCAGATACATTACGGCAATCATACGACCGCTCCGTTCTTTACAGCAAAATATTCCTGCCCTGCTCTGGCGTCTCTTTGTATCTGCTCCCGCAGCTCTTCCACAGAATCAAACTTGCACTCCGGCCGCACAAAATGGTAAAATTCCACCCAGGCAATTTTATCATAGAGATCTTTATCACAGTCAAACAGATACGTTTCCACACCGGCAAAAGGAACTTCCACGGTAGGTTTTACTCCCACATTAGAAATCCCCAGATATTCTTCTCCATTGATAAAAGTTCTCGAAGCGTACACACCAAAAGGCGGCAACAATTTCCCGTCTTCTGGAATCTGATTGATGGTGGGAAGTCCCCAGGTGCGCCCCAGCTGTCTTCCATGCACCACTTTTCCCAGTACAAAATAGGGATAGCCTAAAAGATCATTAACCTTTTCTATCTTGCCCTCCCGCAATGTTTCCCGAATCCAGGTACTGCTGATCTCCCGGTCACCTTCCCGTTCTTTTTCCAGAATTTCTACCTGAAAATCGTAAGCCTGACCCAGACGCTGCAAAAGCTCCGGTGTTCCCTTCCGCTCATGCCCAAAATGAAAATCCGGTCCCACGATCACATAAGCTGCCTGAAGCTGCTTCACAAGAATTTTTTTCACAAAATCTTCCGGTTCCATATGAATCAGCTCTGAAACAAACGGACACTCGATCAGCGTATTGATCCCGCGCTTTTCCAGAAGAATTTTTCTTTCTTCATTATTCAGAAGCGTTCTGGTGATGCGCGTTCCTAATTTAGCCAGAGGCGACACATCAAAGGTAAATACCACAGTTTCGTACCCCTTTTTTCCCACTTCCAGAACTCTCTGCAGCAGTCTCTCGTGACCCCTGTGCAGTCCATCGAACTTTCCCAGCGTTACCACGCTTCTTTTTTCCAACTGAAAATCCAGCGTATCTGTCATGTACTTCATATTTTATACATCCTTACTATAGAACATCTTTATCGGAGCGAATTTTTCCCCTTTTCTTGCAAAAATTCCTATAAACTCTCCTGTACTGTCATAGATTCTCCACGGCTCACCATTTTTTATTTCAGAAATTTCTTCCAGAAATTCCACCAAAAAAGGATTTCCATTGTGCACCAGACGGTCTCCCTCTGGCTTCACTTTACCTGCAGGGTATGCGTCAAACATCTGATCCACCGGCACTACAAACTCTGCGATCGTCCCCTGATCCACTGCCTTTTGAACCTCCTCCAGTTTTTTTGCACCGGAAAGGGAGAATCGCTCTACCCTGGTTCTCAGCAATTTTTCCATACAGCCGCCGCATCCCAGCTTACCGCCGATATCATGGCAGAGTGTACGGATATACGTTCCCTTGGAACAACGCACGCGAATCCTCACCCGGGGCAGTTCCATCTCCAGAATCTCAATCTCATGAAAGCAAACGGGGCGGGGTTTTCTCTCCACTTCAATTCCTTCCCTTGCCAGCTCATAAAGCTTTTTTCCTCCCACTTTTAAAGCGGAATACATGGGCGGAATCTGCATCTGCTCCCCAATAAAAGACTGAATACAGGCTTTCACTTCCTCCTCAGAAACTGTCACCGGACTGGTATGGAGTACTGTTCCCGTGGTATCCTGCGTATCTGTCACCACACCGAGAAGAAGTACGGCTTCATATTCCTTCTCATGATCGGTCAGCATATCACAAAGCCGTGTGCCTCTTCCCAGACATACTGGCAGTACGCCCTCCGCATCCGGGTCCAGCGTCCCCGTATGTCCGATTTTTTTCTGATGAAGAATGCCTCTTAGCTTTGCCACCACATCATGGGAAGTATATCCCTTTTCTTTATAGATATTGATCACACCGTTAATCTGCATTTTCACACTCCTGAAGCTGTTTTTCTATATCGTACGTCAGACTGTTGATCACATCATAGACAGACCCCTGCATGGTACAGCCTGCCGCCAGCACATGACCGCCGCCGCCAAAATAGGAAGCGATCTTTGCCACATTCACAGTGCCGCTGGAGCGCATACTGACTTTATACTCCTGAACGCCTGTCTCGTAAAGGAAAATCGCCACTTCCACTCCTTTTGTATTCCGAAGTTGACTCACGATCCCTCCCAGATCTTTTCCGGTAACTCCGTAAAACTTCATATCCTTCTGTTTTACATAGCCCACGATACATTTTCCATGCAAAAGCATAATACTTTCCATGATTGTTCTTCCCATGATCTGATTCTGTGCATACGTTTTGGTATAAAAAGAATCCTGAATGATCTTTGTAAAATCAATGCCCGTATTCATCAGTTTTCCGGCAATCTCCATGGTTCTCGTTCCCGTACAGGAATGCTGAAACACACCGGTATCATGGATAATCCCGGTATAAAGAGCTCCTGCGATCCCCTTTGTGATCTTCTCCTCATCCAAAAGCTCGTACAACACCTCGCAAGTAGAACTTGCCTGAGGAACCACATGATTTTCTTTAGCAATCCCCGGATTTGTAATATGATGATCTACGCAGAAAGAATGTTTCGCCGTTTCCAGCGCTTTTCCTGCCACACCGATGCGGTCCACACTGCTCACATCAAAAAGCAGTAAAAGATCGTATATCCGATCTTCCTGCCATACACTTTTTGCCTGATCCAGATTTGGAATATGAGAAAAGACGTCCTCCGCCCCTTCCAGATATACGTCCGCCTGAATGGTAGGATAATTTTCTTTCAAATACAGATACATTCCCATACAGGAACCCACGCAGTCTCCATCCGGGCGCTGATGTCCGGCAATGGCTACCGTGGACACTCCCTGAAGAATCGCATCCATCTTACTCTTCATCTTCCTCATCCCTTTCTGAGATTGTCTGATTTACATCATCGATCAGTTTTGACATATGAACGCCATATTCTATAGATTCATCCAGCTTAAAATAAATTTCCGGCGTATTGCGAAGGTTCAGATTTTTTGCAAGCTGTCTGCGGATATAGCCTTCTGCACTGCGAAGTCCTGCGATAGTATCACGTTTTTCCTGATCTGACCCCAGAACACTGATATATGCTTTACAGGTTTTCAGATCAGGAGCAACCTCAACGGCTGTAACAGAGGTCATCATATGAATACGGGGATCCTTGATCTCCTGTCGAATAATCATGCTAAGCTCTTTTAAAACCTCACCGTTGATTCTTGTATTTTTTATACTGTTTTTTCTCATTTTTAACCTCTCATATTTAAAAGCGCCAAAGACTGCATCCGGTTCAAAACCGAAGGTGCAGTCTTTCGCATTTTCCCTGTTCTAACGAGGAACCTCTACCATGGTATAAGCCTCTACCTGATCAAATTCCTGGATGTCGTTGAAGCCTTCAAATACCAGACCACATTCATAGCCGGCTCTCACTTCTTTTACATCATCCTTGAATCTTTTCAGGGATGCCAGCGGTCCTTCAAAGATCTGGCTTCCCTCTCGTGTAATACGTACGGAGCAGCCTCTCTGGAATACACCGTCCAGAACGTAGCTTCCTGCGATATTACCCACACCGGAAGCCTTGAAAATCTGACGTACCTCGGCGTGACCGATCACCTTCTCTTCAAATACAGGATCCAGCATACCTTTCATAGCGGCCTCTACATCTTCCAGCGCCTGATAAATGACTCTGTACAGGCGAAGATCTACACCCTCCTGCTCTGCGATGGTCTTCGCAGTAGCATCCGGTCTTACATTGAAACCGATAATGATCGCATTGGATGCTGATGCCAGCGTAACATCAGACTCGTTGATAGCGCCCACGCCGCCGTGGATGATCTTAACCACCACTTCTTCATTGGACAATTTTACAAGACTCTGTTTTACCGCTTCTACAGATCCCTGAACATCTGCTTTTACCACGATATTCAATTCTTTCAGATTACCCTCCTGGATCTGGTTAAACAGATCATCCAGAGACATTTTTGCTTTTGTCTCTTCCAGAAGTTTATTTTTATTTTCTGATACAAAGGTTGCAGCAAAATGTTTTGCCTCTTTGTCATTTTCTGTTGCTACCAATACCTCTCCGGCATTCGGCACATCAGAAAGTCCCAGAATCTCTACCGGAGTAGAAGGACCTGCCTCTTTCACACGGCGTCCCTTATCGTCCATCATGGCGCGGACTTTACCGGAAGAAGCGCCTGCAGCGATAAAGTCGCCGACACGAAGCGTTCCTTTCTGTACAAGAATCGTAGCCACTGGTCCTTTTCCTTTATCCAGCTGCGCTTCAATAACAAGACCTCTCGCTCTTCTCTTCGGATTTGCTTTCAGCTCGCACACTTCTGAAGTCAGCAGGATCATTTCCAGCAATTCCTCGATACCGTCATGAGTTTTTGCAGATACCGGAACGAAAATCGTGCTTCCGCCCCAATCTTCCGGGATCAGTTCGTATTCAGACAATTCCTGTTTTACTCTCTCGATATTTGCGCTTGGCTTATCGACCTTATTGATGGCAACGATAATTTCTACCCCTGCAGCTTTTGCATGGTTAATCGCTTCTACAGTCTGAGGCATCACACCGTCATCCGCAGCTACTACCAATACCGCAATATCTGTAGCATTTGCACCACGCATACGCATAGCGGTAAATGCTTCATGACCCGGTGTATCCAGGAACGTGATCTTCTGTCCTTTAATGGAAACCACATAAGCTCCGATATGCTGCGTGATTCCGCCAGCCTCACGATCTGTTACATTCGTTCTTCTGATGGCATCCAGAAGAGAGGTCTTACCGTGGTCAACGTGACCCATAACGCAGACTACCGGAGGTCTTGGCACCAATGTGGAAGCGTCTTCCTCTTCCTCTTTCAGAAGTTCCTCGATCACATCCACTTTTTCTTCCTGCTCTGCAATGATATCAAACTCCAGAGCGATCTCCTGTGCCTTTTCAAAGTCGATCTCGTGGTTTACGGTAACCATGATGCCTTCCATAAACAGTTTCTTTACGATTACGGACGGCTGCATTTTCATCTTTTCAGCCAGCTCACGGATAGTCAGCTTCTCCGGGATCACAATCTCTTTTACTTCCTCTTTCTTCTCTTCCTTCGGCTGTGGACGAACCGGTTTCTGAAGGGCTTTCGGAAGTCTCTGATTCGGACGGCGTCCCTGGTTTGGACGATTGCCGCCCTGACCGCTTCTTCTGTCCTGGGTCTTTTTCTCTTCTCTTTCCCGCTCTTTTTCTTTATCTTTCTCTTTACTCTTTACATCTCTTACCGGCTTTCTTGCCAGTCCCAGATCCATCGTATCTACAGAAGACGGTCTGGAATCTCTTCTGTCATTTCTCCGATTGTTATTTTCTCTTCCGTCTCTGTCTCTTCCATCCCGGTTCATACCGTTTCTGTTATTATCGAAGCGGCGGCCTTCGTTCTTTCTGTTGTTATCTCTGTTATTATCAAAACGACGGCCTTCATTATTTCTTCCGCCCTCCGGTCTTCCCTGACCCTGCGGACGTCCCTGACCTCTTCCCTGATTATCGCCTCTGTTGTTGTCAAAGCGACGACCTTCATTATTTCTGTTATTGTCGAAGCGGCGACCTTCATTATTTCTTCCGCCTTCCGGTCTTCCCTGACCGTATCTTCTGTTCTGCCCGTCCTGACGATTAGTATTCTGAGTCTTTGGCGCATTTCCGCTTTCCTGCGTTTTTACAGTTCCATTCTGCTGTCCTTCTGTTCTTGGAGTTCCCTCCTGCGCTTTACCATTGCCCTGCGGACGGTTATTTCCCTGCTGCGCCTTATTCTTACGGAAGTTTTTTCCTTCCTGTGTCATGGCATTCTGAGGACGATATACCTGGATCAGATTAGATTTCTTCTTAGGACGATCTGCCGCTTTCTTATCCTCTCCATTTTTCTGTTCTTTATAATCTGCTTTCTCCTCTTTCTTTCCGGCGAAAGCATCACGTACCATTTTTTCTTCCTTTTCTTCTAATGTACTCATATGACTTTTAACTTCTATATTTTTCTCCTTCAAAAAATCTAATACCTCTTTATTCGTTTTGTTGATTTCCTGTGCAATTTCATAAATTCTCAGTTTTGGCATTTTACCACCAACCTTTCTTTACTCATGCCAAAGTCAGTTGTTTCTCCAGCGCTGACGCAAGATTTTCATCCGTAACGGCCAACGATGCCCGGAACTCTTTCCCTATCGCGTTGCCCAGCTCTGTTTTCTCACCAAATTCATAAAAAGGAACCTGATAATACTCACACATATTGCGAAATTTTTTTCTGGTATTGTCAGAAGCCTCCGCCGCCACAACCACCAGATAAGCTTTTCCTGTTTTTACAGCTTTCTCCGTTGCGAATTCTCCACTTGCGATCTTGCCGGCTTTCATGGAAAGACCGATCAGTGATAATACTTTATTTTTGTTCAATGGATTCCAACTCCCTTTCCAGGTTCTCATAGATCTCCTGCGGGATCGGCATTTTCAGCGAACGCTCCAGCCCTTTATTTTTTATAGCTTTTTTCAGACATTCTCCCGAAAAGCATACGTAGGCTCCCCGTCCGTTCTTCCTTCCTGTAGTATCCAGGACAATCTGATCATCCGTGGTCTTTAACACACGCATCATTTCTTTTTTATTTTTCATTTCATTGCAGCCGATACATTTTCGCAGGGGTACTTTTTTTACGTTTCCCATACTTCTACCGCCTTACCGCTTATTCTTCCACTTCTTCCGGTACTTCTGTCTCCTCCGGGATCACTTCTTCTGTATCTGAAAATTCTTCTTCTACAGCTGTCTCTTCCGGTGTTTCTTCCTGATAATACTCGAAATCTCCTGCTTCTCTCGCCTGCGTCTCGCTCTTGATATCGATCTTAAATCCAGTCAGACGGGCTGCCAGACGGGCATTCTGTCCTTCTTTACCGATGGCAAGAGAAAGCTGATAATCCGGTACGATCACCAGAGCTGTCTTTTCATCCGGATCTGCCATAACAGAAATAACCTTTGCCGGACTCAATGCATTTTCAATCAGAAGCGCCGGGTTTTCATCCCAGTTGATAATATCAATCTTCTCTCCCCGAAGCTCTGCCACGATAGCATTTACCCTTGCGCCGTTGATACCTACGCAGGCTCCCACTGCATCTACATCAGGATCGTTGGACCAAACGGCGATCTTGGTTCTGGAGCCTGCCTCTCTGGCAATGCTCTTGATCTCCACAATGCCGTCCTTTACTTCGGTAACCTCTGCCTCAAACAGACGTTTTACCAGTTCCGGATGTGTTCTGGACACCAGGATCTTCGGTCCCTTCGGAGTTTCCTTCACTTCCAGCACATACAGCTTAATACGCTCGGTAGGACGGAACACTTCGCCTTTCACCTGCTCGTTTTCATTCAGGATCGCATCTACTTTTCCCAGATTGATGCTTACATTTCTTCCCAGATAACGCTGTACCACACCGGTAACGATATCTCTTTCCTTCTGATAATATTCGTCACACAGAGCTTTTCTTTCTTCTTCCCGGATCTTCTGCAAAATCACATTCTTTGCATTCTGGGTAGCAATACGTCCAAACTGTTTGGACTGGATCGGCACCTGTACCACATCTCCAAGATCATACTTAGAATCCATCATCTTTGCATTTGCAAGACTGATCTCCAGTACCGGATCTTCCACCTCTTCCACTACGGTCTTTTCTGCATATACTCCAAAATCGCAGGTATCCGGGTCGATACTCACCTTTACATTGTCAGCCTTTCCGAAATGATTTTTGCAGGCCTGAATCAGAGACTGCTCAATCGCCTCCAGCAAAACGCTTTTGCTGATACCTTTTTCCTTTTCCAGAATATTTAATGCTTCCATTAATTCTGTGTTCATTTTTTTCTTTGTCCTCCTTAAAAATCAAACGCAAGTCGGATCAGTGCGATCTCGGCTTTCTGAAACACTCTGGTCTCCTGATTTTCCAGAGTGATCGTCACTTGTTTTTCATCATATGCAGTGAGAATACCGAAGAATTCTTTCTGTTTATCGATCGGACGATAGGTTCGGATCTCGATCTCTTTTCCAAGACTTCGCTTATAATCCTTTTCTTTCTTCAAGGGGCGGCCCAATCCCGGAGAACTCACTTCCATAATATAGGCATCCTCAATAAAATCCTCTGCATCCAGACGGTCGCTGAATTCTCTGCTGACCACCTCGCAGTCATCTATGGTAATACCGCCTTCTTTATCGATATACAGTCTCAGATACCATGTTCCCGCTTCCTTCACATACTCCACATCCACCAGTTCAAATCCATGACCTGCAACAATAGGTTCTGCCAATGCTTCTGCTTTCTGTTCGTACTGTTCTTTTACGCTCATCTTCTCACCACCTTATAACTTATCGAGTTCTTTATGTCATGCTCTCCATTACATAAAGAAGAGTGGACGTATCGCCCACTCTTCATGCTGTAATCTTATATCATTAAGAATCATAACACTCTTTTTACCAAAAAGCAAGCCTGAAATCCTTATTTTCTTCGGATTTTACAGTTTTCATGGGGATTTTCGTCCAGATCCACCAGTTCTTCCGGCTTTGCTGCAACAAATTCCACATCTTCTCTGTGAAGAAGAAGGATTTTCTTTCCGCCCCGGTCACCGGAGAGTTTTTCCAGTTCTTTTTTATATGCTCTGGAAAAAATCACCGGATTTCCTATATTCTCTCCGCATCTGACTGCCGCGATCCCCCGCAAGCTCTCCCGAAAGGTTTCCAGCAATTTTTCTACCGTTTCCCTGCAAAGCCATGGCTGATCTCCCACCAGGAACATCCAGCCGTCCATATCTCCCTGTTTTTCAAGACCGAGATGGATGGAATGGGAAATTCCAAGCTCCGGGTTTTCATTTCTCACCCAGGAAAGTCCCAGTCTTTTTGCAAGCTGCTCCACCTGCGGATATTGCGTAACCACGATTTTCTGTTCAAAGGGAAGCTGGGAGATAATCTCCATACTGTACTGCACCAGAGGGTTTCCTTCTATTTCATATAAGAGTTTATTGGCTCCGAACCGGCTGCTGTTTCCTGCCGCCAAAAGTATGGCTCCCACCTTTTTGTCTTTCATTTACACTCTTACCTTGGTTCCTTTCGTGTCCCGTTTTCCAAGCTTGATCTTATTCAAAATCATCTGCTTTCCTTTATATTCCACGCTGTACTCCATACGGCTTTCCAGCAGATAAGCATTTTCCAACTCATCCTCTTCCATCAGCTTCATGGCTCTCACGCCCACAGCCGCTTTTTTCTTCTCGGGAACCTCTTCTTTTAAGAAGCGCAGGAAATATCCGCCCTTACTCTGAAGTACCAGATAATCCATGGTATCGCATTGCTGAACCATCACCAGTTCATCTTCATCCCCCAGCTTTGTAGAGGCAATGGTACGTTTCACCACGTCAAATTCTTCCCCTTTTACCTGTTTTGCCATTCCACTCTTTGTGACAAACAACAGGGTACTGTTTTTCACATTTTCCATACTGGACACATACAGGATGCGTTCCTGAGCGCTGGAATAATTACTCACATTATCCACGGGAGTTCCCTTATCCCTCAGTTTTGTCATGGGAAGGTCCAACACCTTTACCGTATGCATCTGTCCCTGATCTGTAAACAGACAGATCTTATCGGTATTCATACAGAAAAATACATACTTATACTCTTCCAGAATCGTTTCTTTGTTTCTCTCATACAGATTCTTGTCCATGATTTTCGCATATCCGAAGCGATCCATCAGGAAACAGACTTCCATCTCTTCGATCTTCTTTTCTTCAAATACCGCTTCTTCCACATTTTCCACCACAGTCCGGCGTTTTCTTCCGTATTCCTTTTTCGTCCGTTCCAGATCCTCTATAATTACCTGCGCCATGGAATCATAATTATTTAAAATATCTTCATACCGGGCAATATTTTTCAGTGTGGTTTCATGTTCCGCCATCAAAGCCTCGATTTCCAGACCGATCAGCTTATACAAACGCATCTCCAAAATGGCTGTTGCCTGTCTCTGGGTAAACTGCAGCTTCTTTGCCGCCCGCTCGCTGGTTTTCGTCTTAAATCGAATCCCCTCGGTAATTCCCAGTGTCAGACAGTCTTTTACCTGCTTCTGGCTCTTACTTCCTCTCAGAATCTCTATGATCAGATCGATCACGTCACACGCCTTGATAAGACCTTCCTGAACTTCCTTTTTCTCCAGTTCCCGTTCCAGAAGGGTTCTGTACTTTCTGGTACAAACATCAAACTGAAAATCCACATGGTGCTCGATGATCTGCTTTAGACTCAAGGTTTCCGGTCTGCCGTCTGCCACCGCCAGCATATTCACTCCGAACGTATCTTCCAGACGGGTTTTTTTATAGAGCATATTTTTCAGATTTTCCACATCCGCGCCCTTTTTCAGTTCCAGTACAATGCGGATTCCCTCTTTGGAGGACTGATTGGAAATATCCACAATATCCGTAGTTTTCTTATTTTCCACCAGAGCGGCCACATCATTTAAAAATTTCCCGATATTCGCGCCCATCATAGTATAAGGAATCTCGGTGATCACCAGATTCACTTTACCGCCTTTCAGCTTCTCCACTTCTACTTTTCCCCGGATCTTAATCTTTCCTGTTCCCGTCTCGTAAATTTTCAAAAGCTCGTCTTTATTCGTGACAATTCCGCCTGTCGGGAAATCCGGTCCTTTGATATACCGCATCAATCCTTTCACGGTAATATCGGTATTTTTCATATAGGCTTTCACCCCGTCCACGATCTCACCCAGATTGTGGGGAGGAATACTGGTTGCCATACCTACTGCGATTCCCTCCGCTCCATTCAAAAGCAGGTTCGGTACCCGCACGGGCAGTACCCCCGGCTCCTTCTCCGTCTCGTCAAAGTTAGGAACAAAATCCACCACATTTTTGTCCATATCTGCAAGATACACTTCCTGCGTGATCTTCTGGAGTCTTGCCTCCGTATATCGCATGGCGGCAGCCCCGTCTCCCTCGATGGAACCGAAGTTTCCATGACCGTCCACCAACGTCTGTCCCTTCTTAAAATCCTGCGCCATCACCACCAGGGCATCATAAATAGAACTATCCCCATGGGGATGATATTTACCCATGGTATCTCCCACGATACGGGCACATTTTCTATAGGGCCGGTCATAACGGATCCCCAGCTCATACATATCATACAGGGTTCTTCTCTGTACCGGTTTTAAGCCATCCCTCACATCCGGCAAAGCTCTCGATACGATAACGCTCATGGCATAATCAATATACGATTTCTGCATAAGCTCCGAATATTCTGTTCTGATAATTTGTCCTTCCATGTTTCTCTCTCTTTCTTAAACCCTTTATATATCCAACTGTGCATCCTGCGCATGGCGATAAATAAACGCCTTTCTGGGCGGCACATCCGTCCCCATCAGAATTTCCGTCACCTCGGAAGCCATTCTTGCATCCTCGATCTCCACCCGCTTCAAAATTCTTGTGGCGGGATCCAGCGTCGTTTCCCACAGCTGCTGCGCATCCATTTCTCCCAGACCTTTATACCGCTGAAGAGTGAACGCGCCCTTATGCGTCTTTCTGTATTTTTCCAGCGCCTTATCGTCATAGAGATACTCCTCTTTCCCCTTTGCAGGAATCGCCTTGTAAAGAGGCGGCATGGCAATATATACGTGACCCTCATAGATCAATTCCGGCATGAAGCGATAAAACAGCGTCAAAAGCAGTGTGGAAATATGCGCTCCGTCCACGTCCGCATCCGCCATGATCACGATTTTATCATACCGAAGTTTCGTAATATCAAAATCATTTCCATAACCTTCTGAAAATCCGCAGCCAAAAGCATTGATCATGGTTTTGATCTCTGCATTTGCCAATACCTTATCAATAGTAGCCTTCTCCACATTCAGGATTTTTCCCCGGATAGGAAGAATTGCCTGATAATCTCTGTTTCTGGCTGTTTTCGCAGAACCTCCCGCAGAATCTCCCTCCACGATAAAGATCTCGCACTGTTTGGGATCTTTTTTCAGACAGTTTGCCAGCTTTCCATTGGAATCAAAGGAATACTTCTGTTTGGTAAGAAGATTTGTTTTTGTCCGCTCTTCCGTTTTTCTGATCTTAGCAGAACGCTCTGCGCAGGAAAGAATAGCTTTCAGATCTTCCAGATTTCGGTCAAAATACAAGACGATCTCATCACCAGTCACCTTAGAAGCAGCCTTTGCCGCATCCTGATTGTCCAGTTTCGTCTTGGTCTGTCCCTCAAACCGTGGAGCGGGATGCTTGATAGAAACCACCGCCGTCATGCCGTTTCGGATATCCGCTCCCGTAAAATTGGCATCTTTTTCCTTCAAAATACCCAACTGACGAGCATAATTATTCATCACGGTGGTGAACATCGATTTAAAACCTGTCAGATGCGTACCGCCTTCTGCATTATAAATATTGTTACAAAAGCCCAGAACATTTTCATGAAATTCATTGACATACTGGAATACCGCCTCCACAGTAATTCCCTCACATTCCCCGGAAAAATATACCGGCTCGTGAAGAACCTCTTTTTTCTTATTCAAATCCCGGACAAACCCTACGATTCCCTCCGGTTCGTGATATTCCACAACCTCTGTCTCTGCCTTTCTCCGATCTTCAAAATGGATCGTCAACTTCGGATTCAGATATGCCGTCTCATGAAGGCGGCTTTTTACTTCTTCCTCTGCAAATTTTGTCACTTCAAAAATTTCCGGGTCCGGCAAAAAATTCACACACGTTCCCGTCTCTTTCGTTCTTCCCAACCTGGGCAGTAAACCATCCTCCAGTTCGATTGTAGGAATTCCCCGCTCAAAATGATCGTGATGTACATAACCATCCACGCTGACTTTCACATCCATATAGGTAGAAAGAGCATTCACCACAGACGATCCTACCCCGTGAAGCCCTCCGCTGGTCTTATAAGAATCATTGTCAAATTTACCGCCCGCATGAAGCGTAGTAAATACCAGACGCTCCGCCGACATGCCCTTTTCATGCATTCCCACGGGAATTCCACGCCCATTATCTATAACCGTACAGGAACCATCTTTTTCCAAAAACACCTGAATATCATCACAATAACCTGCCAGATGCTCATCCACCGCATTGTCCACGATCTCATAAATCAAATGATTCAGACCTTTTCTGGAAACGCTTCCTATATACATGCCCGGTCGTTTCCGGACAGCCTCCAACCCTTCCAGCACTGAAATACTGCTGGCATCGTACGTATTTTTCTTCGCCATACTCTCATCCCCTTACTTTAATAACTCTTTCAAAGCCCAGAAAACTCCGTCCTGCTCATTGGATCTTGTCACAAAATCCGCCGCTTTGCGCACCCGATCGGAAGCATTTTCCATGGCAACTCCCGTACCGGCCCAGCAGATCCCTTCATAATCATTTTCACTGTCCCCGATAGCGATCACCTGCTCCACCAAAAATCCTGTCTGTTCGCACAGCCATTCCAATGCATCCCGCTTACTCCAGTATGCATCCGCAATTTCAATATTATGAGACGCAGTGGAAATCGGATATACTCCCGGAATCTTTGCCAGCCGTTCCATCAATTCTTTTTTGTCTTCCAGAGAAACACACATGATATGAAACTTACTGATAAGATTTTCTTCTTTCAGCACAAAATCATCCAGACTTTCCATATGAATATTGGTTTCCAAAAGCTGCTTTCTATATGCCTCCATACAGCCGCTTTGCGCCATATATTCACATCCCTGATAACTGTCATAGGCATCCCGCCCATGATATAACTCAATAAAAGTGGGATATTCCCGAACAATACGATAAATACTCCGCCCCGTTTCCAGCGGAATCGTATGGGAAAACAGAAGTTTTTCTCCTTGCCCCAAAGTCACTGTAGTTCCATTCGCATTGATATAATAAGGCAGTACAGGAAAATCCTTCAATACAAATCTGCTGTTTCTATAACTCCTGCCTGTAGAGGGCACCACAAGATGCCCCTGCTCCAAAGCTTTTAAAATACCCTGCCGGTTTCTCTCTGAAATTGTACAATCCTCCCGCAAAAGAGTCCCATCAAGATCAATGGCAATCAGCTTTCGTTCCATTTTCATCATCCTCACTGGTAAAAATACTTCTATTTTTGCAAAAAACTTCCGCTATTATACCACAGATTCCCGCAAATGCCAAATAAAAAAGAGGGAAAGCGCCACTTTTTACCTTACACCCGGCGATATTCCCTCCTTTTTTGCTTACTTTTCCTCTTCTTTTTTCTCCTGAACCGATTCTTTTTCCTCTTTCAATTTTTTCTTACTCTTCTCTATTTTTCTTCTTTTCAAAAGTTTTTTCATGAAAAATACCGCCACTGCCGCCACGCCGCCAATAAGAAGCAATACCGGCAGGTTCGACACGAGCCACACAAACAGATTGACAAAGAAATCCCGTACCCCATAAAGGCTGGAACGAAAACCATTGCTGATCCTGTTTCCTATGGTATCATTCTTTTCCTGCTCATACTCCACCTCAGAGATATAAATATGTACGGTGCTGTAATCAATCAGGTTATCATACGTACGAAGCTGAGACTCATAGCTGTCAATTTCATAACGCAACTGGGATAATTTGGATTCCAAAGCCAGAATCTGATCCAGATCCTTTGCTTCCTCCAAAAGCTCCATCACCCGGTCGTACTCTACCTGCAAAGATTCTTTGTACGCTGTTTTGTCCACGTAATCCAGCGTCACATCCTCCACATTTTCCGACTTATTCGTAACCTGACCCAGCTCTCCCGCTTTCTCGGTAAAACTGTCCAGTTGATCAGAAGGAATCCTGGCAGTGATCGAGTAATAACGATATCCTTCTCCCCCCTGAGGATCGTCAAAACTGGAATGTTCCACATATCCGCCGCAGGCTAAAATCTCTTCCTTCAATAGATGTCTCTTGCACTTGTGTTTCCCTGGCATCCAGTCTCGCTTTTTCCCCCTCACTTTCAAAACTTACCGCTGCCGTATCTGCACTTCTGTTTTGCGTTATTCCTTCCGACTCTTTTGTGGAAGTTCCGCATCCTTCGAAAACAAACATCACCATCAATAGCAAAACTACCCACTTTGACTTCTTCATAGAATCCCTCCTTGTTATTTTCAGAAAATTCTTTATACTATCTAATTTTATTTAAAATTGAAAAAAATTAATTTTTTTCAAAAAAAGCTTGCTTTTTTCCCCTTCTTGTAGTATTATAATCGAGTAAGGTTCGTTGGTCAAGCGGTTAAGACGCCGCCCTCTCACGGCGGAAACAGGGGTTCGATTCCCCTACGAACTGTTTTC
>PPYF01507661.1_pt1 | contig 17842 bp, 9 predicted proteins | sample 1559871 | NCBI WGS metagenome assembly PPYF01 (sample SAMN08240021, study PRJNA423297) | Human gut metagenome, whole genome shotgun sequencing project.
AAACAATCAGCTTGATTGATACATTTTCGGAATTTAAGGAACTGAAGAATATCGATAGAACGACGATGGTTAGCGTACTCGAAGAGTCGTTCCGTAGCGTAATCGCGAAAATGTTTGGCACCGATGAAAATTACGACGTAATCGTGAACCCGGACAAGGGTGACTTCGAGATATGGCGTAACCGTGAAGTTGTGGCCGATGAAGATTTGACTAACCCGAATATGCAGATTTCGTTGAGCGAAGCACAGAAAATTGATGCTTCTTACGAAGAAGGTGAAGAGGTGACTGACGAGGTTATCTTTGCCAAGTTCGGACGTCGTGCGATCCTGAATCTTCGCCAGACACTGGCTTCCAAGATTCTGGAACTCGAAAAAGACAGTATTTATAATAAATATATAGATAAGGTAGGTACTATCATCAATGCAGAAGTATATCAGATCTGGAAAAAAGAGATGTTGCTTTTAGACGATGAAGGAAACGAATTGCTGTTACCTAAGACCGAACAAATCCCGAGCGACTTTTATCGTAAAGGTGAAACGGCTCGTGCAGTAGTTGCCCGCGTGGATAACAAGAATAATAATCCTAAGATAATCTTGTCACGTACTTCTCCCGTTTTCCTGCAACGCCTGTTCGAGATGGAAGTACCCGAAATTAATGATGGTTTGATTACCATCAAGAAGATTGCCCGTATCCCCGGCGAACGTGCCAAGATCGCGGTGGAATCTTACGATGACAGAATCGACCCTGTAGGAGCCTGTGTAGGTGTAAAGGGAAGTCGTATTCATGGCATTGTTCGTGAACTTCGCAATGAGAACATCGACGTAATCAATTATACATCGAACATCTCATTGTTTATACAGCGCGCTTTAAGCCCGGCTAAGATTTCTTCTATTCGTCTGAACGAGGAAGAGAAGAAAGCAGAGGTATTCCTCAAACCGGAAGAAGTTTCGCTGGCTATCGGTAAAGGCGGTTTGAATATCAAACTGGCCAGTATGTTAACTGAGTACACTATCGACGTGTTCCGTGAGTTGGATGAGAATGTAGCTGACGAAGATATCTATCTCGACGAGTTTAGAGACGAAATCGACGGATGGGTGATCGACGCTATCAAAGCTATCGGCATCGATACAGCGAAGGCTGTGTTGAATGCTCCTCGTGAGATGTTGATTGAAAAGACGGACTTGGAAGAAGAGACAGTGGACGAGGTAATACGCATTTTGAAATCGGAGTTTGAAGAAGATCCTTCAATTGAAAATAAAGATGAAATTAAAGATTAAAAGTTGCGATACAATATAATGCAGCAGACTTTTATTTCTTAATTCTCAATTTTCAATTAAACAAGCTCCATTTATTCATTAATTTTAAAATATGACGATAAGGTTAAACAAAGTTACAAGAGATTTGAACGTAGGAATCGCGACGGTAGTTGAGTTCCTGCAAAAGAAAGGGCATACCGTTGAGGCTAATCCTAATACTAAAATTAGCGAGGAGCAATACGCTATACTCGTAAAGGAGTTTAGTACAGATAAGAACCTTAGACTTGAATCGGAGCGTTTCATACAGGAACGTCAGAATAAGGAACGTAATAAGGCATCGGTATCGATTGAGGGCTTCGAAAAGCAGCCCGAAAAACCGAAGTCGGAAGATGTGATTAAGACAGTCGTACCTGAGGATGCACGTCCGAAGTTTAAACCTGTCGGAAAAATAGATTTGGATAAATTGAACGGTCGTAAACCTGAAAAGGTAGAGAAAGAACCGGAACAGAAACAGGAAGAACCGGTTGTGGAACGGCCTGTCGTTAAACCCGAAGTGAAAAAGGAGCCCGAGAAGAGAGAACCCGAGGTGAAGAAGGAAGAGGTGGTGACACCTCCTGTTTCTGTAGTAGAGCCTACTCCAGTGGTGGTTGAACCCGTAGTAGTGCCGGAACCTGTAGTGGAGACGAAGCCGGTAGAAGTTGAAAAAGTAGTAGAAGAAGTGAAAAAAGAAGAGCCGAAGGTAGTAGTAGCTGCACCTGTGAAGGCGGAAGAACATAAAGAAGAAGAAAAGGTGGAAACTGCACAGGCTGAAGTAACCCCGGTAGCGGAAAAGGCTCCGGAGGATGATGGTGTTTTCAAAATCCGTCAACCGGAATTAGGCGCAAAGATTAATGTGATCGGTCAGATCGACTTGGCTGCATTGAATCAGTCTACTCGTCCCAAGAAGAAATCGAAGGAAGAGAAACGTCGCGAACGTGAAGAAAAGGAAAAAATCCGTCAGGATCAGAAGAAGTTGATGAAGGAAGCTATCATCAAGGAAATCCGTAAGGATGATTCTAAATTGGCGAAGAGCGGACCTAAGGATAGTGCGGAAGCGGCTGCTAACAAGAAGAAACGTAACCGTATCAATAAAGAGAAGGTGGACGTTAACAATGTTGCAACTTCCAACTTTGCTGCTCCAAGACCTAATGTACAGGGTAAAGGCGGCAATAGTAACGGTCAGGGTGGCCAGGCCAACGGACAGGGAAATAACAACAGAAGAAATAACAACAATAAAGATCGCTTCAAGAAACCGGTTATCAAACAGGAAGTGAGCGAGGAAGACGTAGCAAAACAGGTAAAAGAAACCCTTGCACGTCTGACAACCAAAGGTAAGAATAAAACGTCCAAATACCGTAAAGAGAAACGTGAAATGGCTTCCAACCGTATGCAGGAACTGGAAGATCAGGAAATGGCAGACAGCAAGGTATTGAAGTTGACCGAGTTCGTTACGGCTAACGAATTGGCAACGATGATGGATGTTTCTGTTAACCAGGTTATCGCTACTTGTATGAGTATTGGTATCATGGTTTCCATCAACCAGCGTTTGGATGCTGAAACCATCAATCTGGTGGCTGAAGAATTCGGATTCAAGACTGAATATGTAAGTGCGGAAGTGGCACAAGCTATCGTTGAAGAAGAAGATGCTCCGGAAGATTTGCAACCGCGCGCTCCGATTGTAACGGTGATGGGACACGTTGACCACGGTAAGACTTCTTTGCTTGACTATATCCGTAAGGCGAATGTAATTGCCGGTGAGGCCGGAGGTATTACCCAGCATATCGGTGCTTATAACGTGCAATTGGAAGACGGTCGTCGTATTACATTCCTCGATACTCCGGGTCACGAAGCGTTTACCGCTATGCGTGCACGTGGTGCCAAAGTAACGGATATTGCTATCATTATTGTGGCTGCCGATGATAACGTGATGCCACAGACGAAAGAAGCGATCAATCACGCGATGGCTGCCGGTGTACCTATTGTATTTGCAATCAATAAGGTAGATAAACCGACTGCAAATCCGGATAAGATTAAAGAAGAACTGGCTGCAATGAATTACCTTGTTGAAGAATGGGGTGGTAAATATCAGTCACAAGATATCTCTGCCAAGAAAGGTATGGGTGTGGAAGACTTGCTGGAAAAAGTATTGCTCGAAGCGGAAATGCTCGACCTGAAGGCAAATCCGAACCGTAATGCTACGGGTTCCATCATCGAATCTTCACTGGATAAGGGACGCGGATATGTAGCTACTGTATTGGTATCTAACGGTACTTTGAAAGTAGGAGACATCGTATTGGCGGGAACCAGTTACGGACGTGTGAAGGCTATGTTCAACGAACGTAACCAACGCGTCAAGGAAGCAGGACCTTCCGAACCGGCATTGATTCTGGGATTGAATGGTGCTCCTGCCGCAGGTGACACATTCCATGTAGTCGAAAGCGATCAGGAAGCTCGTGAGATCACTAATAAACGTGAACAGCTGGCTCGTGAACAAGGTTTGCGTACGCAGAAGATCCTTACATTGGATGAGTTGGGTCGTCGTATTGCTTTGGGTAACTTCCAGGAATTGAACATCATCGTTAAGGGTGACGTGGATGGCTCTGTGGAAGCGTTGAGCGATTCGTTGATTAAGTTGTCTACGGAACAAATTCAGGTAAATGTTATCCATAAGGGTGTGGGAGCAATTTCTGAATCTGATGTTTCTCTGGCTGCTGCTTCGGATGCGATTATTGTCGGATTCCAGGTACGTCCTTCGGGTGCTGCCGGTAAGATGGCCGACCAAGAAGGTGTTGACATCCGTAAGTATTCTGTCATCTACGATGCAATCGAAGAGGTAAAGGCTGCTATGGAAGGTATGTTGGCTCCGGAAGTAAAGGAACAGATTACTGCAACCATCGAAATCCGCGAAGTATTCAATATTACGAAAGTCGGTCTTGTAGCCGGAGCAATGGTGAAGACCGGAAAGGTGAAACGCAGCGACAAGGCTCGTTTGATCCGCGATGGTATCGTAATCTTTACCGGAAACATCAACGCATTGAAACGCTTCAAGGACGATGTGAAGGAAGTAGGTACAAACTTCGAGTGTGGTATCAGTCTGGTGAACTGCAACGACATGAAAGTAGGCGATATGATCGAGACATTCGAAGAAATAGAAGTGAAACAGACGCTTTGATAGTGATTAGTGAGTTGGTGATTAGTGATTAGCGGCTGCGCGTTAGATTTTACGGCGGTTGCAATAAAATAAAGAAGAGGTGGTAATGTGGTACTTGTCTGTAGAACACCACCTTACCGCCTCTTTCTTTTATATCCTATTGTTTAATCATTAACTACCAACTACTAATCACTAATCACTAATCACTAAAAAACTAATCACTAAAAACGTGGCAACGATTGATATAATTATCTTTATTGTAATAGGCGCCGGAGCGATTGTAGGTTTTGTAAAAGGCTTCATTCGTCAGTTGGCTTCTATTTTGGGGTTGATAGTCGGGCTGCTGGCGGCGAAAGCTTTGTATGCCTCTTTGGCGGAGAAACTTTGCCCGACAGTGACGGATTCGATGACAGTTGCGCAGGTGTTGGCTTTTATCATGATTTGGATTGCCGTGCCGTTGATTTTTGTACTGATAGCTTCGTTATTGACAAAAGCAATGCAGGTAATTTCGCTGAACTGGCTGAACCGCTGGTTAGGGAGTGGGCTGGGAGCACTTAAGTTTCTGTTGTTAACGAGTGTAGTGATCGGTGCGATAGAGTTTGTGGACAGCGATAATAAGTTAATTAGTGCAACAAAAAAGGAAGAATCTTTGTTATATTATCCGATGGAAACGTTTGCGGGGATCTTTTTCCCTGCTGCGAAGAATATGACGCAACAATATATATTAGAGAATAAAGATGCAACAAGAAGAACCCAATAAAATGAAACCCAATCAGAAAGACGAACTCGAAAAGAAGACTGATAATGAGTTTGTCCGGAAATTTGCGGAGGAGAAATATAAATACGGCTTCACCACAGAGGTGCATACAGACATCATTGAGCGTGGACTTAATGAAGATGTCATTCGTCTGATTTCATCGAAAAAAGACGAACCGGAGTGGTTGCTGGAGTTCCGACTGAAAGCGTACCGCCACTGGCTGACGTTGGAGATGCCGACTTGGGCACATCTCCGTATCCCTGAAATTGACTATCAGGCGATTTCTTATTATGCCGATCCGACGAAGAAGAAAGAAGGACCGAAGAGCATGGAGGAAGTCGATCCTGAACTGATAAAGACGTTTAATAAACTGGGTATTCCTTTGGAGGAACAGATGGCTCTTAGCGGAATGGCGGTGGATGCCGTTATGGACTCCGTTTCCGTAAAGACTACCTTCAAGGAAACGCTGATGGAGAAAGGAATTATCTTTTGCTCGTTCAGTGAAGCCGTGCGGGAACATCCCGATTTGGTGAAGAAATATATGGGCTCGGTGGTAGGTTACCGGGATAATTTCTTTGCCGCGTTGAACTCCGCTGTCTTTTCTGACGGCTCTTTCGTGTATATTCCGAAAGGGGTACGTTGTCCGATGGAACTTTCCACCTATTTCCGTATCAATGCCCGTAACACGGGGCAGTTTGAACGTACGTTGATTGTGGCGGACGACGATTCGTACGTTTCTTATCTGGAAGGATGTACGGCGCCGATGCGGGATGAAAATCAGTTGCATGCCGCTATCGTTGAGATAATCGTGCACGACCGCGCAGAGGTAAAATACAGTACTGTTCAGAACTGGTATCCGGGCGATGCGGAAGGTAAGGGCGGTGTATACAACTTTGTGACAAAACGCGGTAACTGCAAGGGAGTGGATAGTAAATTATCCTGGACACAAGTGGAAACCGGTTCGGCCATCACCTGGAAATACCCTTCCTGTATTCTGACAGGCGATAACTCGACCGCTGAATTCTATTCCGTAGCTGTAACGAACAACTATCAGCAGGCTGATACCGGAACGAAAATGATTCATCTGGGCAAGAACACCCGCAGTACGATTGTAAGTAAAGGTATCTCCGCCGGACATAGTGAGAACTCCTATCGTGGGTTGGTACGTGTGGCCGAGAAAGCGGATAATGCCCGCAATTATAGCCAGTGTGACTCTCTCTTGTTGGGAGATAAATGCGGTGCGCATACTTTCCCTTATATGGATATTCACAATGAAACGGCAGTGGTGGAACATGAAGCTACAACGAGCAAGATCAGTGAAGACCAGATATTCTATTGCAACCAGCGCGGTATTCCGACAGAAGATGCGATCGGACTTATTGTGAACGGATATGCAAAGGAAGTATTGAATAAACTTCCGATGGAATTTGCGGTAGAAGCACAGAAGTTGCTTACTATCTCATTGGAAGGAAGCGTGGGGTGATTTACTAGTTGGCAATTTACGATTTACTATTTGGCTGCGCGCTTGTAGGAGGTAAATTGTCGGTAGTATAGGTTTTAATAGTAAATAGTAAATGGAAAAATAGTACATATAATCATGTTAGAAATAAAAGACCTGCATGCCAGCATTAATGGCAAAGAGATATTGAAGGGTATTAACCTGACGGTGAATCCCGGTGAGGTGCACGCTATTATGGGGCCGAATGGTTCCGGTAAAAGTACGCTTTCCTCCGTATTGGTGGGAAATCCGGCTTTTGAGGTAACAAAAGGTTCGGTCACCAACGCAAGTATAAAGGTCTGCCTGCGCTGACAGCCAGTGAGTTTCTGAAACTGATGCGTGAGAAACGTGCGGTGGTAGAGCTGGATAATAAGTTGGCTAACCGTTCGGTGAATGAAGGCTTTTCGGGTGGTGAAAAGAAACGGAACGAGATCTTCCAGATGGCTATGTTGGAACCGCGGTTGAGCATCCTCGATGAGACAGACTCCGGTTTGGATATTGATGCGCTCCGTATTGTTGCGGAAGGAGTGAACAAACTGAAAACTCCTGAAACAAGCACGATCGTTATTACTCACTACCAACGTTTGCTTGATTATATCAAACCTGATATTGTACATGTCCTTTATAAAGGTCGTATCGTAAAAACTGCCGGACCGGAACTTGCCCTGGAACTGGAAGAAAAAGGATATGATTGGATCAAGAAAGAAGTAGGAGAATAACAAATAATAAGTTATGATAGTTGAACAACAATATATAGACCTCTTCTCACAGACGGAAGCGATGATCTGCAAGCATAGCGCCGAAGTGCTGAACGCGCCTCGTGCAGCTGCATTTGCCGATTTTGAACGCCTCGGATTTCCGACCCGTAAGATGGAGAAGTACAAATATACGGATGTGAGCAAGTACTTTGAACCGGATTATGGTTTAAACTTGAATCGTCTGGCTATTCCGGTCAATCCGTATGAAGTGTTTAAGTGCGATGTGCCGAATATGAGTACCGCCCTGTATTTTATGGTAAATGACGCATTTTATAATAGAGCACTTCCCAAAGTCAATCTGCCGGAAGGTGTGATTTTCGGCAGCCTGAAAGAAGTGGCCGGACAGCATCCGGAATTGGTGAAGAAGTATTACGGCCAGTTGGCAGATACTTCCAAAGATGGGGTGACTGCTTTCAATACAGCTTTTGTGCAAGACGGCGTTGTATTTTATGTGCCGAAGAATGTAGTGGTAGAAAAACCGATCCAGCTGGTAAATATCCTGCGTGCAGATGTCAACTTCATGGTGAACCGCCGCGTACTAATCATCCTGGAGGATGGCGCGCAAGCCCGTCTGCTGATTTGTGACCATGCAATGGATAACGTGAACTTCCTGGCAACACAAGTGATTGAAGTATTTGCAGGTGAGAACACGGTATTCGATATGTATGAACTGGAAGAAACACATACAAGCACCGTTCGTATCAGCAACCTGTATGTAAAGCAGGAGGCAAACAGCAATGTATTGTTGAATGGAATGACTTTGCATAATGGTACTACCCGCAACACCACTGAAGTATTGTTGGCAGGAGAAGGAGCCGAGATAAACCTCTGTGGTATGGCAATTGCCGATAAGAACCAGCACGTAGACAATCATACAAGCATCGACCATGCCGTACCGAACTGCACCAGCAATGAGCTGTTCAAGTACGTACTCGACGATCAGTCGGTAGGTGCGTTTGCCGGATTGGTATTGGTGCGTCCCGATGCGCAACATACGAATTCCCAGCAGACTAACCGGAATCTTTGTGCTACGCGTGATGCGAGAATGTACACACAACCTCAATTGGAAATTTACGCGGATGATGTGAAATGTTCGCATGGAGCAACGGTAGGCCAGTTGGATGAGGGTGCACTATTCTATATGCGTTCACGAGGTATTGCAGAGAAAGAAGCCCGTTTGTTATTGATGTTCGCATTTGTCAATGAAGTGATTGATACCATTCGTTTGGAGGCACTGAAAGATCGCCTGCATCTATTGGTAGAAAAACGTTTCCGTGGCGAGCTGAATAGATGTCAGGGCTGTGCCATTTGTAAGTAACCACTAATAATTAATAAACGTGGATATTCAAAAGATACGTGAGGATTTTCCGATATTGAGCCGTACGGTTTACGGTAAACCTTTGGTTTATTTCGACAACGGTGCGACGACGCAGAAACCCCGTCTGGTGGTTGATGCGTTGGTGGATGAATATTATTCCGTTAATGCCAATGTGCATCGCGGCGTGCATTATCTTTCGCAACAAGCTACGGAATTGCATGAGGCTTCCCGTGAAACGGTGCGTCAGTTTATCAACGCCCGTAGCACGAACGAAGTTGTTTTTACTCGCGGAACAACGGAAAGCATCAACCTGCTTGTTTCCAGCTTTGGCGACGAATTTATGGAAGAGGGGGATGAAGTGATTCTTTCCGTGATGGAACATCACAGTAACATCGTTCCCTGGCAACTGTTGGCTGCCCGAAAAGGAATTGCCATCAAAGTGATTCCAATGAATGACAAAGGCGAACTCTTGCTGGATGAATACGAAAAACTATTTTCCGAACGAACGAAAATAGTCAGCGTGGTTCATGTTTCGAATGTGCTGGGTACAGTGAATCCGGTGAAAGAAATGATTGCAACGGCTCATGCGCACGGCGTACCTTGTCTGATAGACGCTGCACAGTCTATCCCTCACATGAAAGTGGACGTACAGGAGTTGGATGCTGATTTTCTGGTGTTCTCTGCCCATAAAATATACGGTCCGACAGGTGTCGGAGTGCTTTATGGAAAAGAAGAGTGGTTAGACCGCCTTCCGCCTTATCAGGGAGGAGGAGAGATGATTCAGCATGTCTCTTTTGAGAAGACCACTTTCAACGAACTTCCTTTCAAGTTTGAAGCCGGTACGCCCGACTATATCGGAACTACCGGACTGGCAAAAGCCCTTGATTACGTGAATGGACATGGACTTGAGCAGATAGCCGCCCATGAGCATGAACTGACAACTTACGCTTTGCAACGGCTGAAAGAGATTCCCCGGATGCGTATATTCGGTGAAGCAGCCGAACGGGGAGCAGTCATCTCCTTTCTGGTAGGAGATATCCATCATTTCGATCTCGGAACGTTGCTGGATCGTTTGGGTATTGCCGTGAGGACGGGACATCATTGTGCACAACCTCTCATGCAACGTCTTGGTATAGAAGGAACAGTACGGGCTTCGTTTGCCATGTACAATACGAAATCGGAAATAGATACATTGGTGGCGGGAATTGAACGCGTCAGCAAGATGTTCTAACAATATAAGCCGCTATTCCTGTGGGATGGCGGCTTTTTTTATTCTTTAACTAAAAAAAGATGCCTTCAAGTGCAGTGATTTGAGCTTTTGTGCGTCTAATAGGTAAAGAAACAAAATGTTCATTGAATATTAGGAGGGTCGTGAGACCATGCTCATATTATATAAATTCTCTCTCTTTAACATTAATCGCAGCTATATCGTAAGAAATTACGGTGTAGCTGCAACTTTTTTAGGGGGACTTGCGTCTAACTAAATACATATAACTTACAGATAACTAATAAAGAAAAAACTATGCTGATGACAACCACTCCCATCATTGAGGGAAAACGAATAGTGAAATATTATGGAATAGTTTCCGGAGAGACAATCATAGGTGCCAATGTATTCCGCGACTTGTTTGCAAGTATTCGGGATATTGTGGGTGGTCGTTCCGGTTCTTATGAAGAAGTGCTGCGTATGGCAAAAGATACAGCGTTGAAGGAAATGGAGGCACAAGCAGCTCAAATGGGAGCTAATGCCGTGATAGGTGTTGATTTGGATTATGAGACAGTTGGAGGTAGTGGCAGTATGCTGATGGTGACTGCTAACGGCACAGCCGTAAAGATTGAAGAGGATTAATTGATTATTGTTTTTTTTTACTACAGAGAACACGGAAGACGCAGCTCATATACTTTGTTTAGTATCAATGGTATAAAACCTGTGTCCTCCGTACTTCTGTGGTGAATATTATTCGGCAGTCAGCTCAATCACACGGCTGAAAGCCTGATTGGTAGTGAAAGCATTGATTCCTACTTTCATCAGATAATCTCCTGAATAAGTCTTCTCATTGGCAGCAAGATTCGATTTAGAGTTCGGCATCAGGTTGATTTCTTTCACCTTATACATTTTCCTCGCATCCAGTCCCTGAAGTTTAACCGGGAGCAGCTTCTCACCGAAACGTGGGTGGATATCGTAGGTATAAAGTACTGCTTTGTTCTTGTCCGGTGCGGCGTACATGATAGACATGTGATTACCATCGTATGGAGAAACCAGTCTGTACTGGTCACCATCCAGAATCACTTTCTTCAGACGTGTCCAGTTGGCAACTGCGTTTTGGCAAAAAGTCTGTTCGTCCGCATTCAGCTCTTTCAGTCCGAGGTCGAAGCCCAGTTTGCACATACTTGCTACATCGGTACGGAATTTCACGCTTGTCTTCTTGTTCCAGCTGGTTACGTGTGCGTCCATTGCTTTTGCAGGGAAGATTTGTGAGAATCCCCATTGGATAAACAGGCGCTCTATCGGGTCTGTATTATCGCTGCACCAGAATTCTGTGAAGTATTTCAATGCTTCGTAGTCGCAACGGGCGCCACCGCCGGAGCAAAGCATCATCGGTACGTTCGGATATTTGTCTTTGATACGTTCCAATACATTATATATACCACGTACATGGTCGATATAAAGTTGTCCTTGTTTATTCTTCAAATAGGGAGAATAAATATTTGTGATGGGAGAGTTGCAGTCCCATTTAAAGAAAGCTACTTCCGGGTTCGCTGTCAGGATGTTATCCACTACGCCAAATACAAAATCCTGTACTTTCGGGTTGCTAAGATCGAGTACCAGTTGGTTGCGGTAATAGTATGTTTCGCGATTGGGCAGTGTGATAGCCCAGTCAGGATGCTTCTCGAACAATTCACTTTTGGGGTTTATCATCTCCGGTTCGATCCAGATACCGAATTTTACTCCGGCTTCTTTGGCAGACTTCACGAGTGCGGGAATACCGCCCGGCAGTTTGGATTTCATCACTTCCCAGTCACCCAGTCCGGCATTGTCGCTGTTGCGAGGATGCTTGTTGCCGAACCAGCCATCATCCAACAAGAACATATCTACACCGAGATGTTTGGCTTCTTTCATCAGTTCGGCAAGCAGTTTCTCATCGAATTTGAAGTACGTATTTTCCCAGTTGTTCAATAAAGTCATGCGGTCGCCTTGTCCGTCTTTCAGTTGGTAGTTGCGTGCCCATGCGTGGAGGTTGCGGCTGGCTTCGCCCGTACCGTTGTTGCTGAAAGTAAAGATGAATTCGGGAGTGGTAAATACTTCGTTCGGTTTTAGTTCATAATCAGATGCGTACGGGTTGATGGCGGGGATAACGCGGAGATTGCCTACGTTGTCCACTTCAAAGGTAAACTGGAAATTACCTGTCCATCCGATAGTCCCTAACATGGCACGTCCTTGTGTTTCCTGTGCCGGTTGTTCAAAACCAAGTTCGAAGAACGGGTGGGTATGCATGGCGGCACGGCTTCCCAGTTTGGTGTCGATCACCTTTTTGCCGAACAATAGAGGTTGCGTGCTCATTTGTGCTTCTTTAGCCCAGTCGCTGCTGAATTCAGTCAGATAATACTCGTTTCCCGAGAAATAAAGCATGGTCGAAGCATAACGCCAGATGGTGACAGGTTTCTTTTCAGCATGTTTGATTTCACTCCACGTCTTGATGACGTTTTCTTTCGGATAAGCGATGTAATGCAGCGTGACTTCCACCGGGTACTGATCGTCTTTCAGTTGGATGACTGTCTCCGTGCCGCCTGCCACTGCTTTTTGTTCGGAAGATACATAACGGAGAATCGTGCTCGGGTTTCCATCATTGTGCGTGATTGCTACAGCCGGTTCAAAATAATCCTCGGCGCCGGAGCCCGGATATACTTCCCATCCACGGGTAGATACACTGCCGTCACTTCCTCCTTTCACGTATGGAGAAAAGTTGTTGATGTCTTTCTCGTTCAGCAACTTATCGCCCAGATAAGCCTGATAAAGTCGTCCGTTGGGAGCTACTTGGAGAATTAAGTCGGTGTTGTCCGTTGCGATGCGGATAACGTTCTTTTCCTGGGCGTTCACTTGTGTCAGGGTAAACAATGCCGTAAGTAATACGAAAAGTTTCTTCATGTTTTTTTAATAATTAATTAGGTATTAGTTAGTTTGTGGGCATAGAATGCTGCAAAGATAATTATAATTCGTCAGGAATGAACTGGAATTCTTTTTTTTGTCAAAGTGTGCAAGAGATGTTTCAAGTGTGCGATAGAGCCCTTGCTTGACTTTATCCGTATGATCCGATTAAAACGTGCAGCAGAATTATTGTAGGAGGGAGAATTTGCGTCAACGAGATCTCTGACAGAGTAGGTCTCCTGTTGACTTTTTACTTCGCGAAGTAAGTTTTTTGTATAGGAATCATTCTTCTTTAGCTAAGGCATCATAAATTTGATTGTAGAAATTATCATGTTCGCTTAAGTCCTTTAGCCTGTTAATCAATATCTTGCCGTCGGAACCGACGAGCATATAGTGTGGAAAGATATGTACGTTATGGGTTTTGTAAATATCTTCATGCAGACTTTGGCATGCTTTAATGTGCTTACCACCAATTTTATAGTATTTAATAGCAGTATGCCATTGCTCTTGCTCCTTATCTATTGATACACAAAGCAATGTAATATCATTCTGCACAGTGAATTTTTCCAGATCTTTTCCAAATCTTTGGAAATTACTCACGCATGGACCACAGGTACTAAACCAAAAATCCACAAGTATAGGTTTTCCTTTGAACTTAACAAGTAATTCTTGAAGAGTTTTGATGCTGTCTCCATTTTCTATGAATGAAACATTCTTATTAAAATTGCTATTAACCTTTGCGTGGAAATCGTCTATCTTTTTTATAAATGGAATGAAACTGGCCTCGAAACCTTCATTGGGATATGTAGTCAGAAATTCGTTTATATACTTTTTCAATATCTTCTCAAACCGCTTATTGTTTAAGGCTGCCATAAATAACGTTTTTGCCCAAAATGCTTGTTTGATTTTTTGGTTTTTTATTAGTTGTACGTTATTAAATAGATGATCATAATACTCTTGGGCTGTTTTAAAGTGGAGCACTTTTCCATTTGCTGCCGATTTGAAAGTTGAGGCCATTTCTATGTAGGAGGTGAAGTATAGCGAAGGTACCATCTGTGTTGTCAGTGGATAATCTTTGTATATTTTGGACCATTCTTTCATATAATCGTCGTACATCTGTTTTTCGTTGCAGGAACAATCATTAAAGTTTGCTCTGATTACCTTAGACATTGCCCCCATCCAATATAGTTCCAAATCTTGTTCTATAAACATTCTCATAGCCTGACTCATTTTAACTTTTTCAAATTGTTTTTTATCAGCTGTCAGCAAAGAGTCGAAGTTGGTTCGCATCTTGGCACCAACCGTATCAAGTGGAGCGACTTTATAGTCTCTTACAAATTCATACTGATAAAAATTCTTATCCCGAAATACTCTGTTTCTCAACATCTGTACAGAATCGCTGATTTGAACAATGGGGTCAGCCCCATAATCGAAACATACCGAATAATTTTTGCCGGGTTCTACGATAGCATTGTAAAATATTTCTCCGTGCTGTAAATAAACAGATGATAAATCGTTTATCTCTAGTTGTAACTTTACCTTTTTTCCTTCGGTAACGTATAATGTGTCGGTAAATCCTAATGTGATACCTTTTATCGGTGATGCAATATAGATAATTGAATCTTGTGTTTTCCGTAGACTAATCTCAATTGAAGCTTTTTCTGCTCCATAACTCATAGTTGTAGTAGTGACAAATAATAGCAGTAATATTTTTTTTATTAACATGTTGTTTGGTACAATAAAGTATTCGGAGGTGATATTGTAGTATAAGAACGAATAAATGAATGTTCACCACTAAAATTAGCAGTACAAAATCTACCAATGAAACAGTTTGGAGTTACTCCTGCGGAGTTTGCCCGGCAGAATAAGCAGAGAATGGCATATAGTTAGTTGTTATTAACTATTATTCGTTGTCTCTTTGTTTGAATTTGAACTGAAATTAGTTCAATCCTATACAGAAATAACCCAAAATCCTATCGCTGACAATAACCTGTCAATATGCAGCTTTTATTGCTTTCTCTTGCTTATATTATTTCCTCAATTGCCTAAGGAGTTTTCGTTTGACAGTTGTTGAACGAACGCTTGACATATGTTGAACTATCGCTTGACATATGTCAAACGAAAACTCCTTAGGCAATGAAATAACTATTAATAGGTAAACGCTTGCTTAAAAATAACTAATAAAATCATTAGTGGCAATTGATCCCAAACCAGGCAATTTCTGGTTAAATGGGCATTTAATTCAGACAGAAGAACATAAGAACAAAAAATAAAATAGCCGTTCAATAAGCAGCAGAAATAATTTTCAAAGCGCAGCCTTTATGTTCTTTTGTTCTTATGTCTAAAAAAAACTACCATCTGCTCATTTGTCCAAAGAGACGTATAAAAAATAGAATGATTCAACTCTGTAAATTCTTTCTTTTTTACTTGCTTATTTCGATTGATTTCCATACTTTTAGCCTCCGTAATCCTTTAAAAATTAACCCTATGGACAACATTCTTTTCTGGCTCGTTCCAGTCGCTTCCGTGTTAGCCCTCTGCTTTGCTTATTACTTTCATAAGCAAATGATGAAAGAGAGTGAAGGTACACCCCAAATGATAAAAATAGCTGCTGCTGTGCGCAAAGGAGCTATGTCTTATCTAAAACAGCAATACAAAATAGTAGGTTGGGTATTCTTGGGGCTGGTTATTTTGTTTTCAATTATGGCTTATGGCTTTCATGTACAGAATGCCTGGGTTCCCATTGCTTTCCTTACAGGTGGATTCTTCTCCGGGCTTTCCGGATTTTTGGGGATGAAGACGGCGACATACGCGTCCGCTCGTACTGCTAATGCTGCCCGTACTTCTCTGAATGCAGGATTAAGAATTGCTTTCCGAAGTGGTGCCGTGATGGGACTGGTGGTCGTTGGTCTGGGACTGCTCGATATATCTTTTTGGTATCTGTTGCTGAATGCAGTGATTCCTGCTGATGCACTGACACCTACTCATAAACTCTGTGTAATCACTACTACCATGCTGACATTTGGTATGGGAGCTTCTACCCAGGCGCTCTTTGCCCGTGTAGGCGGTGGTATCTATACCAAGGCAGCCGATGTCGGAGCCGACTTGGTAGGTAAGGTAGAAGCCGGAATCCCGGAAGATGACCCTCGTAATCCTGCCACTATTGCCGATAATGTGGGCGATAACGTAGGCGACGTGGCCGGTATGGGAGCCGATTTATACGAATCTTACTGTGGCTCGATTCTGGCAACAGCCGCACTGGGTGCTGCTGCTTTTATCCATTCGGCAGATACAGTGATGCAATTCAAGGCAGTGATCGCCCCGATGCTGATTGCGGCTGTTGGTATTATCCTTTCTATTATAGGTATATTCGCTGTCCGTACCAAGGAGAATGCGACTATGAAGGACCTGCTCGGTTCGTTGGCTTTCGGTACGAACCTTAGTTCCGTGCTTATTGTTGCAGCTACATTCTTAATCCTGTGGCTCTTGCAACTAGATAACTGGATTTGGATTTCTTGTGCCGTAGTAGTCGGACTATTGGTAGGTATTATCATCGGACGTTCTACGGAATATTATACTTCCCAATCCTATCGCCCTACCCAGAAACTTAGTGAAAGCGGTAAGACGGGGCCTGCTACCGTAATTATTTCCGGTATCGGTTTGGGGATGCTTTCTACGGCTATTCCTGTGATCGCGGTAGTTGTTGGTATCATTGCTTCCTATCTGTTGGCTTCCGCTGGCGATTTTGCCAATGTCGGTATGGGACTGTATGGAATCGGTATTGCGGCTGTCGGCATGCTTTCTACTTTAGGTATCACTCTGGCAACGGATGCTTACGGCCCGATTGCGGATAATGCAGGAGGTAACGCAGAAATGTCCGGCTTGGGTGCCGAAGTCCGCAAACGTACCGATGCGCTCGATTCATTGGGTAACACAACTGCCGCCACGGGAAAAGGTTTTGCAATCGGTTCCGCTGCACTGACAGGTCTGGCTTTGCTGGCTTCTTATATTGAAGAAATCCGAATTGGTCTGACACGTCTTGGTAATGTGGACCTGACTTTTGCAGATGGAAGTTCTATCAGCGTAGCAAATGCCACTTTTATCGACTTCATGGATTATTACGAAGTACACTTGATGAATCCAAAAGTACTTTCGGGCATGTTCCTCGGTTCAATGATGGCTTTCCTGTTTTGTGGTTTGACAATGAATGCAGTAGGACGTGCGGCAGGTCACATGGTTGACGAAGTGCGTCGCCAGTTCCGTGACATAAAGGGTATTCTGACTGGAGAAGCCGAGCCGGATTACGAACGTTGTGTTGAAATATCGACAAAGGGTGCGCAGCGTGAGATGGTTATTCCTTCCTTGATTGCTATTATTGCTCCGATTCTCACAGGATTTATCTTTGGCGTTCCCGGAGTACTCGGCCTGCTGATTGGTGGTTTGAGCAGTGGTTTCGTATTAGCTATCTTTATGGCTAACGCCGGAGGTGCATGGGATAACGCAAAGAAATATGTTGCTGCAGTTATTCTTCCGAAGGATTTTAAAAATGAACTGTTGAATGATTCCAAACAACTGACGGAAAAGCAACGTTATGCATTACGCGAGGTAATAGAGAAAGAAGCGATTGCTTGGGCGGTTGGCATTGTGTCACCGGAAGAAATTGATGAAATAAATATTCTGCGGGCTTCTTTTCTGGCGATGCATCGTGCAGTGGATCAGTTGACCACCCGTCCCCAACATTTACTGATCGATGGTAATCGTTTCACTAAATACCCCGGTGTTCCCCATACTACAGTAGTGAAAGGAGACGGGAAATATCTTTCAATAGCTGCGGCTTCTATTTTAGCCAAAACATATCGAGACGATTATATGAACCGTCTTCACGAAGAATTTCCATATTATGACTGGGACCACAATA
>PPYF01099607.1_pt1 | contig 17841 bp, 17 predicted proteins | sample 1559871 | NCBI WGS metagenome assembly PPYF01 (sample SAMN08240021, study PRJNA423297) | Human gut metagenome, whole genome shotgun sequencing project.
AATGGATGGATAAAAAAACCAGTAGAGTAAAGGTAGGGAACCTGGTAAAATAGGGGAAGCAAATCGAAACCAATCACAAATCAGTTGTGCACTCTGATAAAGGATTTCCTTGATATGGGGGATAAGGTCCCACTCATTGCGCGGCCCAGCTGGAAAATCTAAATGAAGTATCAATTTCATTAATAAAATATTCAGTTATGAAGTGAATATAATTTTGAAATAAATATATAAAAATGAAGTAAAAATCAAAAGCAATACTTCAAAATAAAACTTTCATTTTGGAATTTTATTAAAAATGACGAATTAGGAACTTGAAATACGGTTATTTCGAGGGTGATATAGGATAAAGTGTATAAAAACATCATGATATATTTACTTCGGTTATCACAAATACTATACTTTAACTAAAGATAAACTTCAGTTGAGGCAACCGGGAATGGAGTGAAGACATGAATGAACTACTAGTCAAAATCAGGTTTCTGATTCCGTCCCTGCCCAGGGCGGAGAAAGCATTTGCGCAGGCTCTTCTGGAGAATCCGGAGGCAATCACCCACCTCACCCTGGCTGATATAGCAAGGGAATCAAACAGCAGCGACGCTTCCGTCATCCGGTTCTGCAAACGGCTGGGATTTCACGGTTACTCTGATTTGAAGCAGGCATTTACGGCGGCAATCGCCGAGGGGGATGAAGCCCACGAGGAGGAGATTGAAGAATCCGACGACGTGAACGATATCCTTAAAAAGGTATTCCAGAGCAACGTGCAGACGCTTCAGAATACCATGGTGCTGGCTAATGAACGTTACAAGGATGCGCTGGACGCCCTGATTGACGCCAAGTCAATCCACTTTTTCGGGGTTGGGGATGCGTTTGCAGCCTGCCAGTTCGCGTTCATGAAGTTCTGCCGCCTGGGAATCCCCTGTTCATCCTACAGCGATGTGATGCTTCAGTATACCATAGCAGATAATCTGGGACCCGGGGATGTGGCGCTGGCCGTCTCTTATGAGGGAAGGTCCAGGAATGTGGTCCAGGCCATGAAGATAGCAAAAAAGCGGGGAGCCACAACCATCAGCATCACGAAGATGAACAAATCGCCGCTTCTCAGATACACGGACATCCCGCTGTTCATATCCATCAGCGACCTTACGGTGGGAAGAGACAAAGTGACACGGCGCGTTGCGGACCAGTTCATACTGGACGTACTGTACCTGGGATATATAACAAAGAAAAAACAGGATTTTTCCAAGCGTCTTAAAAGGACACAGGGCGCAATTGACTGTAATAAAATTATGTAGGAGGATAAGACATGTACTGTTTGGCACCATCGGTTTATGCGGCAGATATTATGCAGCTGGAACAGCAACTGCGTGTGATGGAAAGGGCCGGTGTGACCTGTCTCCATGTGGATATCATGGATGGCAGTTTCGTCCCTAACCTGTCCTTTGGGCCGGACTTTGTAAAGGAACTCAGGGGTTACACGGATATGAAGCTGGATGTCCATCTGATGGTGGATGAGCCTGTACGTTTTATAAAGGCATTTTCGGAGGTGGGTTCCGACGTGATAACAGTACATTTTGAAGCGTGCCGGGACATGGAACATACGCTGGACGCCATCCACGCTGCGGGAAAGGAAGCGGGAATCGTGCTGAAACCGGAAACCGGACTGGGGGAGATACCGCTGGCTGTCTGGAATAAATTAGATGTCCTTCAGGTCATGACCGTGGCCCCGGGGTTGAAAGGCCAGCATTTCAATCCTCTGATGCTGGGAAAGATTGCAGAGGCAAGACAGTTTTCCGAAGAGATTGGAAGGAAGGTTGATATAGAAGTGGATGGGGACATAACCCCTGATAGCCTGAAGCTGGTCATAGCAGCGGGGGCCAATATCATTGTTGTGGGAAAAGGGCTGTTCATTGGAAGCCTGGAAGATAATATAAGAAAATATCTTACTATCATGAATGACAAAGGAGAGGAACGTCATGCGCTACTTAATAGGAATTGATATCGGAACAAGCGCCACCAAGACCATTCTGATGGATGAAGAGGGAAACGTAGCTGCCCAGGCTGTCAGGGATTATCCCTTATACCAGCCGGACAACGGCTGGGCGGAGCAGGAGCCTGAGGATTGGAAACAGGCCGTGCTGGAAACCCTGAAGCAGGTGGTGGAGCAGTCCGGCGTGAATCGTGATGACATTAAGGGAATGGGCATGTCCGGCCAGATGCACGGCCTTGTGATGTTAGACGAGGCGGGCAATCCCATCCGGCGTTCCATTATCTGGTGTGACCAGCGTTCCGGACAGCAGGTGGATGAGATGCTTAAGCTCCTACCATATGAAAAATGGCTGGAGATTACAGCCAATCCGCCCATTGCGGCCTGGACAGCGGCGAAGCTTCTGTGGGTAAAGCGACATGAGCCGGAAATTTATGCAAAGTGCAGACATATCCTGCTGCCTAAGGATTATATCCGTTATGTACTTACCGGACAGTTTGCCACGGATGTATCGGACGCGTCCGGAATGCAGATGCTGGATGTGAAAAACAGATGCTGGTCAGATGAAGTATTGGAAGTGCTGGGCGTGCAGAAGGAAATGCTTGGAAAGGTGTATGAGTCCCAGGAGGTCACGGGCCGGCTGCTGCAGTCAGTGGCTGAGAAATGCGGCCTCACCGCAGATGTAAAGGTAGTAGCTGGTTCTGCAGACAATGCAGGCGCTGCCATCGGCACCGGCGTTGTAAGGGATGGGGATGCATTTACATCCATCGGGACTTCAGCCCTGATATACACCCACATGGACCGCTACACACCGATTCCCGAAGGAAGTCTCCATCTGTGCTGCAGCTCTGTGCCGGGATGCTGGTTCACCATGGGAGGACCCCAGGCAGCCGGACTTTCCCTGGAATGGTTTAAGGATAACTACTGCCAGGACTACAAGGAGAAGGCTAAAAAAGATAGCAGGAGTACATACGATTTGATTAATGAAGCGGCAGCAGACATAGGGCCGGGAAGTGAGCGCCTTATATTCATGCCATACCTGATGGGGGAGAGGACGCCCCATATGAACCCCAGATGCCGCGGCGCGTTTGTGGGACTGAATATCATCCATACCAAAGCGCATTTAATCAGGGCCATCATGGAAGGAGTCACATATTCCCTGGCGGACTGCAACAATATCCTTAAAAATCTCGGATTTGCAGTGGAGGATATGAGGGTCTGCGGCGGCGGAAGCAAGAGCCCGGTGTGGCGGCGCATCATGGCTGATTTGTATGGCTGCAATATCATCCAGCTGGAACAGGAGGAAGGACCTGCTTACGGAGTTGCAATCCTGGCCGGAGTGGGTACCGGGGTGTTTGATGATGTAAGGGATGTCAGCAAAAAGCTGGCCAGGTGCGGACGGGTTACGGTCCCGGACGAGGAGGAGGCCGCGGTATACCGTAAGTACCATGCCCTGTACGACCGGCTGTATGACCACATGAAACAGGATTTTAATGATTTGTATGAACTGTAAAGGTACGGTATCACGTTGGGCTATTAACAGTGAATACAGTACAGACAGCAGATAGTACGCCGCACGGTGCGGCTGGAACTATAAAGTAAGAAAAATAATAAAACACATGGAGGAATCATTATGATGAAGAAACGTTTCGCAGCAGCAGTTACAATTGTATTAGCAGCCGCTTCTATATTTGGCTGCTCAAACAGCGCAAGCCAGAGCGCACAGAACACCCAGGCAGCTTCTGCCGCGGAAGAAGGAAGTACCACAGAGGCGGTAGCCAGCGAAAAGGCTTCATCCGGTGCAGATGCTTCTGCCGACAAGGGAGGAAAAACCTTCGGCGTTACATACTGGATTGAATCTGACTTCTTTAAAACCGTGGCAGATTCCATCACGTCAGCAGCGGAAGCCGACGGCAACAAGACCGTTGTGGTGGACGCGCAGCAGGACAGCACCAAGCAGATTCAGATTATTGAGGATTTCATTGCCCAGGATGTGGACGCAGTTTTCCTGAACCCGGTTGACAGGGATGCCGTTGCACCGGCTCTCCGGAAATTAAAAGAGGCTGGAATCCCGGTTATCAACTTTGACTCATCCGTAGCCAACTTAGACCTGGTTGACGCTTATGTGGCAACTGACAACCTTCAGGCAGGCAAGCTCTGCGCAGAGGCAATGATTAAGGATTTCCCGGAAGGAGGACCCATTGCAGTTCTTAACTATCCGGCCAATAGCGCCTGCCTGGACAGAGAGAAAGGGTTCTTAGAGACCATCGAAGGCAAAGGCTTTGAGGTTGTAGCAACCTTTGACGCGGAAGGTACTGTTGAAAAGGGACAGAACATCACAAGCGACATTTTACAGGCGCATCCGGACATCGTGGCTATCTTCTCCATCAATGACCAGGCAGGAATGGGCGCATATGCAGCATGCACGACTTCGGGCGCCAACGTATCCATATACGGCGTGGACGGCGCGCCGGAGGCCAAGCAGGTAATTGCCAAGGAAGGCAGCATTTACAGGATGACAGCCGCACAGTCCCCAATTAAGATTGGCACCAACTGCTATGATGTGGCCATGACCATCCTTTCCGGTGAGAAGCCCGCCGAGTTCCAGATTGATGTTCCCGCATTTACCATCGACAGCACCAACATCCAGGATTACCTGGGCGCAGGATGGCAGTAGGATGCAGCTTTAGGGTGTACGCTAAGTGCTCATAGCAAAGGAGACGGGATATGGAACAGTTGCTGAGGATGGAAGATATCTGTAAATCTTTTTCTGAAGTAAGGGTATTAAACAAGATAAAGTTGGAACTGCGCCAGGGGGAAGTCCACGCCCTGCTGGGTGAGAACGGTGCAGGCAAATCCACCTTAATCAAGATACTGGGCGGCGCTTATACCAGGGATGGCGGAGAGATATATGTAAACGGACAGAAGGCGGATATCACCAATGTGGAGAGCGCCAAGAAATACGGAATCAGGGTAATACACCAGGAACTTATGTTAATCTCCTATATGACCATAGCCGAGAACATTTTCCTGGGACAGGAACCCAGAACCAGGCTGGGAACCGTGGATACGGATAAGATGAATTCTGAGACAGCAAAATTCCTGGCTGAAATGGAGTTGTCACTTAAACCCACGGATCTGGTGGGAAAACTGAATATTGCACAGCAGCAGATGATAGAGATTATAAGGGCTATTTCCTTTGGGGCCAAGATTATTGTCATGGATGAGCCCACCTCATCCCTCACGGACACTGAGGTGGAAGTATTGTTTAAGGCAATCCGGAAACTGAAGGAAAATGGCGTTGGCATCATTTATATCAGCCACAGAATGTCGGAATTGGACATTATCGCGGACCGGATAACGGTCATGCGTGACGGCGAATATGTGGACACTGTGGTGACGAAGGAGACAGACCATGACAAACTGGTAAGCCTGATGGTGGGGCGTTCCCTGGGAGACCTTTATGAGAAGCATAACCACGCCACGGATGAAGTTGTACTAAAGATAGAGCATCTTTTGTCCGGCAGGGAAGTGAGGGATGTGACCTTTGACTTACATAAGGGAGAGGTGCTGGGCTTCTCCGGGCTGGTAGGCTCCGGACGTTCGGAAGCAATGACCTGCCTCTTCGGCCTCAGGAAGAAAGAAAAGGGGAATATTTACATTTCCGGGAAAGAGGCTAAGATTAACAGCGTCAAGGATGCCATGGGATACGGGATCGGGCTTGTGCCTGAGGACAGGAAAAAGGAAGGGATTTACGCAATCCAGGGAATCCGTTTCAATACCACCATCGAGGTGCTGGGACAGTTCTTAAAGAACGGACGATATGACTGGGATAAGGAGCTGGCGCTGACCAAGGAGTATGTGGACGATGTCATGCAGACCAAATATGCCGGGGCGGAGCAGCCAATCGGAAGGCTCAGCGGAGGCAACCAGCAGAAGGTAATCATCAGCAGATGGCTTTTGGCAACCAAGAACATACTGATTCTGGATGAACCCACCAGAGGTATCGATGTAAAGACAAAATCAGATATTTACCACCTGATTGACAGGCTTACGGCACAGGGCTTATCCATCATTTTCATATCCTCTGAAATGCCGGAACTGATTAACATGTGCGACAGGATCGTAGTCATGAACCAGGGGCATACAACAGGTGTCCTGGAACGGAAAGAGTTTTCACAGGAACGGATTATGTCATTAGCAACGATGGAATTATAAGGAGAGAGCAGCCATGAAGAACAAATTCGGACAAACAATGAAAAATACGGTCAGAATGAATTTTGGTATCCTTATAGGACTGGTCATCCTGTGCTTAGGTCTGACTGTCCTTACGGATAAGTTTGCAACGGTAACAAACTTTTTTAACGTGGTGCGCCAGATTACCATCAACCTCTACCTGGCATGCGGCATGACCTTTGTCATCCTTTTGGGCGGCATCGACCTGTCTGTAGGTTCTGTCATCGCTGTTACCGGATGTGTCAGCGCGGGCATGATTACATGGGTAGGGCTTCCTGTCCCTGTGGGAATCCTAATCGGTATCCTGTGCGGTACCCTGGTAGGCGCGCTGAACGGAATCATCGTATCAAGAACAACCATACCGGCTTTCATTGTCACATTGGCCACCATGAATATCGGCAGGGGTATTGCCAGAATTTATACCCACGCCCAGACCATCGCAGTACTGGATGACCCTTATACCTTCTGGGGAATGGGCAGCATACTGGGACTTCCCATCCAGCTGTACCTGATTATAGCGGTGGTGGTGCTCACATCCTTTATACTGAACAGGACCGGTCTCGGCAGACATATCTATGCAACAGGCGGCAACAAAATTGCATCTGAGTATTCAGGTATCAATGTTAAAAGGGTTACATTCTTCGTGTTTGTACTCAGCGGCTTTTTGGCTTCCCTGGCAGGCGTGCTGACCGTGGGAAGGACATTTACCGCCACCATGATTATGGGTGACGGAGCTGAAATGGACGCCATCGCGGCGGTTGTACTGGGCGGAACCAGCATGAGCGGCGGCAAAGGCAGCATTTCCGGTACGGTCATCGGTGTTATTGTAATCGGTATCCTGAAAAACGGTATGAACCTTCTGGGAATCGACTCCTCCTGGCAGTATGTGGTACAGGGAATTGTAATCCTCATAGCCGTATACATCGACTATATCAAGTCGGAAGGGTCCGCGTTATCTGCACTTAAGGCAATGGTCGGAAAGCGGGCGTAAAACGTATGGACAGTGAAAAAATAATCGGGACAGTGTTAAGGGAAATCAACCGCAGTGTGTCAGGAGTCAGCCACGAAAGCCTGGAAGCACTGGTGGATGCGGTGAACCGGGAGAAACGGATATTCTGTGACGGTGCGGGAAGAAGCAGGCTGAAGGCGGAAGGATTCGCCATGCGGCTGATCCAGATGGGATTTACGGCCATGGTGGTGGGGGAAGCCACCACCCCGGCTATCACAGGGGATGATATCCTTCTCATCTGCAGCGCGTCAGGGGAGACCCCTATGCTGGTGGAACACGCGGCCAAGGCAAAGGCAGTGGGGGCGGCAGTCATGCTGATTACTGCCAGTGAAACATCTTCCCTGGCAGCGCTCAGTGACTCCATGATAACCATTGATGCCTCCTCCAAAACCACACGGAGCGATGCGTCCGTGCAGCCCATGGGAAGCCTGTTTGAGCAGAGTATAGCCATCCTGCTGGATATCATTGTTCTGTGCCTGATGGAGAAACATGGTATCAGCAGCGATGACATGTACCGGAATCACAGCAATCTGGAGTGATGATTGGAGGCCAGGATGGAAAAGAAGGTTAAGATAGGGGCGGTGGCCTGGGGACTGCCCGGCGGGGGAGCTTACGCCGCCAGGGCCGCCAGGGCCGCCGGCCTGGACGGAATCCAGCTGGAGCTGGGAAGCTATGAGGCGGGATATCCGCTGGTCCAGAGGGAAATCATGGAAGGATATCTGGAGGATAAGGAGCGGTACGGCATAGAATATCCTGCCCTGGTGCTCAATGACGTGATGGTCAACGAATTCATCAACGGCAGGGATACGGAACACGGACGGATTGCATATGACCAGATAGCCCTTGGGATTGAGACGGCAAAAAAGATGGGGATTGACAGAATCATGATTCCCAACTTCATTAATAATCTGATTACATGCGGACGACATGTGGAACACACCAAGGATGCCCTTTCCTATGCCTGCAGGCTGGCGGCCCCGGAGGGAATCATGATTCTCACGGAGAACGCATTGGGCTGGAAGGAACAGGAGGAACTGCTGAGGGATATCGGGGCGGATAACCTCAAGGTCCATTTTGACACCCAGAATTTTAAGTTCAATTTCGATATGGACCAGTGTGAACAGCTGGAGCACCTGTATCCCCTGATGGACAGCGTGCTTCACACAAAGGACGGGGAAGCCGGGCCGGGCGACCGGATGTTGGGCCGGGGCAACACGGACTTTGAGGGACAGATGAGGTTTCTGAAGGAACATGGATTTGAAGGGTGGATTGTCATAGAAAATTATTACAATCTGTCGCCGCTGAGGGAACTTGCGCCTGAAGGCAGGCAGATGGAGCTTCTGAGGCGGGATATGGAATCCATCGGCAGATGGTTTGTGTGACCGGATACCAAAACCGCGCCGGGGATGTGTTCCCGGCACGGTACTATGGTAAACGAAATAGAGAAGGCCGGCATAACCACTGCTCTTATCACCAATATTACGGCTGTGGCAAAGAGCATCGGAACCGACAGGGTTATAGAAAAGAGCGTTAAGGCAATGGAGGCCGCAGCGCTCTTTTTTTGCGTTGGCTTTTGACACTGGCTTTTTGGCGAAGGGGTGGTCACAGCGGGAGGGGGAAATGTCACAGATTTCCGCTTGACGAAATCATGTTCCCTTGATATGATAATACTAACAAGTGTTATATTGCTTGTAGAACAAATATAACTTTCCTTGTTACACAAAACGAAAGATGGTGGTTTTATGTTCTTGAAGATTGATTTCAACAGTGATGAAGCAATCTATATACAGCTGCGCAACCAGATTATCATGGGAATTGCCACGGACATGATACGGGAGGGGGATACTCTGCCCTCTGTCCGTCAAATGGCTGATTATATCGGCATCAACATGCATACAGTTAATAAGGCATATTCTGTGCTGCGCCAGGAAGGTTTTGTAAAGCTGGACCGGCGCAGGGGCGCTGTGGTCAGCCTGGACGTGGATAAAATTCAGGCCATTGACGACATGCGGGGGGACCTGGATGTGGTGCTTGCCTCGGGTATCTGTAAGAATATCAGCCGGGATGAAATTCACCATCTGGTGGATGAGATTTATGATAAATACACCCGCGGGTGTATGGGGACGGAAGACGGCCAGGAGACCGGGGAAGGTTAGAAACTGTCGGAACATGAGCGGCGGCTGTCCGCCCGTATATTCAGACATGTTCTGTAAAAAGGCCAGGACCGTGCTGTGCAGAATGTACGGATACGGTTTTGGATATTAATGGAGGATTCGTATGTTATGTGAAAGATGTAAAATCCGGGAAGCCACGATCAAATACACTGAGATAATCAATGGCATAAAGACGGAACATAACCTTTGCTCTCACTGTGCGAAGGAGATGGATTTCGGCCAGTACTCCGCCCTCCTGGATGGGGAGTTCCCCCTTGGGAAGCTTCTTTCCGGCCTTCTGGGTCTGGAGGACGACGAGGAGGAGACCGATGTGAGGGGAAGCGTGGTCTGCCCCACCTGCGGCACCAGCTTCGACGACTTTGTGGAGAACAGCCGGTTCGGATGCGCTGACTGTTATGGCGTATTTGATTTGTTTATCAATGATAAGATGAAGCAGCTTCAGGGAAGTGAGAGCCATAAGGGCAAGCATCCCAAATACAGAAGTACTTTTGAAAAGGAACACCCGGAGGCAGCCGGGGGCTCTGGGGAGGAAACGCAGGAGAGCACAGACCGTTTGGCAGAAGCCGGTTCCCAGGATTCCCAGACCGCTGTGGTCAGAAAGCAGATTAAGGATCTGAACTCCAAGTTAAAGGAGGCAGTGCGCCAGGAGGATTATGAACTGGCGGCCAGTTACCGGGACCAGATTAAAGAGCTGAAAAAGGAGGCTGGAATCCATGAGTAAATGGTTTGAGGAAATAGACAGCAAAAACTCTAACGTGATATACAGCCGCATCCGTCTGGCCCGGAACTGGGATGAATATGTGTTTCCCTCCAGGATGACCGCCGCCCAGTGCAGAGAGATGGTGGAATGCCTCAGGGAGGGACTTAAGGGGCTTAAGGACCAGGATGGCCGGGATTTAAGCTACAGCCAGCTGGACCAGATGCAGGAGCTGGAGAAGATGGCCCTCAGGGAGCGCAGAATCCTTAACATGGCCTGCGTCAGCAGGAAGGAGCCGTCAGGACTGCTGCTGTCAGCCGATGAGTCGGGCAGCATTGTCCTGGGCGGGGATGATCACATCCGAATGCAGTTATTGTCGCCCGGACTTAAACTTGATGAGCTGTGGCAGAAGGCGGACGTTCTGGACGATTATGTCAACGAACGCTTTTCTTATGCATTTGACGAAAAGTACGGGTATCTCACCTCCTTCCCTACCAATGTGGGAACAGGACTGCGGGCCTGTGTGGTGCTTCACCTGCCCACCTTATCCCAGGTGCGCAAGTTCCAGAGCATTGTGGCGGATATGAGCCGGTTCGGGACTGCAATCCGCGGCCTGTACGGAGAGGGAAGCGACAACTATGGGAGTCTTTATGAGGTATCCAACCAGCGGACCCTGGGACAGTCCGAAAAGGAAATCGTGGAATTGGTTACAAAGGCAGCGGCCCAGCTTAATCACCAGGAAATGCGGGTCAGGAGCGCCACCCTTAACACCCAGCGCCTGGAGCGGGAGGATGAGGCATATAAGTCCTACGGCGTCTTAAAGTACGCCAGGAAGATGTCGGAGAAGGATGCAAGGATATTCATTTCCCAGCTCATGGCAGGGGAAGAGGATGGCCTGATGAAGTTTAATGAGGAATGCTCCCTTTACAGCCTGATTATAGGAATTAAGCCAGCTAACTTAAATCTGTGGGCCAAACGGCCTCTGGATAAGGATGAGCTGGACGCTGTGAGGGCAGCTTATATAAGGCAGAACCTGCCTGAGATAATCTAGCTCTGCCCATGGGCAGAGCCGGGTTTAACACACTTGCAAGGAGGACATGACATTATGATGGAACGATATACACCACAGGCCCAGGAAGCGCTTGGGCTGGCAGTGGGCGTGGCAGAGACACTGAACCATGGTTACGTGGGCACAGAGCATCTGCTTATCGGCCTGCTGCAGGAAGGGACCGGAGTGGCGGCCAAGGTACTGGAGGAAAACGGGGTGGAGGAAGACCGCGTCATTGAACTGGTCAGCCAGCTCATTGCCCCCAATCCAACGGTACAGACCGCGGACAGGACGGCATATACCCCCAGGGCCCGCCGGGTCATAGAGAACAGTTACAGGGAGGCTGTCCGTTTTAAGGCAGCCCAGATAGGGACAGAGCACATCCTGATTGCCATGCTGAGGGAAGGGGATTGTGTAGCCAGCCGCCTTCTCAACACCATCGGGGTCAATATACAGAAGCTCTACATCGATCTGCTGGCAGCCATGGGTGAGGACGCTCCTGCCGCAAAGGATGACCTTCAGGGAGGCAGGGCCGGAAAGCGCGGCAATGCCACACCTACCCTGGACAGCTACAGCAGGAACCTGACCCAGCTGGCATCAGCGGGAAAACTGGACCCTGTCATAGGACGGGAGCAGGAGATTCAGCGCGTGATACAGATTCTGAGCCGCCGTACTAAGAATAACCCGTGTCTGATTGGCGAGCCGGGCGTGGGCAAGACAGCCGTGGTAGAGGGCCTGGCCCAGATGATTGCATCCGGCAATGTGCCTGAAACCATAGCAGACAAAAGGGTAGTGACCCTGGACCTGTCCGGTATGGTGGCAGGCTCCAAATACAGGGGTGAGTTCGAGGAGCGCATTAAGAAGGTCATCTCCGAGGTAGTGGAATCCGGAGATGTGCTGCTGTTCATTGATGAGATACACACCATCATCGGGGCAGGCGGGGCAGAGGGCGCTCTGGATGCATCCAATATATTAAAACCGTCTCTGGCCAGAGGCGAGATTCAGCTGATTGGAGCCACCACGATCAATGAGTACCGCAAATATATAGAGAAGGATTCTGCCCTGGAACGCCGTTTCCAGCCGGTGACCGTGGATGAGCCTTCAGAGGAGGAGTCCGTTGCCATACTTAAGGGGCTCAGAAGCCGTTATGAGGAGCATCACAAAGTAGAGATAACGGACGATGCCCTGGAGGCGGCAGTGAAGCTGTCCAGCCGTTATATTAACGACAGGTTTCTGCCGGATAAGGCCATCGACCTCATTGACGAGGCCGCTTCCAAGGTATGTCTTCAGAACTACACAAAGCCGGCTGAGATTAAGGAATACGAGGCTGAGATTGATGGTCTGGAGGTAGCCAAAGAGGAGGCCATCAAGAAGGAAGCCTACGAGGAGGCCGGAGAGATAAAGAAGAAACAGGAAAAGATACGGGAAAAGATAGCCCAGACCATGGAAAAATGGCAGAAGGACAAGGAGACCAGGAAGCTCATTGTCAGCGACAATGAGATTGCGGACGTGGTATCCGGCTGGACCAGGATTCCGGTCAGGAAGCTGGCTGAGGAGGAATCAGAGCGCCTGAGGAACCTGGAAGGCATCCTGCACCAAAGGGTGGTGGGCCAGGAGGAGGCGGTAACAGCCATTTCCAAGGCCATCCGCAGAGGCAGGGTAGGTCTTAAGGACCCCAAACGCCCCATTGGATCCTTCCTGTTCCTGGGTCCCACAGGCGTGGGAAAGACGGAGCTGTCCAAGGCATTGTCAGAGGCCATGTTCGGTACGGAAAATGCCCTGATTCGCGTGGATATGTCCGAATATATGGAGAAACACAGCGTATCCAAGATGATAGGCTCGCCGCCAGGATATGTGGGATATGATGAGGGAGGGCAGCTCAGCGAAAAGGTCCGCCGCAATCCCTACTGCGTCATCCTTTTTGACGAGATTGAAAAGGCCCATCCGGATGTGTTCAACATTCTGCTGCAGGTTTTGGATGACGGCCATATCACGGATGCCCAGGGACGCAAGATTGACTTTAAGAATACCATTATTATCATGACTTCCAATGCAGGTGCGGAGAAAATCATTTCCCCCAAACATCTGGGATTCGGCATGGTAAGCGATGCCAAGGCAGATTATAATTTCATGAAGGACCGTGTTATGGATGAGGTGAAACGCCTTTTCAAGCCTGAGTTTTTAAACCGTATTGATGAGATTATCGTGTTCCATCAGCTTACTAGGGAGCATATCAAGGGAATTGCGGATATCATGCTGGGCACCATCAGCAAACGCTGCAAGGAACAGCTGGGCATAGGGCTGGAGGTAACGGACAGCGTCAGAGAGCACCTGATCGATAAGGGGTATGACGACAAATACGGGGCAAGGCCCCTGAGGCGCACCATCCAGAACCTGGTGGAGGACCGGTTGGCTGAGGAGATGCTGGATGGCCGCATCAATGCCGGCTCCCTGGTGGAAGTGGGATTTGACGGGGAAAAGCTAACCTTTACCATAAAGGCAAAGACAGCCAGGCCAAAGGCAGCCTCCAAACCGGCCGCAGCCAAGGACGGTTCTGAGGATAAGAGCAAGACTGTGCGGGGCAAATGCAGCGCCGGACGCGCCTCAGGTAAGAAGAAGGAGACCGCGGCACCCAAGGCTTAACAGCATCTGTAGCAGTTTATACAAATTAAGAATATTTTCACTAGTTATTTTTCGGTGATTGTTGTATAATTTTTATGAGAGGTCATACTTAAGCACAATTAGCAGGAGGATAAGAAGATGCCGGTCATTGAAGAGTTAATCTGCACAGAGCAGGATGGCACCATTAGTTTTGGCAATTACAAGTTAGTACAGAAGGCTAAGAAGTCCGATTTCGAATATCAGGGAGACATGTACAAGGTCAAGACCTACAACGAGATTACCAAACTGGAGCGCAATGACATGTTTGTTTATGAATCTGTACCTGGAACAGCGGCAGAGCATTTCAGGGTTACGGATGAGGACGTGGAATTCGCGGTGGAAGGCAGCAGGGATGCACAGATTACCATACAGCTTGAGAACGATACAGATTACGAGGTTTACGTTGACGGTGCAGCCGTAGGCAGCATGAAAACCAACATGAGCGGCAAGCTCAGCGTAAGCGTGGAGCTGGAAGAAGGGGTATCGGTTCAGGTTAAGGCTGTAAAGAGAGCATAGAACTTAAGTATCATACAGGCTGGAAGCGATTCCAGCCTTTTTCTGTCAGTTTTTTGATTTTTTATTCCATGAATATTAGGAGGCTAACATGGCAAAAGCGAGAACCACCGCATTTTTCTGTAAGGAATGCGGATATGAATCATCCAAATGGATGGGGCAGTGTCCTGCCTGCAAGGCCTGGAATTCCATGGTGGAGGAACCGGTGTCAAAATCAGCGGGCAGCCAGGGCGGGTTAGGGCGCCTGGCTCCGGGAAGCCAGAAATCCCTGATTCCGGCAGCCAGACCATCCTTTCTGTCAGAGATTGACATAGAGGAGCAGGACCGTATATCCACGGGCTTTGGAGAATTGGACCGGGTGCTGGGGGATGGAATCGTGGCCGGTTCCCTGGTGCTGGTGGGCGGAGACCCGGGTATCGGAAAATCCACCCTTCTGCTTCAGGTATGCCGGAATCTGGCAGTTGCGGGCCAGAGGGTCCTGTACATATCAGGGGAGGAATCCCTGAAACAGATTAAGATGAGGGCCAACCGCATCGGCCCTGTAACCGGAGAGCTGAAATTCCTGTGTGAGACAAGCCTGGAGCATATTGAGAGGGCCATTGACACTGAGAATCCCCAGATTGCAGTCATTGACTCCATACAGACCATGTACAGGGAGGAGATATCCTCGGCTCCCGGAAGCGTCAGCCAGGTAAGGGAGTCTACAGGAATCCTGATGCAGATTGCAAAGAGCCGCGGAATCGCCATTTTCGTGGTGGGACATGTGACAAAGGAAGGCGTGGTGGCAGGTCCAAGAGTATTGGAGCATATGGTGGATACGGTGCTCTATTTTGAGGGAGACAGGAATGCGTCCTACCGCATTCTGCGGAGTGTGAAGAACCGGTTTGGCTCTACCAATGAGATAGGTGTGTTTGAGATGCGGGAACAGGGTCTGGCAGAGGTGGAGAATCCATCCGAATACATGCTGGACGGTCGTCCTGAGGAAGCCTCCGGCGCAGTGGTATCCTGTTCCTTTGAGGGCACCAGGCCCATCCTTTTAGAGGTACAGGCCCTGGTGACGGAAACCAATTTCGGTATGCCCAGGCGCACGGCGGCCGGTACGGATTACAACCGTGTGAACCTGCTGATGGCAGTGCTGGAGAAGCGCTGCCGTTATGAGATGTCACGGCTGGACGCCTATGTGAATATTGCTGGAGGTATGAAGATGAATGAGCCCGCTCTGGACCTGGCCATTATCATGGCCCTTATGTCCAGCTACAAGGACCGGCCCGTGGATTCAAAAATGCTCATATTCGGGGAGGTGGGCCTGTCCGGAGAGGTCAGGGCCGTATCCCAGGCCGGCCAGCGTGTAAATGAGGCCGCCAAGCTGGGCTTTACCACCTGTGTGCTGCCAAAGGTATGCGCGGATAAGATGAAGCCGGCGGAGGGCATACGTTTGATTGGGGTGTCTAATGTGCGGGAGGCAATTGGAATCATGTAAATGAGCCTTCAAGCCTTCTTATCCTTCCCGCAAATACATTGATGCCCAACAGGGTGCCGAATGAGCCGGTCCAGACAAATACCAGTGCAATCAGACAAATAAACAAGGTAGGCGCTCCGAAAATCGAAACACTGGCGCCAATGGCAACAATAATGGTTCCCACTGGTCCAAAGATGGCAGTGCCGGCATCTATAACCGGCGTCTCGCTTCCGGCCAGCGCTGCAAAACCAACGGTTTCCAAATAACCGTAATATATGGCCTGGCGATATAAATGGAGAAGATAAAATTTATGGCTGCCATTTTTTAGTAGGTGAAAATGACATGAAGATAGCGCAGAAACTTATTGAAGCAGGAAATGAGCATCGTAAGTTTATGCGACAAATTTGGTATAGTGGATGAAGATTATTTTTATTCTGATAATGAGGGACACATTTTTGTAAAGCTGGTCAATGATTCATGTATCTGCAAAACAGTAGATATTCCAGCGGGTCAGGGGATGGCACAGGGCATTTTTCTACCATATGGTATCACGGTAAACGATGAATGTGACAACATACGGAATTTTCGGGTCTACTGATAAATAAATGAGCTTAGGATAGAGACTAACAAGTAATAAATAAAATTCATACCCACTTACATAAGCAAATGGGTATGAAGAATATATTATGAACTCAGTTCATCAATTAATGCTTGTATATTATCAAGGCAACCGCCACATGCGGTACCAGCTCCAGTAGCTTCCTGTACATCTTCTAAGGTTTTAGCGCCTGATTCAATTGCATCTTTTATCATTCCAGCTGTTACATCATTACAAAAACAAATTGTTTCGTTTAAATCCATAACGGACACCTCCTATTGAGATTAGTATGCGAATCTTTCTGATAATTATACGAAGAATGAGAAGCAGAGCATTGATATACCGTGTTACACAATAGAAATATAAAGAAGGAGATTTATGAAAAATATATTAACTACAGGGATAAGCCTTATCCCTATCTTTAGTCACGCCCATGGCAGCATGGGCAGAAGAAAAGAAAGAAACCGTTTCTATAAAATAACCTTTTATATTGGAAGAGTGGGCAAATGGATTAATTAAAAAGTACAGCATGACTCGTAAAGAATGGCAAAATATAAAGACGGTCATTTCGGGGATTTTTAAGTATGCCATTAGAAAAAGCCCAAAAACCTAGTAAAATCAAGGTCTTGGACTCTCTTCGGGTTGGGCTATTCGTTAAAATAGTCAGCAGGGGAAGAGGGGCTCGAACCCCCATCTACGGTTTTGGAGACCGCTGCTCTACCATTGAACTATTCCCCTTTGGTTTGGAACATTTCTGAACCTCAATTAGGATACCACAGGTTTAAGAAAGTGTCAACTGTTTTTTCAAAAAAAGTATGTTTCCTGTTTTTTCAAAAAAGTATTATTCCTGATATCTGCAAAAATATGAAAACCTTTGAATCGCCAATATAACAGTCACATTTTTGCATTAATATAGTGTTAAGGGAAGAAATCTGTCATTTTACATTAGGGGGGATGGGTTGATGAAGGGGATAGGAAGACAGCATGGAAAAGTTACGTTCTGTGATTTTCTCCGCCGCCCCGTCCTCATACATTGCCAGCTCCCATGTTTCCTTGTCAACGGTGGCTTCATGGGTATCTTCAAAAAGTCCTTATGGGAACGGAAGTTTACCGTATGCCCCATATACTCCGGCTTGGAAAGAATGGTTTAACGAAGTAAACGGCGGGCGTTTCCACATGATCGTCAAAGAGGATGCGGGCAATCTCATAAGGGCCGTTGCCCTCGATGGTTAGCCGGAATATCCTGCGGACAACCGCCGCCGCTTTCTCGTCAATCAGCCAATGGTGCTTGTTCTGCGGGTCTTTCCTGTATCCGTAGATAGCACAGTTGGTGGTCGGCTTACCGGATTCGCCTTTGACACTACGACTTTACAACTTTTTAAGAAAAAATATCGTACAGGACACTTTGGTGTATAATTAGTTTGCCAACAAAATATACAAAGGAAAGTGACCCTGTACGACA
>PPYF01545155.1_pt1 | contig 17836 bp, 8 predicted proteins | sample 1559871 | NCBI WGS metagenome assembly PPYF01 (sample SAMN08240021, study PRJNA423297) | Human gut metagenome, whole genome shotgun sequencing project.
AATAGATAGTTTGATTCAAGCTGCCATTTACCGTGGCAGTGAATGTTTCACCGCCCGTAGCAACAATCCTTTCGGTGAGCGCATCGGCCGCAGCACCGTAATTAAAACCAATGACATAAGCACTTGAAGCCTGGCTTTCAAGCCCAGATACGGTACCATGTAATGTTGCTGATGTGGCAGTCACATCTGCCGAACCTGTTACTACGGACGAGTCGTTCAGAAGGGCTGTAGTATTAATCGCATAGTCATCATCGCTGCATCCCGTCACCAAAACACTCATGACGAGGGCCATTATTCCAAATAATATTTTGTTCTTCATTTTTCTATACTATTGTTTATTGAATGGTGCAAGATACAATCTCAAATCCAACGGTGCTCCAATCTGGATTTCCGTCCTCAGCCAAGATATCAGCGGTGCCGAAATCGGTGTACTGAATGGAGAGATCGAGACAGGTAGGAAGGAACGTAACAGTAGCTCCGGTTGTATTAGTCAGAGTAACGATAGTTTCGCCTTTAGTATTCACAGTTACGGCATCATCAAGATCGAAACATCCGGGCTCCCAAGTCTGCTTAATATTATTATCAATCAATGCGCATTTGGGTTCAGCAGTCCAAGTGATTCCGCCATTTATTTTAAAGGTCACACTGATGGTCTGATTCTTCTTCAATTTAACAGAGGCTACATCTTTGAAAACACCGGTGCCTGTATCACCATAGTGGTGAAAACCAATACGGATGCATCCATTCTCCAACCAAGTATGCTCGGCAATAGTAGAATTGTCAATACCTACTACAGTAGGACCTTCCGGACCACCAGTACTTATTTTCTTATAGAGCAGATTAGCTACAAGATAAGAATTCACCACGCCATTCTCATCTTTTGATTCGGGAACACCAATAACCACCTTTGCAACGCTTACCTTACCACTGGCTTCACCGAATTCATAATTATAAGAGCCATCGGAAGCCTTACTTAGGATAAGTTCAAAATCTTCCACCTCATCACCGGCAGCAGGAGCCCATGAGTCGTTGTACACACCTCCCGTTACACTTTCCCATTTCTGTACGTTAGGAGAACCGTTCCACCACAACCAATCGTAAGGTGCTTCGGTATCAAGGTTAAATGTCATCTGATTACCGACATAAGTCACACCGTTGATTTCGGTCGTGAAGAGGTCATCAAGAAGATTATCGAATGTGGGAAGCACGGGGGCTACTTTCTCAATCTCTCCACTATCTTCTTTGGGAATGCATTCACCCTTGGTTTCAATCACTTCTTCAGAAACAAAGTTCCATACAATATACCAGTTACCTTCGGAATTGGTACGTTTAGTTACTAATTGCAATATATACGGAGTAAGTTCTATTATCTGTATATCTTGCGTGTAGTTAGCACACATATCATCGGCATTCACGTTGTGCATGGAGTAGCAATCGGTGAACGAGATGGTAGGTTTAGTCTTTTCAGTAAGGTTCATATTGAACTTGCCTTTCATGTTTGCACCTGTGCTTGAGCCTTTTTCTCCGGATTCACCACGATACATAGTAGCCACACAGCCGTTGACGGCATCCATGCTGAAAGTCATATATGAGTCCATGTAAGGATCTGTTGCAGGGATAAGCCAGCTTTGAAAACCCGGATCCCAGTTGGGTTTCCAATTTCCGGTGCCGAAGACGATGTCTTTGTAAACTCCGTTATCCACATCATCCTGAGTATAGCCGGCACCGTCACCATCAGGATCGTAAGGAGACAAATACATCACAGGCCCCGAACACTGACCGATACCATAGTTCGCATCGCAAGGATACCATTTCTTACTAACCCCTTCAGCCAATGTCTCAGCATCAGGCAGAGCATCACCCGACTTAAAGTTCTTATCGGACAGCAGGAACCATTTCTCATCTTCCAGCAACGAGAAATCGTTTTGTGCTAAACTGAAAGTATAGGGTTCACCATACACGACACCACCGGGCGTCTCTACGCCGAAAGTCACCTCATACGAACCTGCAAAAGGTAATTCAATGGCAAGTTCACTTTCTTGCGAACGTCCCTGAGGAGTAACCCACAGCGGAGTACAACCGGTGATATTTGATTTGAGGCGTACTTGATTTCCTGCGATAGTCACAGTGTAGGCAATACCTTCCGCCAAGTCATCGGATACATAGGTCTTCTTACCCATATCATATTCATCGGGTGAACAGGCCGACAACATCAGCACCAAGCCTGCAATGAGCGAATATATATAATGATTCAATTTCATATCTTATTATTTTTAATGTTTTTCCTTGATAAACCTAAGCCTTCATGGATTTACCAACCGGCATTTTGAGTAAGCACATTACCCGAAAGGGTGATTTGTGTATTAGGAATCTGCATCAAACCTTTCTTCGAAGTGAAGTTACTTTCGGAGAACGAAGTGGTTGCCTCATTTCCGCCATTTGTCACCTTGGCACCATTTTGTGCGGCAGTAATGATACGTGCAGCGTATGCACCATCCTTCTCATAACGCATCAGGTCCCAATAGTGAACACCCTCGAAAGCCAGTTCAATAGCACGTTCTTTACGAATGTTTTCAATACTGTAAGCCAGTGTTTCACCGGGATATACACGCTGGTGAACCTGATTCAATCCGTCGGCATTGCCATTGAGCTCGGAATGCATCAGCAATACATCAGCATAGCGCATGATAGTGTAATCCTGATAGTAAGTAACATTCTGATGCTGTTCACCCAACTTAAATCCTACTTCCTGACGTGTACCATCGGCAAAACACATCGGCGCATACTTGCGGGTATAATAACCGGTATATTCATACGAATCGGTAATGTCAGCATCAAAACCGGCCTCACTACAACTCCATACACAAGTGCTGAAACGGGGATCATTCTTATATTGCTCCACGAAAGTGGGAGTCACCGGACAAGCACCCCAGCCGCTGGCAATGCATACGCTCGTAGCATTCCTGTTACGTGGTCCCAAATAGACCGAGAACGTATTACCATCACCATTACCGTTATAGTCATGAGTAGTATTCATCTTCAGGTTGAGCACTATTTCCCTTGAGAGTTTGCCTTGTCCGGCTTTCCAAGCGGAGCCGTCATACCACTTGCCGGCGTATGTCGTATTCCAGGCATAAGTGTCGCCACTCGAAGCATCAGTAGTACAAGCAGGCATCCAGAAGTCGGCATAGTTTTTCTCCAGTTCATATTTTCCATTCTGCACCACATCGTTAATAGCAGCCACTGCCTCAGCCTTGGTGCATGAAGGATGTTCGGCACCGTAGTAACCGGTATGGTAAAGATAGGCACGAGCCATCAATGCCTCTGCCGCATATTTGGTGATGCGACCATCGTTAGTATCGTTATTATCCAAGGGATAAGCATCGGCAGGAATATGTTCGATGGCATATTTAAAGTCTTCGAAAATGAGCTGATAAACATCACTTGCCGGAGAACGGGGAATATTCTCTTCGGAAGGAGCGGCAAGCAAAGGAACATCTCCAAACATACGTACAAGATCGAAGTAAAGAATACCGCGAATGGCATGTGCTTCTCCCATCACTCGTCCTTGTGCCTTGATGTCCCCTGCCCAGTCGATATTTTCTTCCTGAACAATGAGCTGATTACAACGAAATATAGCTTTATAATAGTTCTGCCAATCCACATTAAAGATATCATTGTATGAAGGAGCGATCCCCAGATTGAACTGGTCAATCACATTGTTGTTTTTAGCATCAGAAAGGCCAAGACCTGCAAAAGCCTGTTCGGAAGCAAACTCCGCCAGCAAATACATACCTACTCCTTCATCTGAAATAGTACGTTGCCATCCATCATAACAACCCACTAAAGCCATTTCTGCGGATTCCAAATTACTGTAAGCCGTTTCAGTGTTCAAATCCTTCTTTGATGAAGTGTCAAAGAAGTCTTCACACGACGTGAAAGCTAAAGCTGACACAACGAGCGCGCTCGTTAATAATATATGTTTTGTATTCATATTACTTTTCTTTTTCATGATTTAAAACGCAAGATTAATACCTACAATGAAGGTACGGGGGTGTGGATAGTAACCCATATCTACTCCCGACACCCATGTCTGGTTGGTCGTACCGTCTGAATTCTGTTTGTTACCGTCTGTACCGTTGTATGAACCGATTTCAGGATCCATACCATCATACTTAGTCAGTGTGATGAGATTCTGAGCCTGCACATAGAGGCGCAATTTAGACAGCCCCTTCCAAGAGATGAGACGTTTGAAGTCATAACCCAGAGTAATATTCTGCAAACGGATGTAGTCACCATCCTGCAAATAGAGATCAGAAAATTGCCAGTTACCTACATCACCATAGGTTACACGGGGAATCCGATTACTGGTACCTTCACCCGTCCAGCGATTCAGTATCTGACGACTGTAATTGGACTGTGAGGAGTTTGGGTCACGATAAGATTGAGCTATCTGGAAACCGGCGGCACCGGTAGCGTTCAGACTAAGATCGAAACCTTTATAACCCAAGTTAATATTGAAACCGAATGTGTATTTAGGAAGTCCGTTACCCAAGTCTACTTTATCCTTGGCGTCGATGACACCATCATGATTCACATCTACATACCTCACATCACCGGGTTGTACACTGCTTTGGTACACACCGTTTCCGGCAGCAATCCAATCATTAATCTCCTGTTTGTTCTGAAAAATACCGGCTGTTTTGAAGCCCCAGAAGTAACCTATAGCATGACCATTCTCAGCACGGTAGAACTCTTCCGCATTACTATAGATTTGATTGGTAGCACCATGAATAATACCATCTTCGGTAGGGATACTTCCCACTTCGTTGTGGTTGTATGCTAAGTTGGCACCTACGCTATAAGTGAAATCCTTCCCTATTTGGTCATTCCAGGAGAGCCCCAGTTCAACACCTTGGTTTTTCACATCACCACCGTTGATAATAGGGCCACTGGTACCTGCCGTTGCCAATACGGGAGCTTGTACCAACCAATCCTTGGTATTCTTGATATAACCGTCGGCAGTAAGTGCGAGACGCCCATTCAGGAAACGGGCATCGATACCCACATTATATTGTTCAGAGGTCTCCCATTTCACTTTTTCATTGGCCAGACGGCTGGTATAAGAACCCGTAACCCAGGCATCTTGACCTCCACCGGAACCAAAGTTATAATTGGTATTCGTGGTGGACACAGGAGCAAGATATTGATAGCAGTTGATATTGGCATTACCTACCTGCCCCCAGCTGACACGTATCTTTAAGAAATCGAACCAGGATTTCACCGATTCCATGAACTTCTCTTCGGAGATAGTCCATCCGGCAGATACTGAAGGAAAATATCCCCAGCGGTTACCTTTGGCAAACTTCGATGAGCCATCGGCACGCATGGTGGCATTCACCATATAACGTTCTTTCCATGTCCAACCCAAACGAGCGAAATATGACATACCACGGGTAGAGTCGTAAGGAGAACCTTTCACTGTCTTATTTTCCGTACCGTTGGTATTTACCAGATAAGCATGATCCCAATCATCGAATCCGGGGATAAGGCCAGTATTGGAGCCTTCGGTATTACTACCATCATAGGTAGACAATTCACTACCTATCAAGGCATTGACATGATGTTCAGTAGCAATATTGAAATCGTAAGAGAGAGTATTGGTCCACACCATCGACAGACCGTGACCATGACTTTGATTCACTTTGCTCACGGTGTTGGCCGTTTGCGGGGTAAACTGATACTTCGGTGTATAGGCACGGTATTCGGAAGCGCCGTAGCTGATACCGTAGACCGTTTTAAATCTCAAGTTTTTGATGGGTTCAATCTGCACATATACGTTAGCATCGAGCGAACCATTCTTGCTGTTGTTATAGCGATTCACCATCATGTTTCCATAAGGATTACCATCGTTTACATTCCAGTCGGAGTTTACCGTAGAATTGTAGTTGCCATCAGCATCATAAACGGGAATAATAGGAGATGCGGAGAAAGCACTGCGCAGGTTGTTATTCCAGATGTTTCCCGTACCCATGCCTCGTGTGTCTTTCCAGACAAAACCCACATGTTCGCCCACAGTCACCAGTCCGTTCCACATCTTATGTTCAGAGTTGACGCGGAAGTTATATCTTTTATAATAAGAAACATCTGAGCCACCAATCAGGCCATCCTGACCAGTGTAGCCACCTGAAATAGCATAAGTAGAAGTTTTGGAACCACCTGTGAACGAGAGGTTGTGGCTGGTAGTTAATCCACCATCTTCAATAGCCTGGTCAATCCAGTCAGTATCATATATATTCCCCCTGGCATCATGTATGGAGCTAAGCGAAGCCCAATCCACCGGCGACATGCCTGAGTTGAGACGAGCTTCATCCATAATACTCATATACTCTGATGCATTGAGCATACTGTATTTGCGACCTATCGTCTGCCAACCGGCAAAACCATCATAGCTGATTCTGCAAGTACCTTCCTTACCACTTTTAGTAGTAACCAACACTACACCATTGGCAGCCTGCGCACCATAAATAGCAGCCGAAGCTGCATCTTTCAATACATCGATACTTTCAATATCAGCAGGATTCAAAGTAGAAATGTCGCCACCCACACCATCGATAAGATAGAGAGGCTGAGAATTACCCACCGTACCCAATCCACGAATGGTTACACTCATGCTGGCACCCGGCTGTCCGGAAGTAGAGACAATGTTCACACCGGGTGTTTGTCCCTGCAAAGCAGAGAGAGGGTTCGTCGTGTTCAGTTTAGCAATGTTTTCACCCTTCACCTGAACTGTAGCACCGGTTACCAGCTTCTTCTTCTGAACGCCATAACCTACCACGACTACTTCATCCAGCATTTCGGTATCTTCTTTTAATGAAACATTGATAACCGAAGAATCACCTACTTTAAATTCCTGAGATTTGTAGCCGATATAAGAGAATACCAGCGTTTGCCCGGTTTGGGCTGTTACGGAATATTTACCGTCCATATCGGTTATTCCACCGGTGGAAGTCTCTTTCACCTGGACGCTGACACCAATCAACGGCTCATTGTCCGTGGCAGATGTCACAACTCCCGAAATGGTTTTGCTTTGAGAAGGGATAGCCTGAAGACTACTGATTGCAGGTACCAGAAGTAGTAGTACCAATGCAACACGGCATAAATGCAAATTTATGCACTTTTCAAAGAATGTCTTTCTCATTGTACATTGTTTAATGGTTAATATCAAAGATTTTATTGTGTTCTTTTTCGTTTACAAAAGAAACCACGACAAATGTATGGAATGAAGTTGAAAGACTTTGAAAAGAATGTTATGAAGAGGAGACAGATTGGTTAATCCTTGCTCCTGAAATGTTACTAATAAAGGTACAATTTGTTTTTATCCCCCTCACAGAGGTACTGTGAAGGGGATAATGACTTACTGATTCACCACGAAATTACGTATCTGACACCCGGTTCTCTCACCTTTGGCTATACGCAAACGCAAGGTATGCCGACCGGAAACCAGTTCTGTTTCCAGCATATACACCCATGGAATATATAAGTTCCGGCTCCAATCAGTAAATGTATCCAGCTTCTTGAACGGAGCGCCATCCACACTGTATTCCAGCACACAGGCTTGCGGACCGGCTGCGCAGAAGATACCTACAGCGCGTCCTTCAAAAGAGAATGAAAGACTGGCTCCGGCACGGTCAGCCACCAACATAGGAACATGTACGAAACCTTTACGGGTATTCCCTTTCACTGTAGGCGTCCAGTCATCCACCACTTTCCAACCATTCAGTTGCTTGGCGGAACGGATATCCGCAAATACACCTTTATCATAAGAATAGGAATCTATCGGTTTTTCCGGCACCTCATGTGCCCGGACGGTTTTCTTTACCACGTCACCACTCCATTCAAGGTCGAAGAGACGGTTAATAGCGGCAGCATAATATGTATGACCATTCCAAGCAGGATGTGTGCCACCAAATTCTTTCCAATCAAACTCACCATCGCGCATACGCTGCGCCACTTCTTCCGCCAGATTGATAGAGGAAACATAATAATGATTGGCTACACTTTCATGATTCATAATAACCTGGGGTTGTATACCCTTATCCAACAAAGGTATGAATGGATCGTAAATAAAGTGAAGCATGACAATATCCATTTCCGGACTGACAGTACGGGCATGACGAATAATACCCTCCATACCGCGCGTCTGCCGGATATAATCGAATCCGTTTGTATCATCATTTACCGCTGCCTCAACAAATAATAAATCAGGCATTCCTTTCTGCAACACATCATTTTCAAAACGGAAAGCATGAGGAGTGCTTCCGGTAGAAGGTATTCCGGCATCAATGAACATAAATTCAGTTTCCGGGAAACGCTGTTTCAAATCTTCCTGTATCATATTCCGCCAACCACGCATTTCGGTAATGGAACCACCCAGAAAAGCGACACAACCTTTTTTCTCTTTTGCAAACTTCAGATAAGAGTTAGTAAGGCTACCACGTTGATGGATCACTTGTTTCTTCTGATAATCCGGTTGGTTACGGATTATAAAATCAACAACCGGTTCAGCATTATCTAAACTATGGGGATGATGATCGCAACCGGGTTTCAATATGATTTCGACATTACCTCCCAAAGCACGATAACGTTCAGCAGCAATCTTCATGTGCTTTTCATACGGCACAATCTTGTCACTATCACCACAAACGCCCATCACTGGAATACCGGCAGCCGCTAATGGAGCCAGGTTATCAATCGGATTTCCTTTGAAGTCTTTGGCATTTTCTTCAGTCAATCCCCATTCTGCAAGGAAGCCTTTCCAGAAATCACGTTCCCAGTTCTCGGAGAAATAGAGCATATCGCATACAGGAGCATCCACATAGATACAGGCCACTTTATCAGGATTATTTGCCGCCCAGTTAAATGCGAATAATCCGCCACGACTGAAGCCTTCTAACGTCACTTTGGGAGAAAGACGATAATATCTGCGCATGACTTCATAGAAATCAGTGCCCAGGCGTTGCGCACGCGGACTTCCATAAAGATGAGTCAAATCATAATACGCCACATGAAAACCTTTTTCCAACAAAGCCTTATCTACCGAAGGGAAAGCTCCGAAAAATGCAGGACGCCATATCCAGGGACGCCCTTCCGCTACCTTGCGGGGAGCAACAACGATAGCGCGGCGTGCATTACAAATAAAATCATAACGATCGAACCCTTCCCATTGCGACTTCTTACCGGGGAAAGGTTGATCGGTAACAATTGCAGGCGCCTCATTACCGGTCAGTGTACGATAAAGTTCACCGGCAATCAATGCAGCTCCTTGTTCATTGGGGTGGATACCATCCGTATAGTAATCAGGATATGGCTTCAGCAGTGCATAAAGATCCACAACGGGCAGATGACGTTTCTTCGCTACACTGCGTATCACAGGAATAATACCGTTTGTAATTACGCTATCGTTAATACCAAAATTCCGTTTTACGGCAGGAACAGGCAAACAAAGATATATCTTAGGTTTGGAAGGCAATTCCTGAAGAATATCCAGCATTTCCGTCAAATCCTTCTTAAAATCTTTTCCATAACGCCAATTCCAGGGTTTACTGTCATTCGTTCCCAATTTAATGGTAACGATATCCGGCTGAAATGCCAAAAGATCACGAAACTTCTGTTCGTGCATATAAGGATGATCTCCCTTATTCAACAATACACGGGCACTAATTCCGAAATTGCGGACATCGTACCCTTCACCCAAAAGCTGGGAAAGCAACCCCGGATAACTGTTCTGAAACTGATTTTTAATTCCTGAGCCATAAGTGATACTGTTTCCAACACAGGCAATCTTTACAGGTTTCTTTTCTTGTGCCACTGCCCACAGACTGAACAAGCACAAAAAAAGTAAAAGAGTGTTTTTCTTTTTCATAATATCTATATTAAATATACTCCATAGCATTTTTGACCGACACAAAGATACATTTTATTTTAAAACCAAAGTCTAATGATTAGTCACTTAAAGGTTATCAACACTCTCGTATACGTATTTAGTTTGGATAAAATCTCCATCCTCGCTCCATAAATAGATAATATCTTCAAAGAAAGTCCCAGCCCAATACCATGACCTGAATATTCCCTTGTATTGGTTGCACGATAGAATGCCTGGAAAATAAGCTGTATTTCATCTTCAGGAATGCCAATACCTTTGTCTTCTATTTCCAAAATAGTGTTCCCTTCCTTAGGATACAGCCGCACGGCTACAGGTAGTTTTCCGGAATATTTACAGGCATTGTTCAGTATATTACGGATTGCTATTTTCAGCAAATGCAAATTAGCCCTTACCACTGGCAGGTTCTCTTTCTGAAATGTATTACTGAACTGCATCCGCTCATTCTCGGCACACAGTATGATCAGAAGTTCTGCCAGGTCCACATCTTCCATATTATTCTTCAGAAGTTCTTCATCCTGATGCGAAAGGAAAAGGAGGGATTTTATCAACAAGCTGATTCTTTTGCTTTCATCCGAAATACGGTTCAAAGCCTTGATATATTCTTGTGGCGAACGTTCTTTCAGCAAGCTGATTTCACACTCTCCCTGAATGGCCGTCAGCGGATTATTAAGTTCATGGGAAGCACTGCTTACGAAAGATTTTTCGGACTTGAAAGCCGCGTCTATGCGGTCGAGCATACCATTGATAGAAGTGATCAGATCGTCCAGTTCGTCATGGTTACCGGCTGTCTTAATCCTGATATTCAGATTATTCCCCCGGATGCGCCGCAGCTCTTTCAAAATACGCTTCACCGGTGCCAACATTCGATTGGCATAAAACCTTCCAATGAAATAAACCGATATGGAACTGAAAATGAACAAAAGAAGTATCAGGATAAGCACATGATTCTGTATCTCCGTTCCATAGTTGTTCCGGGCAAGTATCAGAACTATAAAATTACCTTCATTATCCGGGTAATACAATGCCGCACCCACCTCTTTTTTATAACGGAATGAAACCGGCTCTTCCATGAATAGTCGCTTCTGCTGCTCTTTGTTCAGATACTTATCAAGTGTATCTTTCACAGTCTCCATGCTATCGGTATTCAGCAAGATTTCCTTAGCCTGGGGAAGAAGCCCTTCGTATTCCTGACGGATAATTTCATAACTACTCTCGTCTACTTCATCCTTTTCCCAATGTTTCTGGGCAGTAAGATAGGCTTTATCTGCCAGGTAAGAATCGTACAGCCTATTGATATAGTTATAAATGAAAAAATAGAAAACAACCATGATACAGGTAAGCATACATATTGTGATACCCGTATAGAACAACGCTATTTTACTTCCTATCTTCACTACGATTCTCCGTTTAATGAGATTCCATAATATAGCCCAAACCTACCACCGTATGGATAAGTTTGTTTTCATAATCTTTATCAATCTTGGTACGCAGGTAGTTCACATACACATCTACTACATTGGTATTCGTATCAAAATTCTTATCCCATACATGTTTCAGGAGATTCACCCGAGAGAGCACAACACCCTGGTTATTCATGAAGTGCTCTAAAAGTCGGTATTCTTTTACCGTCAGTTCCATTTCACGGTCACCACGACGGGCACGCCTGGTATTGCAATCGAGGATAAGGTCACCACAAACAAGCTCCGAAGTTCTTTTCTCCTTGTTCCTGCGCAGCAAAGCGGTGATACGCGCTTCCAACTCCTGAAAGCTGAAAGGCTTCACCAAATAATCATCGGCACCTGCGTAGAGTCCTTTTACAATATCATCTGTTGTACCCAAGGCCGTAAGCATAATGACGGGGGAATCGTATCCATAGAGTTGGCGGTACTGCCTGCATAGGTCCAGTCCGTTCATCTTGGGCATGATTATATCCAGAACAAGTAAGTCAAAAGGTTCGTCCTGAGCCAGCTGCCAACCATCCGCACCATTATAAGCTACAGAAACCGTATGCCCGAATTCCTGCAATCCCCGTTCTATGAAAGAGGCTATATTGACTTCATCTTCTACCAACAGTATCTTTGCCATAGTTTTTAAAACTTAAAGAAAGCACAAATATACGTTTTATCGTTTTTTCTGCTTCAATCTACCGTCTTTATCATATAACATTTTACCATAAACGATCTCGACAATCAACGGGAAAACAAACAAAGCGAAGAAAGTAGCCCCGATCAGACCTCCGATAATAACAATGGCCAACGGTCGCTGCGATTCGGAACCGATTCCATGACTCAGCGCCGCAGGCATCAGGCCGATAGCCGCCATTGCAGCCGTCATCAGCACGGGCCGAACCCTGGAACGCACACTGGTTTTTACAGCATCGGGCAACGCCAACCTCGCCTGCAGATTGTGTTTGATATCGGATATCATAATCACTCCATTTTGGATACAGATACCAAAAAGAGCAATGAACCCGATACCGGCAGAGATCGAAAAATTAAAGCGGGTTATGAGCAAGGCAGCAATACCACCCACAGCGGCAAAAGGTACATTCAGCAATACCAAACCTGCATCCCGTGCATTGGAAAACAGGATGAAAAGAATAATAAAGATGATGATAATGCTGACAGGAACCACCTGCGCCAAACGTTGAGTAGCACGTTGCTGGTTTTCAAAATCTCCAGTCCACTTCAAAGTATATCCTTCGGGCAAATGCACTGCGGCATTCACTTTCTTCTGAGCCTCAGCAACGGCAGTTCCCATATCTCTACCCCGGACCGAGAATTTCACGGCACAGAAACGGGCATGATTATCACGAAAGATAAGTAAGGGGCCGGTGATAGTTTTTATCTCCGACAGTTCCTTAATCGGCACCATCGTACCATCCATAGCGGGTACCAGTATTTTTCCTATCTCATCTTCGTTGCATCTGAATTCCTCTTTATAACGCACCATGATATTGAACTTCTTCTCATCTTCGTAAAGCAAGGAAGCCGACTTACCTCCAATCGCCATTTCGATAATGGACTGTACATCTTCCTTAGCCACTCCATAGCGTGCGAGCTTATTCTCATCCAGTTCTATGCGCAATTCCGGCTGTCCGATATTTCGTATTACCCCCAAATCTTCGATGCCATCCACGGTTCCCAATATTTTATAAATATCTACGGCTTTTTTCTCGGACTCATACAGATCTTTACCGAAGACTTTCACAGCTATAGAACCCTTTACACCGGAAGCTGCTTCTTCCACATTATCCGTAATCGGCTGGGAGAAGTTAAAGTCTATACCCGGGTAAATCTCCAGTTCATGTTGCATTTTGTCAATCAATTCCAGTTTGGTAAAGCCGCTTTCCCAGTCCTTTTCCGGATAAATATCTACGTGAAACTCGATATTATAAAATCCGGTGGCATCGGTTCCGTCATTGGGGCGTCCGGTCTGAGACATCACCTGTTTCACTTCAGGAAAGCTTCTTAACTTCGCCCGCATCTTGTTTGCCAGCTTGACGGACTCATCCAAAGCTATACTTTGCGGTAAAGTGGCACGGATATAAATAGAGCCTTCATTCAACTGGGGAAGGAATTCCGTTCCGAGGAAAGAAAATGCATACAACCCCACCACTGCCACAAGCGTAGCAATCGTAATCGTCACCTTGCGATAAGCATAGCAGACATCAAACAAGGCGGATGATTTCTCATTAACAAAGCGGAGGAACCTGTTATTCTTTTCGCGCACATTCTTCTTTAACAGCATGGCCGAAAGTACGGGTACCAGAGTCAAGGTGAACACCAATGCCCCCAACAAAGCAAAGCCCAGCGTAAAAGCAAGCGGTGAAAACATCTTCCCCTCTACTTTCTGGAAAGAGAAAATAGGAATCAGCGCCGTAATGATAATCAGTTTGGAGAAAAAAACCGCTTTCGCCTTATCTTTGGCAGCATTACGGATCAATCCCATCTTTGACATGACATTGAATGCCGGCATTCCCACTTCACGCGCTTTCTTGTCAAGAACTATAAAGATACCCTCGACCATCACCACCGCACCGTCTATAATAATACCGAAATCAATGGCTCCCATGGACAACAAATTGGCGGACATACCCATTATACGCAGGCAAATGAAAGCAAATAATAATGCTAATGGAATGACCACTGCCACCACCACGGTAGTCCGCCAATCCGCCATAAATATCAACACAATGAAAGTCACAAACAGGATGCCTTCTATCAGGTTGCGTGTCACTGTGCTCACAGCCAGATCTACCAAGTTCTCACGATCATAGAAAGGTACGATCTGTACATCCGATGGCAGCACTTCTTTATTGATATAGGCTATTTTTTCTTTCAGGGCTTTAATCACTTCACCGGGATTCTCCCCCTTACGCATCACGACAATGCCTTGCACGACATCATCTTCATCCATTCGGCCTACTTGTCCGAGGCGGGGTAAACAGGACTCGTGCACATCTGCCAGGTGTTTCACCAGAATAGGAGTACCTTTCACATTTTTCACAACGATATTTCCAATTTCCTCCACATCGTTAATCAGTCCGATACCCCGGACAACATAGGCTTGGGAACTTTTTGTGATCACATCACCACCGACATTGATATTACTTTTCTCTATGGCTTCAAACAACTCCAGAGAGGAAATATCGTAATTCCTCAATTGGTTGGGATTCACACTGACCTCAAAGGTTTTCACCTCTCCACCGAAACTTACAATATCGGCCACACCGGATACGGAACGTAAATTCCGCTCAATCACCCAGTCCTGAATGGTCTTCAATTCACGAACCGATTTCTTCTCACTTCTCAACGTATAGCGGAAGATTTCTCCCGTAGGACCATACAAAGGCTGTACTTCCGGAGTAACGCCTTCCGGCAAGTCAGCATCATTCAATAGATTATAGACCTGTTGACGGGCTGTAAAATCGTCTACATGATCTTCAAACATTACATTCACCACCGATAGTCCGAACAAGGTGGTAGAGCGTATGTCCGTCTTCTTTTGTACGGAGTTCATTGCTATTTCAATAGGGATGGTAATGAACTTCTCCATCTCCTCGGCACTCCGCCCGGGCCATTGGGTAATAATAGTTACTTTGGTGTTGGTTACATCCGGAAAGGCATCTATCGGGGTATGCTTGAAAGAGACAATTCCTGCAATAACCGCAAGTACCGTAAAAAAGAATATGAAGAACTTATTCTTCAAAGAGAAAGCTATGATGTTATCTATGAACTTATGCATATCAAATTCTTTATCTGTTAATCAGCATTCAATGCGTTATATACCAGCAATGTGTTTCTATTCAAGATACGGTCGCCCTCCTGCAAGCCGGAGTGTATATAACACCGGTTCCTTAACTGTTTATACACTTCCACTTCCTTTACTTGCAGCCTGCCGTCTTCGCTTGCCGTCACTACATAATTTTTTCCATTCTCAAAGATCAGGGCATGTAAATCAATGCAGGGCATCGTATCATCCGTTGATTCGCATTGTACATATATATTGGTAAACATGCCGGGTTTCAACAGATAATCTTCATTACGAAGTTTAATTCTCACGCTCATGGTTTTACTTTCTTCATCGAGGATGTGGTAGACCTTATCAATACTCCCTACAAACTCTCTGCCGGGATAGGCCAATGCTGTGATACGGACAGGAGCACCTTCTTTTACTTTGCGGATATCACTCTCATATACATCGCCCATAATCCAGACATTATCCAGACCGGATACCGTGAATAGTTCTTCACCCTGGTCGGAGCGTATCTGCATATCTTTATTCACATGCTTCTCCGCCACAAAGCCCGTTATCGGTGATTTAATCTCATATCTGGATTCATCGGACAGATTATAGATGGAATAGACTTCCTTCAGGCGTCTTTCCTCCGTCACGGCACTCACCAATTCCTGACGGGCCTGCAATGTGTCGCGGGCCGAAGCCATGCCGGCATTGTACATATCTTGCGCAACATCCCAGTTACGGCGGGTTACGGCCACTTGTTGTTCCGCATCCTTCAGCTGTTTCTCATATTCCGCCACTTCACCACTCTTGACCACAGCAAGCACTTCCCCTTTATGTACGTAGTCTCCCACCTCGGCATTCACAGCAATCACCCGTCCGCCGAACATTGGAAAAACCTGTACCACTTGCTCCTGATTAAACGTCACACGACCGTTCAGTGTCAACTCGTCGATTAAGATACGTGTATGTACGATATCTATGCTGACAACTTGCATCAAACTATCTGTCAGACACATCTCCGGAGATACTGAAGTTTCATTATTATCTTTTGTCGAGCAACTGCTCAAGAATAGTACTGCACCTACTAAAACCTGTAAAATCCTGTTCATATCCATTGCTTAGTAATTAAATATATTTCGTCCTACTACCGTATTCAAGTTCTCCATGGCCAGAAAAACATCTTTCCGAGTCTCATACAATTGCAAACTCGTTTCCTTATAGCTCTCGTAATAATCGACAAACTCCAGCATGCTGATATTACGCTTACGAAAATTCTCGTTCACCCCTTCAATCAGCCGGTTGAAGTTCTTTTCCAAGTCATCGTCTGCTGATTGATAAAGTTCCATAGCCTTTTCCAGACGGGAATACGCCACATACAGTTCCGAGTTTGCCCTGTTCTCTGTGTATTCTTTCTCTTTCAGGCTCTTTTCTATTTCCAGTTTGGCTGACTTGATATTACCCTGATTCCGATTGAAAATAGGAACGGAGAAGCTAAGACCTACTGCAAAATAATTGTTGATGAAGTTTCCTGCACGGTCGTAAATCCCCTGAATAGCAAACTCCGGAGCGGCCAATGAACGCTGTAACTTCAAATTCGCCTTGGAAGCCTCAAGCATGGAGAAGGCCAACCGTTGGTCGGGGCGGGAAGGTAACAAGGAATCCAGATCGGCAAGTGACAGACTAAACAATTCCAACCGGCTCAGCATCGTTTCATCCAGAAGTATTTCTATCTCCTGAGTGACCGGCAAGTTTAATAACATCTTCAGATTCCCCCTCTTCGATACCAATTCATTTACTGCATCATTCTTCTCCTTTTTCAGTGATAACAGTAATGCCTGCATACGGGATAATTCCAACAATGAAATATTCCCTTTCTCTGCCATATTCTTGTAGAATAGCAGCAGTTCCTCTAAAGAAGTGATCTCTTTATCATAAATCTGCACGGACTTGGTCAGGAAATACATTTCGACACAGGTTTCCTTCAACTCACTGTTTAAGGTGCGTGCTACTTCCTCAAATTGCAATAAAGCGGATTGGTGATTAATCTTTTCCAGACGTATTCGTTTGTTGCGTTGTCCGGCCAGATTGATGGCTTGTTCTATCTGCACTCCGGACTCTCCTTCTTTCCCAAAATCAAAATATTTACCGTTCAGACGGTTATAAATATTCTGCTCCAATGTGATAACGGGGTTATCAAATAATTTGGCCTGCACCACTTGTGCCTGTGCCATGTCTACATTGTAATATTCGGCAACCAGTAAAAGATTGTGGGTACGGAAAAGTTCCTCCGCCTCCTTCATCGTCAACTTTAACGGATTCGATTGCGCCCACAGGCTGCATGAGAAAATAAGAAAAAGGGTAAATGTAATCTGCCTCATCATTGTTTTATCAATTTTGAGGCAAAAGTACAACTCCTTAAAAATTAAGGCTTCCGGAACGGATTATAATAAACTTATACGAGATTAGAAAATGATTAGAAATCACTTATGGAAGGATAGAACGGTGTGCACCCATCTTTTCATAAGGCAGCGTAAACCAGAAAGTAGAACCTTTCCCCAACTCAGACAGCACTCCGATCTCGCCTTTGAGTTCCTTCACGATATTCTGTGAAATAGCCAGTCCAAGTCCGGTTCCTTGTTTGAA
>PPYF01370998.1_pt1 | contig 17835 bp, 18 predicted proteins | sample 1559871 | NCBI WGS metagenome assembly PPYF01 (sample SAMN08240021, study PRJNA423297) | Human gut metagenome, whole genome shotgun sequencing project.
TTTCATCGATTTGTTCTTCCACACCTACATATAAATCTTCCGTATTTTCTCTGAAGGTAATGATATCTACGTTGGAAAAAGGTGTATGTACCGCCGTATTCGACTTAGCCGGTCGGATGTTGGCATATAAGTTGTACTTATTGCGCAAGGTCACGTTGAGAGAACGGAAACCCTTACCGATAGGCGTTGTAATCGGTGATTTAAGGAGCACCTTCGTGCGTTCAAATGAGTCGAACCCGGCATCAGGTATGAGAGCGCCGTTTTTTTCATACTCTGCCTCACCTACATTATAAATATCGTATTCTAAAGGTGCATGAGCAGCTTTCAATACGGAAAGAACGGCATCCGTAATTTCCGGGCCGATACCGTCACCTTTGAATACAGTGATTGTTTTCATTTTATCTGTCCTTTCTGGCAATGTAAGGCTCTAGAGAACCGACAAATTTTGTAGCAGGACGCATAATTCGTCCGTCGTATAATTTGTTTTCTAAATTATGGGCTAACCAACCGACGAGACGGCTGACGACAAATAAGGGTGTATACAAGTCCTGCGGAATACCGAGTAATTGATAACAGAATCCGCTGTAGTAGTCAACATTACTGCAAATATCCATACCCTTTTCGGCACTGATTATTTTTTTAGCTACATTTTCAAAGCGGCGATAAAAGTCGAACTGCTTTTCCAAGCCCTTCTTTTTAGCGATTTCACCACAGTACTTACGCATAATTTCCGCACGCGGGTCTGAGAGAGTATAAACGGCATGTCCGAAACCGTATACTAATCCGTCTGTTTGAGGAAAGGTCTTGTTTAAAATTTCCCGTACCGTTTCTTCTATCTTTTCATTGGATGCATCCAGGCCTATTTTATCTATAACAGCATGCATCATCTTAGAAGCACGAATATTAGCGCCTCCGTGACGGGGGCCCTTTAAGGCCCCGATGGAACTGGCCATAGTGGAATAAATATCCGTATCCGTCGAAGCGACGACGACATTGGTAAAAGTCGAGTTTGTACCGCCACCGTGATCGGCGTGAAGGAAGAGCAGAATATCTAAAAGTTTAGCTTCCGCATCCGAAAAGACCCCATCGGATCGTAAAAGTGACAAAATATTTTGAGCTGTCGAGTAATCTTTGCGCGGATAGTGTATAATCAAGCTGTGTCGGTCTTACAGAACTCCCTCAGTTCAGCCTTATTCGGTAAATAGCCGAAAAGAAGTAGAAAACAGGCTTCTTCGTACAAATAACCGCTATAAGTATCCTTATTTACAATATCGTTAATGTTTATGCCTCTGTAATACAAGATACCGTCGCTATTAACCTTCTTACCATCCGTGTCGCGTTTGTATCCGACAACATCGGCAATACGAGTCAATCCGACAAGAACCCCGGTATGGTCTTCATTACGAAGACCTCGCTTAACACCGTATGTACTGTAAAGTTCTCTGGGAATTTGAGTATAGTTTTGAGACTTTCCGTAGAATTGGGCTAATTGAATATTTTGAGTCATGCCGTAGGCTCCTTTCCTAGGGGGCTGGGTATTGGTAAATATTCCTTTGATTTTATAAATATCCAAACAAGAAGAAACGTTACGAACTACGAATAATACACTTGTAATTATAGCATAAAAACACGCTCTGTAAAATAAAATTAAATGATAACGGATGGATTGTCGGATGTTTGTAGTAGAATAAATATGATATAATATAAGCTATATGAGTTTATTATTTTACAATATGAAATTCGATTACATAATTTTCGAAATGAGGAATTAATTTAGGAATAACGGAGGAGGACGCTGTGATTAAACTGTATAAAAACGGAGCGTACTTAATTAACGGTACGCAAATTGTAGAAGCCGGTAATGAAAATGAATTGAAAGCAGCTTGCGGCTGTTGTGTAACACCTGAAGAAGGACGAAAGGGAACCATTGCCTACTCTATTTTGATGAACCATAATACGGCGAAGTCGCAAGAACATTTAAAAATTCGCTTTGACGCTATGGCTTCCCATGATATTACGTATGTAGGTATTATTCAAACGGCACGCGCCTCGGGAATGGAGCGGTTTCCTTTACCTTATGTGTTGACTAACTGTCACAATTCTTTGTGTGCCGTCGGTGGTACGATTAATGAAGATGATCACGTTTTCGGTCTGTCGGCAGCTAAAAAATACGGCGGTATTTTCGTGCCGCCTCATTTAGCCGTTATTCATCAATATATGCGTGAAAAAATGGCTGCCTGCGGCAGCATGATTTTAGGTTCAGACAGTCATACTCGTTACGGAGCTCTTGGAACTATGGCTATGGGTGAAGGTGGCGGTGAGCTGGTAAAACAATTATTGGAAGATACCTATGATATCGCCTATCCCGATGTTGTCGGCGTGTATTTGGACGGAAAGCCCAATCCGGCTGTAGGACCTCATGACATTGCCATTGCCCTGGTCGGAGCCGTATTTAAGAATGGTTATGTTAAAAATAAGGTCATGGAATTTATAGGTCCCGGAGTGGCATCTATGAATACGGATTACAGAAACAGTGTTGATGTTATGACAACGGAAACAACCTGTCTTTCGTCCGTATGGAGAACCGATGAGGATACGAAGGCTTATTTGACTATGCACGGCCGTAAAGATGCATATAAGGAACTGAATCCTTCGGCTGTTGCATATTATGACGGTATGATTTATGTAGATTTATCGAAAATCAAGCCCATGATTGCCATGCCTATGCATCCTAGCAGAGCCTTTACAATTGATGATGTTATTGCAAACGGCCCGGATATTTTAAGAGAAACGGAAGAGATTATCAAAGAGCGGTTGGCTAATAAGTCCATTGAATTTTCTTTGACGGATAAATTGGAAGGAAATCGACTGCGTGTTCAACAAGGTGTTATTGCCGGTTGTGCAGGAGGTAACTATACGAACATAGAGGCGGCGGCTCATGTGCTTAAACATCACAGTTTGTCGAACGACGTGTTTACTCTTGACGTCTACCCGTCGTCACAGCCTGTCGGACTTGGCCTTTTAAGGAATGGAACGGTTGCAGATTTAACGGCTATCGGTGCCGTATGGAAGACGGCTTTTTGCGGTCCTTGTTTCGGTGCCGGAGATACGCCGGCTAATAATGCGTTCAGTATTCGTCATACGACACGTAACTTCCCCAATCGTGAGGGAAGCAAACCCGGTGACGGTCAATTTTCGGCGGTTGCACTGATGGATGCTCGTTCTATTGCGGCAACGGCCGTAAATGGCGGACTTCTTACGTCGGCTGACGGATACTTTGACAATTATAAGGAACGCCCGTATACGTATGACGACGGACCGTACGCAAGTCGTGTATATTACGGATTTAACCGTGGCAAAGGGGAAGAAAAGCTGGTTTACGGACCGAATATTAAGGATTGGCCGGAACAGGAAGCTTTGGCTGAAGACGTGTTGTTGAAAATGTGTTCTGTCATTACAGACCCCGTTACGACTACGGATGAATTGATTCCGTCGGGGGAAACGTCTTCCTATCGGTCAAATCCTTTGGGATTAGCCGAATTTACCTTGTCCAGAAGAGATCCCGACTACGTCGGACGAGCCAAGGAAGTTAAGCAAAAGGAAGAGTTACGACTTGACGGTGAGATGGATGCGGAAGTTGCAGCTGTCTATAGTTTATTGGAAAAGCATTTGGGAAATGTAGAGCGAAATAAAACGGAGATAGGTAGCGTTATTTACTGCACTAAACCCGGAGACGGATCGGCTCGCGAGCAGGCTGCCAGTTGTCAGCGCGTTTTGGGCGGGTTAGCCAATATTTGTAAGGAATATGCAACGAAACGATATAGATCCAATGTTATCAATTGGGGGATGTTACCCTTTCAGGTACGGAAAGAGACGGAATTTGCTGTTGGTGACTACGTATATGTACCGCATATCCGTAAGATCTTAGAAGGGGATATGAATAACATCAAGGCTTATTTAGTACGAAAGAACAGTATAGAGGAAGTAACTCTTTATATCGCAGACTTGACGTCGGAAGAACGAGAAATTATTCGAGCCGGCTGTCTCATTAACTATAATCGGAATAAGAAGTAAGAACACTTTTGGGGGAACATATGGATTTTGTAAAAATGCACGGACTGGGCAATGATTTTGTCTTTATTGAAGATAAGACGGGTCAAGACAAGGATTATACCGCGCTGGCTCGTGCCATGTGTAATCGACATACAGGAATCGGTGCGGACGGGCTTATTGTCATTGTAGACAGCCGCGTTGCGGATGTGCGTATGCGTATCATCAATTCTGACGGCAGCGAAGCGGAAATGTGCGGAAACGGCATTCGTTGCTTTGCCAAGTATGTGTATGACAGCGGCATTATTGAAAAGAAACGGTTTACCGTAGAGACGCCGGCAGGAATTATGGAACCGGAAATTACAGTCGGGGCAGATAACAAGGCGAAACTGATTACCATCAACATGGGGAGACCTTCGTTTAATAGAAGTGAAATTCCTATGGAGGGAGCCGATGGTCGAGTCTTGAATGAAGACTTGTGTGTAGACGGCGAAAATTGGAAAATCACGTCTCTTCTCATGGGTGTGCCGCATACAGTAACGTATGTGGACGATGTGGATACTGTCGATATTGAAAAAATCGGGCCTTTATTTGAAAAGCACGAGGCGTTTCCGAAACATACAAATATTAACTTTGCACAACAAATGGATGACCGGACTGTCAAGGTTCGTACGTGGGAACGCGGTGCAGGTGCTACGCTGGCATGCGGGACCGGCTCCTGTTCCGTTGCCGTCGCATCCTTTTTAAACGGGCGTACGGGAAGAGAAGTAGATATTCAACTTCCCTTGGGAATTTTGCACATTGAATATAGGGAAGAAGACGGCAATGTGTATATGACGGGGCCGGCCGCCGTATCCTTCACGGGGACTTGGCCTGACGAAACGTAGTATTTATTATTATGATTAGACACGAAAAACTATTTAAAGGCCGGTTTATAGATCGACCCAATCGGTTTATTGTTCATGTCGAAATAGATGATGAAACGGTGACTTGTCATTTACCGAATCCCGGCAGACTATGGGAACTTTTGTATGTCGGGACGACGGTGTGGGTTCGTAAGGTTTTAACGCCGGGGCGAAAGACACCTTATGATGTTATCGGTATTGAGAGGGACGGAATTCCTGTTTTACTGGATACTCAATATAATAATGACGTGGCTGAGGCTTTAATTCGGGAGAAACGGATACCGGGTTGGGAGGACTGGGATGTTTTGCGGCGAGAAGTTGCCATAGAAGGCAGTCGGTTCGACCTTTTATTACATAGAGGAGACGACCTTTTCTTTTTAGAAGTGAAGTCTTGTACCTTATTCAGTAAAAACGGAGCTATGTTTCCCGACGCCGTCACGGAACGGGGGCGGAGGCACCTTCTCCATTTATCATCTTTGCGAGATAAGGGGATTCGTGCAGGTATTCTGTTTTTGGTTCAATGGAATCGGGCTCGCTGGTTTTTGCCCGATTATCATACAGATCCCGATTTTGCCGAAACATTTGAAACCTGTGCGGATAAACTTGACTGGAAGGCCTTTACGGTTGAATGGAATGACGATTTTTCCGAACCTGCACCCGGGCGTGAACTCATGTATCCGCAGGCTGTTTTGGAGCGGGAAAACAGAGATCGAGGAACTTATGCCGTCATTTATTGTTTAGAAGAAGACCGCTGTGAGTTTCAGTGACGGCTTTGTCCCGGCAATTACCGGGGATGATGGAAAACCTTGTCTTTTTTATTTTAAGGAAAACCCGGTACACTATAAGCCGTTTATAAAAGCTCTTGAGGATATTCGCATGAATCGTTTGGAAACACTGTTCGATTTTTAGGGAGAGAATAATGGATAGAAAAGATGCCTTGGCTTTGTTACAAAAATATAATCATGAACCCTTCCATATTTTGCATGCACTTACGGTAGAAGGCGTTATGAAATGGTATGCTAATGAATTAGGATATGGCGATGAAGCTGATTATTGGGGATTAGTTGGGCTGCTTCATGACGTGGATTTTGAACAATATCCGGAGGAGCATTGCAAGAAGGCTCCCGAATTATTGTCTGAAATCGGGGCAACGCCGGAATTTATACGCTCCGTCTGCAGTCACGGCTTCGGTATTTGTGTAGATATAAAGCCGGAAGCACAGATGGAAAAGGTTCTCTTTGCGGCCGGAAGACGACATTCATAAAGAGTATACCGAGTTGACGGGACAGGAAGCATAGAATTTTTCGGCAAAGGAGTCGCCATGGAAGAAACGTCTCTTTTTAACACCGACGCGGCCAATCAGCCCTTAGCGGCACGCATACGGCCGAAGACAATTGATGATATTATAGGCCAAGGCCATCTTTTGGGAGAGGGGCGTATTTTGCGCCGTTTCATTGAAAATGATACGGTACCGTCTATGATTTTTTGGGGGCCTCCGGGTGTCGGCAAAACGACGTTGGCTCGCGTAATTGCCGGACATACGAAGGCTGCTTTTGTAGATTTTTCGGCTGTGACGGGCGGCATTAAAGAAATTCGCCAAATTATGCAGAAGGCTGACGAAAATACACGCTACGGTGAAAAGACAATTCTTTTTGTAGATGAAATACACCGCTTCAATAAAGCACAACAAGATGCATTTTTACCCTTTGTGGAAAAAGGAAGCATTGTCCTCATCGGAGCTACGACAGAAAATCCGTCCTTTGAGATTAACGGGGCTTTATTATCCCGCTGTAAGGTTTTCGTTTTACATGCTTTAACGGCAGATGATATTAAAGAGTTATTAAAACGGGCGTTGGCAGAACCCGAAGGTTTCGGTACCCGAGAGATTCGCATAGACGATGATTTATTGGGGGCTATTGCTCTTTTTGCTAACGGAGACGGGCGCAGTGCTTTGTCTACCTTGGAAATGGCTGTTTTAAACGGTGAAATTGAAGGCGATGCCTTGGTAGTTACGAAAGATTCTCTCGAACAGTGCATATCGAAAAAATCTCTTTTATATGATAAAAAGGGAGAAGAACATTACAATCTTATTTCGGCTCTCCATAAATCAATGCGAAACTCCGATGCCGATGCATCCGTATACTGGTTGGCCCGAATGTTGGAGGCCGGCGAAGACCCTCTTTATGTGGCCAGACGCGTTGTTCGATTTGCAGCTGAAGATGTGGGACTGGCCGATCCGAGGGCTATGGAAATAGCCGTAGCAGCATATCAGGCATGCCATTTTATCGGTATGCCCGAATGTTCGGTTCATCTTACGGAAGCCGTTGTCTACTTATCATTAGCTCCCAAGTCGAATGCCATGGAGACGGCCTATTTATCGGCGCGTAAGGATGCGTTGGAACAAATTGCCGAACCGGTTCCGTTACAGATTAGAAATGCACCGACTAAGTTGATGAAGGACTTGGAATATGGTAAAGGATACGACTATGCACATAATCATCCTGAAGGATTGACAGCCATGGAATGTTTACCCGACTCGTTGCGGGGGCGCGTGTATTATCGCCCGACGGAGCATGGATTGGAGGGACGTTTCAAGGCACGGTTTGAAGAAATAAAGGCATGGAAAAAAAGATACGGCAAAGGGAAGAAATAATGAGTAAGAAAGTTATTTTCGGAAAAGATTACAGCACAAACGAGTATGCAAAAATCTTTTTTTATTTATGCATAGGCGGATCGGCAGCTATAGCAGAATGGCTTATGTTTTACTTCTTTGACGGGTTTTATACATCCTTTTTCGATAATTCAGCTTTGAGAATTTCCGTTTCAACAGCTACCGCATTTTCGTTGGCTACTGTATATCACTATATCTTGGGGAACATCTTTGTTTTTGAAAGCGGTCGTCGTTATGAGCGAAAGAAAGAGTTGACCCTCGTTTTTGTTGTCAGTATTATCGGGCTATTGTGGAATTTACTTCTCATGTGGATATTTACATCGGGACTTTCCATAGAGCCCGTGCCGGCAAAGATTATAGCCAGTGCTGTCGTAACCGTGTGGAACTATCAGTCGCGAAAAAAATGGATATTTTAAAAGAAATCTCGCTCAACGTTTTGTTGGCGGGATTTTTTTGTAAGTAGCGGAAAAGCATCATATATGCAAAGAATGCAAAAATGGATCTATACATATCAAAACCGTATTTATTTTTTAAAAATAATAAATACAGATTATTGAGTTTATGTCCGTTTAATGATAGACTGATTTAGTAATATTTATGGTTTGTAGTTTGAAATGGGGGAACAGCATGAAAAAGAAAGCTTTTGCAGTAGCAGCCTTGGCAGCAGCCTGTGTGACGTCCATGGCCTTTGCTACTCCGCAGACACAGTTTCAAAAGGGTCAATTCCAGTTGGACCTCGGTGCATGGAATGTAAAATCTTCCGTTGATATGAGCAATTTTGATGCAACGACGATGCCGGCTACCGGGGCAGGAACGGCATATACGGGTACGAAGACGAGTGATTCCAAATGGAATTTTACGGGCGGTTTGTCTTACGGTCTTAGTGACAAATGGGGTCTTGAATATGCGTACCATGACTTAAATACCAAAAAAGACGGCATTAAAGGTACGGACGGAGATGAACATGAAGTAAATCTGGTTTACTCTCTCAATAAAAACTTTGCCGTATACGGTGGATGGAATCGCATTAAAAACGCTAAAGATTCTTTCAGCAGAACGAATAATATCGCTCAGCTCGGTCTGATTGCCAAAGCTCCTTTGGCTAAAAATTTCGACCTTTACGGTAAGGCAGCCGTAGGTACAAAGCATACGACTATTTGGGAAGCGGGTCTCGGTTATACGATAGGCAAAGATTTCGACTTAACGGCAGGCTATCGTTATGTAAATACGCGTCTTGCCGAAAAAGGCCAGACAGCTCTCGGCTTCACTAATACGAATTCGTCAGGCGTTACGAACCCGGCAGTGGCTACGAGTGATGCCAATATTGCCTATAAAGGACCCTTCGTAACCTTATCTTATCGTTTCGGCGGCCATAAGAAAGCGGCTCCCGCACCGGTTGTGGCAGAACAGCCGCGTCGTCAGGTTGTGCAGGAACAACCCGGCCATGTATATAATGACTACTATCTCGAAAGTGTTCACTTTGCCTTTGATGTAGATACGCCTATTGCCTATGATCAGGGTAAGCTCGATCATTTTGTAGCCGTAGCGAAAGAATATCCGCATGATACGTTCAAACTCGTAGGTAATACGGATGCTCGCGGTACGGATGCTTACAATGACGATCTCTCCAAACGTCGTGTTGTAAATGTAGCTAGATACGCTGTCGATCACGGTGTAAATCCGGAACAACTCGAACTTTCTTATGAAGGAAAGAACGATCCCGTTGCAACGAATGCCACCGATCAGGGTCGTGCAGACAATCGTCGTGTAGATATTTGGCATCACAGATAAATAAAGAATTTACCCGCAAGGGCCATAACAGGGAATCGGCATAATCGATTCCCTGTTTTTGTTCCTGTGTCGCCTTGTCTTACGACTATGAATAAGGTATAATATTCTAGCATAAAAGTATTGGTGCGTGACAGCCTGTCGGGGCTTGTGCAATGGAGACCTATGAACCTCGTCAGGTCCGAGAGGAAGCAGCGATAAGTAGTCATCTTCGTGTGCCACGAGGTAACCCGGCAAGCTGTTACACACGAGTGCTTTTACGAGAAGGCGGTAAAGCAGCGGCGAAGCCGCTTTTTTTCATATAAGGGGAACGACTATGTCCTACATTGCATTGTATCGCAAATGGCGACCGAAGACATTTGAAGACGTTGTCGGTCAGAGTCGAATTATGAAGACTCTGCAACAGGCCGTGGAAAATGATAAAGTGGCTCACGCCTATCTTTTTTCCGGCCCGCGCGGAACCGGAAAAACCAGTACGGCTAAAATTTTTGCGAAAGCTCTTAATTGCGTACACGGACCGACATCGCATCCTTGTAATGAGTGTGATGTATGTAAACACATTACGAGTGGTGAATCTCTTGATGTGGTGGAAATCGATGCGGCATCGAACCGAAGTATTGAAGATATTCGCCAGTTGCGAGAGACTGTAAAGTTTATGCCTACGGAAGGGCATAAAAAGATATACATTATCGACGAAGTGCATATGCTTACGACAGAAGCGTTCAATGCCTTGCTGAAGACGTTGGAAGAACCGCCGGAACATGTGGTCTTTATCTTGGCGACGACAGAACCGGAACGAATACCTATGACCATTCTTTCTCGTTGTCAGAGATATGATTTTCGGCGTATTACGGCAGACGACATACAGAAACGGTTGGCCTATATTGCCGACAAGGAAGAAATAGATTTGAAGCCCGACGCAGCTCGGATGATTGCCGTTCGAGCCGACGGCGGTATGCGCGATGCCTTGAGCCTTCTTGACCAGTGTGTAGGTAACGGTGGGCGGTGTGTCGATGAAGAGATTGTACGGGACTTATTGGGACTTGTCGGCAAAGATTGGTTATTCTCTATGACGGCGGCCCTTTTTAGCGGTCGTGGAGAAACTCTTATTGAAGGTATTGATGAAGTTGTACAGGCAGGGAAAGAAGTACAAAATGTATTAGCCGATATGGTCATGCATTTAAGGGCTCTTATGCTGTATCAAGCGGCTCCCAAGTCTGAGACCTTGGCGGCTTATGCGGACGTAGAAAAAGAATTGGCTGCGCAAGCCGAGTCCATAGAACCGGCACGGATATTTGCGGTCTTGAATATTTTGCAAGAATCTTTATTGCGGGTTAAGACCTCCCCTTTTCCTAGAATTGCCGTAGAAACGGGTTTGCTGATGGCAGCTCAAAACGAATCGGGGAGCGGTGACTTGGCGGTAAGGGTCACGGCTTTGGAAAAACGAGCGTATGCTGTTCCTCTGGATGTTATGGATCGCCTTGTGCGATTAGAGCAGGGCATTGGGACGAAATCCGAGATTTGTATACCTCAGACTTCGGTAAAAACACAGGTCCATAGACAAGAGCCTAAATTACAACTTACGGAAGCGGTGACGGTGCCCGAAGCGATAGGAGCCGTAAAACCGTCTGTGGGAGAGCTTAAACCGAAGGCTGAAGAGGAAAAATCGAAGGGTTCGGCAGTTGATATGTCATCGAAAGGACGGCAAGTGCCGGTTAACGATGCCGAATATAATCGAATCTGGAGTAGCGTTTGCGCTGTCTTGGACAGGGCTAAAAAGAAAGCTGTTTTGTCGTGTATACGAAACGGGCGAGTCGTTTATATCGGAGAGACGGAGTTTATCCTTGCCTTGCCGACAGAATTTATGGTTAAGCGAGCCAATCGAGAGGACTATTATACTTGTGTAGATGAAGCCTTGGCTCAAGTTCTCGGTAAGGGATACCATATGCGCAGTTACCTTGAAGGGGACAGCGAATTGTCGGCATATGAAAAAAAAAAGACTGATTCGGATATAAAGTCGGATCTCACCCCTACAAAAGACACGGAGAAGGAACCGGTGCTGATTGAACAAGTTGAAGGCTCACACGAACCGGTGGCTATTGAACGGCAAGATATACCGCAGGGAGAACGAGAAGCCTTGGCGGCCGTGCTTGATTCGGTAGGAGATTGTCGTATTTTCGTAGAATATAAAGATACATAACAGAGCACTCGCTCACACCGGCGAGTGCTCTTACGTTATCCGGGTGTCGTTTTCATAAAGAAAGTAAGTGGAAGAGGCCGCATATATTCTTTGTTTTTATGACAGAAGCGGTGAAAATATAGTATAATATAAAGGATTGTAAAGTTTTAAAAGGAATCGTTCCTAATTGGAATGACCGAAATAGGGTGTAAAATATATTCGCTTACTATAAGGAGGAACTATTATGTTCGGTGGCGGCAATATGCAAGGTATGATGAAAAAAGTGCAGAAAATGCAAAAAGATATGAAGAAGATGCAAGACGAATTAAAGGTACGTACTGTTGAAGCGACTGTCGGCGGCGGTACGTTAACTATTGTCATGAATGGCGAAAAAACGGTGGAAAGTGTTACTATCGATCCGTCCGTGATTGATCCGGAAGATAAGGAAATGTTGGAAGATTTGATTGTAGCGGCTGTTAATGAAGCCGGCAAGAAGGTTGACGACATGATGGCTCAGGAAATGAGCAAAATCACGGGCGGTATGAATTTGCCGGGTATGTTCTAATGGATACGCCTTTGGAACATTTGACGGAACAATTTCGACGCTTGCCCGGGATCGGCATTAAAACGGCTCGTAAATTAGCGTATTACATGATACAGCAACCGGATGAGAAAACGGAAGCCTTTATCGATGCGGTTCGGAAAGCGAAAGAACAGATGCATTTTTGCTCCGTATGTTTTAATTTATCATCTACCGATCCGTGTACTTATTGTACGGATGAACACAGAGATCATTCGGTCATTATGGTAGTGGAAACACCTCAAGACGTGGCGGCTATTGAACGGGCAAAGGATTATCACGGGTTATATCACGTGTTGCACGGTGCCCTATCTCCCCTCGACGGAATCGGACCGGAAGATTTGCATATCAAGGAATTATTGCAGCGTTTGGGCGATACCCGAGTTCAAGAAGTCATTATTGCAACAGATCCCGATGTAGAAGGTGAAGCGACGGCCTTGTATTTGGCACGATTGTTGAAAACGGCAGGGGTTAAGGTGACAAGAATTGCCAGAGGACTTCCCATGGGTGGCGATATTGAATTTGCCGACGAAGCGACTTTAGCCGGGGCCGTAGCCAATCGCCGGGAAATGTGAGGAACTTCGTGTGGAATACCTATATATCGGTGCAGGTATTGTTCTGCTGCTTATTATAAATCGTTTTATTTTAGCACCTATTCGTAGATTGGCTATTAATACAATGATGGGGCTTTTTTTGCTTCACCTGGTCAATACGTACGGATCTCTGGCAGGCTTGCACCACGTTAATGTTACGCCCCTTACGGGACTTATTGTAGGTTTTTTCGGCGTACCCGGAGTGGTGGCGGTAACGTTATTTTATTTGGTTATTTAAGGATGCGATAGGATGAATGTGAAGCATGCATTCGGATTGTTGGGAGCTTTTCTGCTTTCCGTAAGTTTGTTAACCGGTTGCGGCAACACTATTTCCGCTAAGACGGAAAAGGTGACTAAGTCGCCACATCCGGTGGCTTTGACTTTAGATGCGAATATTACAGCCTTACATTCGGCGGAAATTATGCCGAAAGTATCGGGAAAATTGGTGTCGGCACCCCCGGCTGTCGGTCAAGATATTAAGGCCGGAGAAGTAATTGCTCAAGTCGACCCGACGCCGTATCAACAAAGTTTAAGCAGTGCTGAAGCGGAGCTTATGTCGGCATCGGCATCATCGGCACCGGTATACGAAGCTCCGGCCGTCGATACGGGAGAGCGGGCAAAGCTTGATGTATGGTATCAGATGGGTGCCATTTCACGTGTTGAATATAATCAAATGCAGTCGCGGGCAAGTGGCGGTACGTATAGGGCGGCACCGGCTGTGGATACGGAGAAATTAGCCCAGTTGCAACAAACGATTCAAACAGCGAGAGAAATGCTGAGTAATGCCACTATTTATTCACCCATCGACGGTCGGGTTACCGCTGTTGCGGAAAATTCGTCTGTAGCCGTTGCGGGAAATGTGTTGGCGACAGTTCAGCAGTTGACGCCACTGGTGGCCACTTTCGCCGTACCGCAGGACTATATCGATGCGGTTCAAGCTGCACGGACGGCCGGGACCTTGAAAGTACAGGTCTTGACGCCGGGAGGTGAAACAGAAGCGGGGGAACTTACCTTCTTGTCGACGGAAGTTGACGGAGCTACCAATGCCTATTTGGCAAAAATTACGTTTAACAATAATAAAAATCTCTTCGTTCCCGGAGAGTTTTACCATATTCGCCTTTCTACACCTCAGGAAATCAATCAGATTACGGTGCCTAAAGAGGCGGTTAAAACCAAAGACAGCGGAGATTTCGTATATGTTGTAAACAGTGACGGAGTCGTTGATGCCAGAGCCGTTTTAACGGGAGATGAAGAAGGCGGACGAGTGATCGTTCTCAGCGGCCTTAAAGAGGGGGATACGATTGTATCCGACCCGCCGGATTCTTTGGAAATAGGAATGAAAGTATCATCATAAGAGCCAGTCGGAAGGAATGTATATGAAGGATACAGGACATTACGAAGCGAATCGGGAAAACAGCCTTTTAAAATCGTTGGAAAAAAGTCTGGATGTATTGGATTTGTTTGTAGAGTGTAATACGGGCATGACTTTGAAAGAGATTGCCGGTATGACGAAGCTCAATACCTCTACGGCCTTTCGCATTGTCAACACGTTGGAGCGTCGACAGTATTTAACTCGAAATGAAGATTCGAAGCAGTATCGTTTGGGACCCAAGGCCTTAGCCCTCGGCTATTCCTCACACTGGACGGAAAATATCGTGACTTTAGCCAAACCCTATCTGCGTAGATTGCAGCAAGAGTTTAATGAAACGGCCAGCATTTATGTTGCTGAAGGGGACAGTCGTATCTGTTTGGATCACGTGGAAAGTACCCATTCGTTGCGCCGTGTCATCCCTTTGGGAGAGTCGTTGCCTGTATATAAGGGAGCGGCAGGCAAGGTGTTGGTTGCCTGGGCTAACAAGGACGAACAAAAGCGTATCAGTGAAAAGCACGGCGGTTTGTCGGAAAGCGAACTGTCTATGATTCGTCATAACGGGTACGCAGTCACACAAGATGAGAGTGAACACGGTCTGTTTGCCTTAGCCGTGCCCATTTTTAACTTTGAAGAACAAGTGGTTGCTTCGTTGACGGTAGCCGGGCCGTCTATGAGATTTTATGATTCTATTCGGCAAAAAATGCTTTTTACTATGAGTCAGTATGCATCTGAAATATCCTATGCCTTAGGTTGTCGCAAGAAGAGATAGAAACGGATTACGATGTACGGTGAATGTCAGATAGTCGCCGGGATTGTTATACTGAAACAATGCAAACGGTTTTGGCCTGTCGGTTATATGACAGGCACTTTAGCAAGGAGAGATTATTATCATTCAGTTTAGAGAATTTACTATTAACGATAAGCCCGTATTGGACTCATACTTTCATGAAAAACGGTACGAACAGGCCGATGCCACCTTTATGACATTATTGGCTTGGCAGTACCCGTATGACATTCAGTGGGCTGAAGAAGATCAGGTTTTGTATATTCGTTCGGGACGCGGCAATCAGCAATTTTGGTTGCCCCCCTTTTCGCGCAAAGACGGTGGACTTGTTGCCGGCTTGGAACGAATGAAAGAATGGTTTACGGCACATAATCACCCTTTTTTGATGAAGGGGGTTACACAACCGGTAGTCGACAAGTTGAATATGCTGTGTCCTGACTGCTACACGATTGTGCCTGACCGTGATAATTATGAATACGTTTATTTGACACAAGATTTGATTAACTTGTCGGGTAAAAAATTCCGGCAGAAAAAGAACAACTTGAATCATTTCCGTAACCAGTATATGGGATATGAATATCTTCCTATTACGGAAGATATTTTTGAAGAATGCCTGGATGCGGACAAACGGTGGATGGAAAATCGTATCGATCGCGATACGGAAGATGAGGATGAAATGAAAGGCGAACGCCAAGCTATTAAGACCATCTTTGATAACTGGGATGCCTTAGGTGCAAAGGGTGGAGCCATTCGCATTTTCAATAAAATAGCCGCCTTTTCTATAGGAGAAATGCTCAACGATGATACGGCTATTATTCATTTTGAAAAAAGCGATCCTAATATCCGAGGTCTTTATCAGGCAATTAATCATGAATTCGTTGTACATGCATGGAGTCATACGACGTATATTAATAGAGAAGAGGATATGGGTATTCCGGGGTTGCGTCAGTCAAAGGAATCATACAATCCCGACCATTATGTAGAAAAATTCAGTGTTACGTTGGCTAAATAGAAAGAGGCGCATATGGAATTTCGCTTGGCCGGTCCGCAGGACCGAAATGTGGTGGAAGACTTGTGGGCATATTGTTTCGAACCGAAGGAACACCCGTTCTTTCGTTGGTATTTTACTAATATGTATGAGCCCGAAAACGTACTTTTGGGGATTCAAGACGATGCTGTCGTATGTTTGACGCATTTGAATCAGTATGAATTAAATATTCGCGGTATTCGTTTTCCCGTTTCCTATATTGTCGGCTTGGCTACTCATCCGGCTGCTCGCCGTAGCGGTTTGGGAGGAAAGCTGTTAACCGCATCCTAAATATTTGTGTTGTTTTTGACGGGGAGGACCCTGTTGCTTATGCTTTTTATCAACTGGGAGAGTCGACAATTCAATGCGGAGAATTCGTATATTCCGATTATAAGGGTAAAAGAGGACTCCTCGAGTACTTCTATAATCATCGCTCGCAAGGCGAACAATTGCAGTGGAATGAAGGAATGAAAGACCAGTCATATCGGTTCTATCCGGACGGTAAAAAGGGCCATGAAACAATACCCTTCATGACGGGCCGTATTGTCGATGTCAAAGGTGCTTTGGAAGAGTTGTCATACGATAAAAAGATTCAAGGACGTGCGGTATTTTTTGTGGAAGACCCTTTGGCCGACTGGAATACGGGGACCTTTTCCTTAACTGTGAAAGAAGGTAAAGCCGTCGTAGAATCGGTAAAAGAAGGGGCAACGATACGGATGACTATCGGCGCGTTAGCTCTTCTGGTTTTCGGTACACTTGATGCGAAGTCTTTGGCCTTTTATAATAAATTAACGGCGAGAGAGGAAGACATGGATTTCTTGGACCGCCTTTTCCCCAGAACGGAAACATATATTAATGAATGGTATTAAGGTTGTCGGCTATAGCCGGCAATATTAGAGGAGATTAAGTATGAAATCGGTAACGAAATTTATGATTATAGCGGTAGTAGTAGCGTCTTGTAACGGGGGCGTTTGCACATACGATGAAACTCAGGCGGCAGATACGACGGCGACGCAAGTCCGAATGACGGCGACCGTGTCGGGAACTGAAGATACAGTACCCTTATCTGTTAAAGATTCGGAAAAAATTACAAGTAACGATGCTGATTATATGGATATGGTGCTTACAGGTACCAATAGTGATACGACGCTCAGCTCCCTTTTTGCGAATATGACAAAGCAACCCGGTAGTAAACTCATTCCCCTTAGCGGTCGAGTTGCCAAGGCCCCGTCTACGGTTCAACAGGGGTATCCTCTTTCTTACGTACGGGCCATTGACGAAAACTCTGCTGTAAAACAGGAATTGCCGGACGGCAAGGTTTTTATAGCTACCTCGGAAGCCCTTTTGATTCGTAAAAAAGAAGCTCTTAAAGTATTTGAAACAAAGCCGGTTGCCTACATTTATAACCCGAAAGACGGGGCTGTAGGACGTATGAGTTCGGAAAAAACCGTCTTGGCGAGAGACTACTCTTCACCGGATGAAATAGAAAAAATACCCTTGACCGCTGTAGCCGCCGATTCACGTGAACACATGCTGGTTGTTTATCTTAACGATAAGGCAAAAGTTGTTCCCGTAAAGGCGAAAAAACACTATTTTGTACGCGACTATGCGGAACAAATAAAGCCTCTCTAAAGGAAGTTCATTTATGATACACGTAACTGACGGCGCTATGCGCTATATAAATAAAAAAGGAAAAAATATTCTTATTCGCTTCGACTATCAATCAAATACGGGGAACTGTTGAGTCGGTGATGCCTTAGGGGGTAGATATATTCCCGTACTGCAATTGGTTGAACGCTCATTAAAACCCGATTGCCCGCATGAAGACTTTGGCGGTATTACCGTCTGGTACCCGCCGACTCTTCGTCCCGTAGCCGGTAAAGATG